>JAEEGL012593629.1_pt1 | contig 11182 bp, 5 predicted proteins | sample 9134231 | NCBI WGS metagenome assembly JAEEGL01 (sample SAMN16246548, study PRJNA631951) | gut metagenome | biome: gut microbiome; feature: rumen; material: fiber-attached | host: Bos | place: Iran: Karaj | collected 2018-10
ATCCGGCAGACCGAGACGGTCCGCAAGGGCGTGAGCGCCGTCGGGCTCACGCTGCGGGACCACGTGGTCGTTGCGGACGGAGCTTTCTTCTCGTTTGCCGACGAGCGGACCTACACCCCGTGACGGGTGTCAGTCCTCGGCTTTCATGGATTCGATCATCGACTTGGCCCGGCGGATGCGCGTGCGGACGGTATTGAGTTCCATCCCCAGTTCTTCCGCAATCTCTTTGTACTGCAGGCCGTCGATCAGGCGCATCCGGGCGATGGTCCGGTAGAGGTCCGGCAGCCCCTCCACGTAGCCTTCCAGTTTCTCGGCATCCTCCTCCTCGACGATCTGCTCCAGGGGTGTCGCCGTCTCGTCGCCGATCGACTCGAGCACCGGACTGCTCCCGTCGCCGGCCTTGTCGAGGTAGACCAGGTGGCTCTGCGCGCGGTTCTCGGCATCGATGGTGTCGAGGGCCGTATTATGCGCAATCGTGCGCAGCCAGGTGGAGAACAGGCTGCGGGACGGGTCGTACGAGCGGATCTGCCGGAAGGCCTTCTCGAAACTCCGCGAACAGATGTCGTCGATGTAGAAATCGTCCAGGTTCTTCATCGCGCTGCGGAGATAGGTCCGAAGCGCGGCGATGTGGGTGTCCCAGAGTTCGGTAAAGGCCGTGCCGTCACCGATAATCGCACGGCGGACGAGTTCGTCAATGGGCTTCGAGCCAGGTTCTTCCTTCATGGCATTCTACGGTCAGGGGGATGGACAATTCGATGACGTGCTCCATCTCGGAGACCAGCAGGTCGCGCACCGGCGCAATCTCCTCCTGCGGGACTTCGAGCAGCAGTTCGTCGTGGATCTGGAGAACCATCCGGGAACGGAAGCCACCTGCACGCAGCCGCCGGTCCACGGCGTTCATCGCCAGCTTGATGATGTCGGCCGCCGTGCCCTGGATGGGGGCGTTGACGGCGTTGCGCTCGGCCAGGGCGCGCACGGCGGCATTGCCCGCACCGATATCGGCGATGTAACGGCGCCGGCCGAAGAGCGTCTCGACGTAGCCCCGTTCGCGCGCCTGGGCGATCGTGGCATCGATGAAGCCGCGGATCGAGGGGAAGGAGGCGAAATAATCGTCGATGATCTGCTTGGCCTCGGACCGCGGGCAGCGCAGCCGCTCCGCCAGACCGAAGGTAGAGATGCCGTACATGATACCGAAGTTGGCCGTCTTGGCGATGCGGCGCTGGTCGGCGGTCACCTCCGAGAGGTTGGTATGGAAAATCTTGGCAGCCGTGGCGGCATGTACGTCCAGCCCCTGGCGGAAGGCTTCCCGCAGGTGTTCGTCTCCGCACAGGTGCGCCATCAGGCGGAGTTCGATCTGGGAGTAATCGGCGGACATCATCACCCACCCGGGTTCGCCGGCCACGAAGGCCTTGCGGATCTCACGGCCCTCCTCGGTACGGATGGGGATGTTCTGGAGGTTGGGGTTGGACGAGGACAGACGGCCGGTGGCAGTCAGCGCCTGGTTAAAGGTCGTATGGACCCGGCCGTCCACCGGAGAGATATAACCTGCGAAAGGTTCGATGTAGGTGGAGAGCAGTTTGCGCAGGCCACGGTAATCGAGGATGGCATCGATGATGGGGCTGCGGTCGGCCAGGTGCTGGAGTGTCTGCTCGTCGGTGGGCCAGTTGCCGGACTTGGGCTTGCGGGCCTTGGGGTCGAGCTGGAGCTTCTCGAAGAGAACGACACCTATCTGTTTGGGTGACAGGATATTGAGTTCAGGCTCTCCAGCCAGCTGGCGGACCTCGGCTTCCCGCTCGACCATCTTGCGACGCAGCCCTTCGGCATATTCGCGGAGCGAAGCGAGGTCTACCTTGACACCTGCCAGCTCCATCCGGGCCAGCACATGGATCAGCGGTTCCTCGATCTCGTCATAGAGGCGTTGCATCCCTTCGGTCTCGCCCATTTCGCGCCACAGGAGCGCTGACAGGGGCAACAGGACGGCGGTCTCGAGACGCCGGTCGGGACCGGCCGCCTCGGGGACTTCGTCGAAAAGGGACCCCTCCCCCGCCGGGGCGGACTCCAGTTCCACGCCCAGGTAGCTGCGGGCGAGGATGTCCGGTTTGTGGCTGCGCTCGGGGTTCAGCAGGTAGTGCATCAGCTCGATGTCTTCCAGGCGGCCTTCAACGGGAAGGCCGCGGGCGGCCAGCCGGCGCATCTGCGCCTTGAGGTCCGCACCGGTCTTGGTGACTTGCGGGTCGGCAAGCAGCGCACGGAAATCCTCCGGCGCCCCCTCGGCCACCCCGGCCTCGCACCCCACGTACAAGCGTTCTCCCTGCAGGTTGATCGCGACAGTCCCGGGAGCGCCAGCGGCGAGCTGGCCCGGCTCCAGACATCTTCGCGCTTCGCGCTCATCCCACCGCTGCGCTGCGCTTGCGGTCCCCCCGTTCACGAGGCCACGGGCGGCCACGGATGCTGGAGCCGACCAGCTCGCCGCCTTTGGCACTCCCGGATTATCGTGGACAGCAACCTTGCGGATCAAGCGCTTCAGGGACGGCATCTCATAGCGGTCCATCAGCGCGTCGAGTTCCGGGGTGGAGACGGTGTCGAAGACGAGGTCCTGCGCCGTCACGTCCAGCGGGATGTCCGTCTTGATCGTGACGAGCTGCTTGGACAGGCCTATATGCCCTTCGGCCGCACGGAACTGCTCCTGCTGACGCACCGTCAGCTCATCGAGGTGCGCATAGATTCCCTCCACCGAGCCATACTTGCCCAGCAGTTTCGCCGCGCCGACGGGTCCCACGCCCTGCACCCCGGGCACATTGTCCGAAGCATCCCCGCAGATGGCCAGGATATCCACCACCTGCGCGGGCGAGGCGATCTTCCACTTCTCACACACCTCGGCCGCGCCCAGCAGTTCGCTCTCACCGCCGCCCTTGCCCGGCCGCAACTGGAAGATTCCGGGGCCCACCAGCTGGCCGTAATCCTTGTCGGGCGTGACCATATAGACTTCGAACCCCTCCTGCACGAAACGCCTGGCAGCCGAACCGATCACGTCGTCCGCCTCGAAACCCGGAATCATCAGCACGGGGATATCCAGCGCCTGGACAATCTGCATCAGCGGATCCAGCGCCTCCACGACCAGCGTGGGCGTCTCTCCGCGGTTCGCTTTGTACGCGGGATACATCTCATTGCGGAACGTCCCGCCCGGCGGGTCGAAACTCACCGCGATGTGCGTGGGATGCTCGCGCTCGATGAGTTCGAGCAGATACTTCGTGAAACCAAACAGGATGGAGGTATCCACCCCTTGCGAATTGACCATCGGACGCCCCAGGAAGGCATAATACATCTTGAAGATGAGCGCATGGCCGTCGATCAGGAAAAGTTTCATACAGCAAAGATGAAACTTTTTTTCGAAAGTTTCAACCGGACACACTTTCAAAAATCGGTCACCGGGGTTTGACCGATTTGAAAAACTGGCACCAATCCGGCACAAAAAAACAATAAGTGCGCCGTTTTTTAAAATACCACCAAAAGATATCAAAAACCCATCATTCGTTTTTATAAGGTCAGAAAGCGTTTTGCGGTGAGAATTATTCAAGGTACATTTGATTCGAGACAACCCCGGACGGGGTGCCACAGAACACAAACCATTACCTAATAATTAATCCTTAATTCCAACGCAAAATGCTTAAAAAACTGCTGAAAGTGGCGAGTATCCTGACCATACTCCTCGCTTCGCTGGGAAGCTTCACCGCTTCCGCACAGAACCGCGCCCTCAGCGGCAAGGTCGTTGACGCCAGCGGCCAGCCGATCATCGGCGCGGCCGTGGTGGTGCCCGGCACCACCACCGGTGCCACGACAGACCTCGACGGAAACTTTACACTCCGGGTCCCTGCCGGCGCAGCCCTCGAAGTCTCCTGCATCGGTTACGTCACCAAGCGCGTCAACGCTGCCGACGGCATGCGGATCACGCTCGAAGATGACGCCGAGATGCTCGAAGAAACCGTGGTCATCGGCTACGGCGTCCAGAAGAAGAGCGACCTGACCGGCGCCGTGGCTTCCGTGCGTGCGGATGCCCTCAAGAATCAGTCCACCTCCGACGCCGCCGCTGCCCTCCAGGGCAAGGCTTCCGGTGTGCACGTCATCACCAACGGCGCCCCTGGCGAGGGTGCTTCCATCCGCGTCCGCGGTTATTCTTCCAACGGAGGCAACCTCTCCCCGCTCTACATCGTGGACGGTCTGCAGGTCGGCAGCATCCAATACATCGACCCTTCCCTGATCGAGTCCATCGAGATCCTGAAGGACGCCGCCTCCGCCGCCATCTACGGCGCTGAGGCCGGTAACGGTGTCGTCCTCGTGACCACCAAGACCGGCGCGGACGGCAAGGCCAACGTGACCTACTCGGGCAAGGCCACCCTCCAGAGCTTCGGCCGCCACCCCGTCATGGGCCGTGAGGACTTCCTCAAATATATGCGTTACAGGGTGGGAGACAACGAAGTGGACGTCAACCTCCAGCGCTTCGACTACAAGCATCCGTACTACGCCAACGGTGTCATCGACCAGGACTGGATCGACGCCTTCATGGAGCCCTCCTGGAACCAGCAGCACTCGCTGACCTTCTCCGGCGGCAACAAGAACGGCCACTTCCTCACCGCCCTCAACCTCGTCAATGACGACGGTGTCGTGAAGGGCAAGAAGGATGTCTACAAGCGCCTCACCCTCCAGATCAACGCCGACTACAATCTCTTCAAGTGGCTGACCGTCGGCACCAACACCTCGATCGAGAAATGGTCTACGCAGAGCGTCTCACAGCGCGGCTACACCTCCTCCTTCGAGCAGATGCTCCTCATGGACCCGCTCACCCCGGTCTACTGGACTTCCCCGGACGAAATGTCCATCGAAGTGCGCAACAAGTACGACCTCGTGCAGGCCGGCGACCCCAACACGCCCAACTACCGTTTCCTCGGTGACGAGAAAGGCTTCTTTGCCAACACAAAGTACTCCGATGCCGAAGGTACCGCCCTTGCCAAGCGCGACATCACCGACAGCACCAACGGCGGATTCAACATCAACGGCACCCTGTTCGCCAACTTCATGCCCGTCAAGGGCCTGACCGTCACCTCCCGCTTCGGCTACCGCATCAACCAGAGCGTCAGCCACAGCTACCAGTCTCCTTATTATATCGGTGGCCGCGGCTCCGGTGACAGCTACTCCATCTCCGCCGCCGCCAACACCGGCTTCTACTACCAGTGGGAGAACTTCGCGAACTACCATATCTCCATCGACAGGCATGACATTACGGCCATGGCCGGTATGTCCTACCGCGAGAGCAACTCCGACAACGTGAGCGGCAGCTCCTCCGGCCCGGATATCCTCCAGCGCTACGACGAGAATTTCCGCTACCTGAACTGCCTCAAGGATGACGCTCCGAAGGAACTCCGCAACGCGCCCGGGAAGACCGCTTCCCTCGCCTATTTCGGCCGTCTGATCTACAGCTACGACAACCGCTACAGCATCCAGGCCAACTTCCGCGCCGATGCCTTCGACTCCTCCAAGCTGCCTGCCCACAACCGCTGGGGCTACTTCCCTTCCGTGTCCGCCGGCTGGACCATCAGCAACGAACCGTTCTTCCGTGACAACGTCAACGGCAGCCTGTTCAACTTCCTGAAACTCCGTGCCTCCTGGGGCCGCAACGGTAACATCAGCGTGCTCAGCGGATACCCTTACGCCGCGACCATCGACATCGGCAACACCTATTACCAGTACGGCGTGGATGAGGCCGGCACCTCCTATGGCTCCTCCCCGAGCGGCCTGCCGAATCCCGACCTCCGCTGGGAGACCTCCGAGCAGTATGACTTCGGTCTGGATGCCCGCATGTTCAACAACCGCCTGACCCTCGGTGTGGACTACTTCAACAAAACCACCAAGGACCTCCTCTTCTCCGTCTCCGTCCCGCCTGAACTGGGTGTGAGCAGCAAGATGGTCAACGGCGGCAACGTCCTCAACACCGGTTGGGAGTTCGAACTCGGCTGGAGGGACAACATCGGCGACTTCGAGTACGCGATCAACGGCAACTTCTCCACCCTGCACAACGAGGTCCTCTCGCTGGCGGAAGGCGCCGCCCCGACCTACAGGACCGATGCAAGCTCCACCAACTACAAGATCCGCACGGCCTTCGAGCCCGGCTTCCCGGTGTGGTACCTCAACGGCTACATCTACGACGGCATGGACGCCGAGGGCAATCCCCTCTTCAAGAACAAGGCCGGCGAGACGGTCTCCCAGGTCAGTACCGATGACATGCAGTACATCGGCCAGGGCACCCCGAAATTCACCTACGGTATCAATATCAACCTGGCCTGGAAGGGTATCGACTTCGCGCTGTACGGCGCCGGCGTCGGCGGCAACTCCATCCTGCCAGTCCTCCAGCGCTCCGGCTTCAAGAACAACCTGAAGTGGTATCTGGACAACTCCCAGACCCCGGAAAACCCCAACGGCAAGCTCCCGCACCCGTCCAAGGTCACTACGCCGGACGCTCCGTTCTGGTCCTCCACGGGCAACCTCTTCAAGGGTGACTTCTTCCGCATCAAGCAGATGCAGCTCGGCTACACCCTGCCTGCCACGCTGACCCGCAAGATTGCCATCAGCAACCTCCGCTTCTATGTGTCGCTCGACGACTTCTTCACCTTCACCAAGTATCCCGGCCTCGATCCGGAGACGGCTTCCACCAACAACTCGACCGGTGCCGGTCTCGACTGGGGTTCCTATCCGACGATGCGCAAACTCGTCCTTGGCGTCAACCTGACCTTCTAACCAATGCCTTACGAAATGAAAAAGATCCTTATTCCCATACTGTTAGGCTTCGCGCTGCTCGCAGTCTCCTGCGAGAAGAACCTCGACATCCCCCAGAAGGCTGTCGTCAGCACGCTCGAATTCTATTCCAACGATGACGATGCCAGGGCCGCTCTTGCGAACATGTACGCGCAGTATATTGAGAACGTCGCCGGCACCCCGGGCATCTATGTCCCGGAGTTGATGATCCTCAACTACTCCTCCGACGATGTCTACGCCGCCGGCAAGAACTTCGACGACCACGGTGACTTCCGCGGCTTCGATGAATTCAAGTACGACCCGGCTAACCCGGCGCTCAAGGAGTTGTACAACCGCTACTATTATGCGATCTACCACGCCAACCTCATCATCTCCAACTTCACCACGGAGAACCGCAACGGTGAGCAGCCCAAATTCGAGAGCAAGTTCACGGAGCAGTGCGTGGCCGAGGCCCGCGTGATGCGCGCTTACCTCCACATGATGGCCGCCATGATCTGGAACCAGCCCATTGTGATGGACCGCATCTATGAGGCGGACGAGGAACTCCCCGTGAACACCGACAAGACCCAGTCCGAAATCCTCAAATGGGTGGTCAGCGAATGCGAGAAAGCCATTGCCTCCGGCAGACTTCCCGTGCGCAATGGCACCTCCGACAAGGATGCGACGGCCCGCATGAGCCTGGGATTCGCCCAGTTCATCGCCGGCAAGGCGGCCGTGTACAACAACGACATGGAGACGGCCCGCAAGTACCTCGGCGCCCTCATCGCTTCGAAGAACTACGCCCTGGTGCCCTCCGAGGACTTTTGGACCAACTTCCACATCGCCGGCGACGGCAACTCCGAGAAGATCTTCGCCCCGAACATCTTCGACGACGCCACCCTGTTTTCTGCCCGCAGTTTCAACAGTTGGTTTACACGCGACCGCTGGATGGTGGCCAACACGCTGAACTGGCGCCTCAAGAGCCTGCTCGGCGTGCCCAAGCAGTGCATCGGCACCGGCTGGGGCGGCGGTTCCATCCAGGAGGACTTCGCCGAGAAGTTCTACCAGCACGACGGCGACTCCCCGCGCCGCAAGGCAACCTTCCTGACCGAGGACGAGTTCCTCTATGAGATGGAGTGGAATACCTCCAAACTCAACGACGCTTCGCTCGAGGAGAAGAAGTCCGACCCCAACCGCGGTCTCGCCGTGGGTGGTCTCTTCGGCCGCGGCAAGTACTTCGAGTGGAAAAATATGGCCTACAAGCGCCCGCCCAAGCTCCTCACCGGCGGCAAGGACTATCCTTCCGACAACCTGCAGACCGGTGCCGGCGAGAACTCCAACGCGACCAACCTCACCATCGCCCGCTACGCTGAGGCACTGCTGCTCTACGCAGAGGCCTGTGTGGGTTCCGGCGATGCAGCCAAGGGCCTTGCCGCCCTCAACGAAGTCCAGGAGCGCTCCGGATCGGGCAAGATCAGCAAGACACTCACCTTCGAGGACGTGATGGAGGAGAAGCAGTACGAACTCTGGTTCGAGAACTGCCGCTTCATCGACCTCGTGCGCTGGAGCAAACTGGGCAAGGTGAACCTGGATGACATCTTCAACAAGTCCGGCATGCACAAGAACGTGCCTACCGTCCACGACGAATTCTCCGAATCTGGCAAGGAAGGTTTCCAGAAGTACCACAAGTTCTATGTGACCCACGATCCCGTCCCAGGCAACAGCACGTTCGTCGTCGGCAAGCACGAGTACCTGCCGTTCCCGCGCGACGTCAAGACCGCCAACCCGAGCCTGCACGATGTAGGCGGCTGGGCCTCGGGCGAGTAGTATCACCGGGTAACGCGACGGTTACCTGACAAGCGAGAGGGAGGCGCCCGGCGGGCGCCTCCCTCTTGGCTTTCTGTGCCGCGGTCACTGCGCTTGTGTGAACGGCTCGCTGTCGGATCTGAACATCCTGCGGGCATCCCGGACAGTCATCCCGGTCGATGCGGACCCCAGGTCGGGTACATTGAAGGATTTGAGGTTATAGACATAGAAACGGGGAGACTTCTGCGGGAGAACGAAAGGCTTGGTGGTGCGGCCGGAAGCATCCAGGTGGCAGAAATAGGGCTTGCCGTACTGTCCGTCTCCGCGCTTGCTGGCGAAGACGAACCAGTGTCCGTCCGAGGACCAGCTATGGTAGGTGTCTGACTTGTCGCCCCGGATTTCGTCGAGCGGGCGCACTTCGCCGCTCCGCAGGTCCACCAGGTTCAGGGTCGACTCGGTGTGGAAAATCGGGAAGGTTCCGTAATCAGCCACCGTGAACAGCAGCCAGCGGCCGTCCGGCGAGGCCTTGGGATGGCAGGCGGAAGCCTGGCGGGCACGGCCGCTCCAGACAGTGTCCACCTGGGTGCCGATCCGTCCGGTCGACGCATCGAAATCCGCCCGGACCAGGTCGTACCGGACATCGCGGATGTCCTCCGGAAGCGTCAGTGTGTCCGCCACGCAATAATACACGGAAGCGCCGTCGGCGGAGAAACAAGGGAAAGTCTCCCATCTGTCCGCCCGCGCGATATGCGGGAGATTGATCATCTCGTTACGTTCGAAATCCGCGACCGTCAGGTCCGAAGCCGAGTCGTAAACCTCCATCCGGTTGCCCGGCAGGGCGTGGAAACTCGGCAGGATGATGTTGGTCGAAAACACGCCGAAACGGCCGCCCGGGTGCAGTTCGCCGTATACCGTGCCGGAGAGCATGCCTTCCGCATTGAGCGTGAGCTTACGCAGGCGACCGTCCTGGTTCAAGATGGCGCCGCCCTTGGGACCGCGGATATAGTACAGGGAGTAGTCGCCGCGCTGCTGACCATGGATATGGCAGTTCATGCAGGCATTGTCGGTGTGCCGGTAGTCGCTGATGACCGTTTCGCTGAAATCCTCTATGCAGCGTTCCACGATCGACACCTCGTTGTACATCTGGTAGGAAGGCTCGATAAGCCGGTAGGTCAGGTAGCCGTCGATCAGCTCTTCGCTGACATACACCGACCAGTTCTCTGTGACGGGCCTGCCGTCCACCAGGGCCTCGGCGCGGACCGTGAGGGTCCGCCCGGCGGCGTCCGCGAGCAGCGACTTCCACCGGCGCAGGGGCCATCGGACTTCCCTGCCCCGGACCGTCAGGCTGCGGCCGTCCAGGTCCAGCGTCGTACGCACCTTCCGTACGCCCGGCATCGCGTAGCGGAAATTCAGGGGCGCGATGTTGGCGGGGACGGTCACTTCTTTGTAGTCAGGATAGATCACGAGCGGGCCTGTGCTGCCGTCCACGGCCGTGGCGGCTTCGCGGCCCCCGCAGCCCGCCAGCAGCAGGCACAGCGGGACTGCATACAACAGTTTCTTCAGGATATCGCGTCTCATGGTGTGTCTTCTGATAAGAGTGCGTCCATGTAGTAGTACCAGTAGGTATTGCGGTAGCGGTCGGGGCTGCGCCCGAAACGGCCCATCCGGTCCACCTGCGAGACATCCACCCCGAAACGGGCGACTTCCTGCGGATTCAGCCGGTCATGCTGGCTGAGCCAGATGAGCACGGCCTCCTGGTAGTTGCGTGCCGGGATCCGGTCCGGCATGTAATCCTGGATGAACGTGTCCAGGTCGTAGGTCAGCAGGTCATGGCAGAGCAGGTAGTCGCGTGCCAGGGTATTGGAAGGATTAGCCTCCAGCAGGCTGAGCAGCAGTTCGCGGGTCTGGGTCGAATTGTGTACGAAGTCCCTGCGGGGCAGGTTCGCACGGGCCTGAACAAGTTGGGCGCGTATTTGTCCGTCCTGACGCCCGGGCATCCGGTCCAGGGCCCACCTGCGGTAGAAAAGGGTCTTGCTGAGCAGGTTCAGGTACTTCTGCGCGGCGGCGTCCTCACCCGAGATGAGGTTCACCCGGGCCAGGCGGACGATGTAGCGCGCGCCCGTATGCTTGGGCGAGGCTTGCAGGGAGATAATGGCGCTCTGCTCGGCGATGGTCATCTGGCCCAACTGGAACCAGGCCTCGCCTGCCACGCAGTTAGTGAAGGTCGTCCTGTCGATGCCGACCCGGAGCAGGAGGGTCGCATCACCGTGCTGGGAGTGGTCGAAGAGCCTGTCGCCCAACTCGCCCCGCATGGCCCGGGCGAGGTTGTAGAAGTAGCTCGCCTCAACCATGTAGAGATCCTTCTCCGAGAGCTTGAGGACCTTGTCCCAGCGCTCCCGCGCCGCTTCGGCATCCAGGCCGATCAGGCGCTCGTACGCGAACTTGGGCACGCTCCAGGGCTTGCCGTAATGCTTGTGGACCGGAGCCCCCAGGGCCCAGGCGCCGAAGGCGAGGAGTGCCACGGCCGCGATCGGCCGGAGCCAGGCTTTGCGGCATTGCAGCGCCAGCAGCACCAGGGACAGGAAGCTCA
>JAEEGL013809894.1_pt1 | contig 11182 bp, 7 predicted proteins | sample 9134231 | NCBI WGS metagenome assembly JAEEGL01 (sample SAMN16246548, study PRJNA631951) | gut metagenome | biome: gut microbiome; feature: rumen; material: fiber-attached | host: Bos | place: Iran: Karaj | collected 2018-10
GCTTCGGCTGCTTTTGCAAGGCGCGGATGAAAAAGACGCGGGAAAAGATTGTTCAGGAAAAAAATACAAAAAAATGAACGCGGAAAAGCGCTTGCCTTTCTGCGTTCATTTTCTTTCTGCGTATGGTTTTTGGCGGGGGCGACGGGCATTTTTGGCCGCCCCTCAGGGATCAGTTTACTCGGAGTCTTCTTCGCCGTAGCTGACGTATTCGAAGGTCATGCCGTCCGCCATCTGTTCTTCCCCGTCTTCCCAGGTGAGGGTGAGCGGATCGCCTTCCTGCAGGATGATGCGGCCGCTGCCGTTTTCATAAACGACGTTTTCCGATTCGATCTCGCCGTCTTCCCGGTAAACATAATCCGTTCTGACGCAGTCTTCGTAGCGGATGCTGAGCGTTTCCGGATCAAAAGTGCCGCTCATCTGCCAGCCGCTGTTTTCGTTGTAGCTGCTGCCCCAGGTGACGCTGATCTTCGCGCCGTCCTGTCCGTCCGCTTCCAGGAGCATGCTGCATCTGCCGGAGGAATAGACGCCGATGAAGTTCATGACCGGGTTCTGTCCGTCTTCTTCGGCTCCGTCTGCCGATGTCCGACCGGAGCAGGCCGCCAGGGAGAAGAGCAGGCAAAGGATGGCAAGCAGGCATAAAAGTTTTTTCATGTTCGGACCTCTTTCTTTTTGGATTTTTTGCGGGCAGGCTGCGCCGCCGTGCTTTCCCGGGCGGGAAAATCAGGATCAGTATAACGCAGTCCGGGCTTTTTGACAAGATTTCCCGGCGGGGAGAAAAGGACTGAGGCAGCCGGCGGTCTTCTTTGGATCGCAGCGGGCAACAGCTGATGCTTATGACTTGCCGGTCTTGTATTTCATCCTGAATTCTACCGGTGTACAGTGGGCATAGCTTTTGAAAACATGGTAAAAGTAGGAAACATCGTTGTATCCGCAAAGCGCGGAGATGTCTTTAATGTCCTTGTCTTCAAACAGGAGCAAGCGCTGCGCCTCGCCCATGCGTTTGCTGATGAGATATTCGTTCAGCGTAAAGCCGGTGACCTTTTTGAACTGACGGCTCAGGTTTCCTTCGCTGACATAAAAGTAATTTGCCAGGTCTTTTATGGTCAATTTTTCTTGATAATGTCCGTCCAGATATTCCAGGACGTCTGAGACGAGTGCCTTTTTGCTTCTGGGTCTTTTTTCATGGCTGTGGCGCTTGTTTTTCACTTGTCGTTCGATCAGCGCCAAAATGACTGCGAGGATCTTTTCGTTCAACGATTCGTCAACATTGCTTTGGTTTTGCTCCAGGAAGAAATTGAAGCAGGCGCGCATGAGGGCGAAGTCCTCCGACAAGGTCAGCACGGGATCCACATGCGGTGGAAGAATGTGTTTTTCCGGCAGGCCGTCGATCTGGATATCTTCGATTTCGATGCAGATCTGCTCCAGCGGGTCTGCCGGATCTGATTTTTCTGCATGTGAAAGTCCGGGGTTCTTCACGACCAGCATGCCTTTTTTCACCGGCTGGTTTTTGTTTGCCGAATAGAAGGATCCGGAGCCGTTCAGGATGAGAGAAAGCTCCGCACTGTTGTTATGTTGATGCAGCGGAAAGCTCCAGTCCTTTTGCGGCGCTACGTAAATCACTTCTCGGATGCGTGGATGCGGCATCATCAGCCCCCCTTTTTCGCATATGCGAGCAGAATATCACAAACAAAAAGCAGGATAATACAATAAATCCGGCCAAAGTGAAGCATATCTTTTCATAGCATGCTTGTATTTTACAATAGAATCCTGAGATCGTCAAATTGTATATTCGGTGCAGCTTGGCTATAATCAAGATAGAAAATGAACGAAGAGAAACGATCCGGAAAGGAGAGAGGGAAATGATCAAAATCGTGGCAAAGATGCATCTGAAAGAGGGCGCGCTGGAACGCTTCAAAGCGCTTACGGTCGATCTCTGCGCGAAAGCCCGTGCCGAAGAAGGAAACTGTGGGGAATATACCTTCAACAAGAACCTGTCTGACCCCCGGGACATCTGCGTGATCGAATTCTGGAAGGACCAGGCGGCGATCGATTTTCATAACGCCACCGAACATTTCACCAGCACCTTCCCCAAACTCGCTGAGCTGTGCGACAGAGACCCCATCGTGGAACTCTTCGAAGAGATCTGAGCAGCCTGCTGAAGCCAGAGAAAAACGACCTGCCGGGCAGGTCGTTTTTTTGTGCAGATTCGGGCCTGCTGCAGACGGGTTTATTTCCGAGGGAAAAGAACTCTCCCTTGTCTCCGCGGCTATGTTTCGCTATAATGAACAGGGAAGCCGGAAAAACGGTTTTGCATGGGTTGTGGGCATATGCGGCTGAACAAGACATCGTTTTATCTTCTTTCCTTCACATGGGGCATCTTGCTGACGCTTTGGGGATGCTTCCTTTCCCTTGTGCTGTTGCTGCTCGGCAAGCGGCCCAAGCGCTGGGGCTGGGCCTGGTATTTCCAGCTCGGCGGCAGGGCCTGGGGCGGCATGGAGTGCGGCCCGGCCTTTATCCGGGATACCGGCAGCGGCGAGCGGATCAACGATCATGAATACGGCCACGCCATACAGAACTGCATCTTCGGCCCATTTATGATCCCGCTGGTCAGCATCCCTTCCAGCCTGCGCTATTGGTATCGGCGTATCCGGCAGAAGCGGGGCAAGCGCCTGAAAACGGCTTATGACGCGGTGTGGTTCGAGGGCCAGGCAACGCGGCTGGGGCGAAAATATTCCCCCCGGCACTGAAGCGCTAACCCCGGATGATGGACGACCCTGCCGGAAAGCGCCTTTTGGCTGCGGCAGAAAAAATACCCGGCCGCTGCGACGGAAGCGCCGGGACTGAAAAAAGAGGAGGTCATGATGATGAAGAAAAACAGGTTCGGTCTCTTGGGTCTATTGCTTCTTCTGCTGACCATGATGCTGCTGCTTGCCGCCTGCGGCGGGGAGGAAGCGGATATCGTCGTTTCCTTCAACAGCGACGGCGGGACGGCGGTGGAAAGCATCAGCCTGCCGGCGGAAACGCCCATCAGCCTGCCGGCGGCGCCGGAAAGAGAGGGCTATCGCTTCCTCGGCTGGACGCTGGAGGGAGCAGAACAGACGATTGTGGAAGACGGCTACGAATTCCCAGCCGGGACGACGGCCGTGATCCTGCGCGCGCTCTGGGAAGAGCTGCCAGATGAAACGGAAGCGGACGGCGAAGCGGCGGACGCGGAAGAAAACGGCGGCGAAGCGGACGTGGAAGAAAACACGTCTGATGCGGAAGAAAGCAGCGCAGGGAAAAAGCTGCGCTATACGGTGACCTTTGACAGCCGCGGCGGCAGCGCGGTGGAAAGCATGGTCGTCGATCTGGACAAGCCCCTGCATCTGGGCAAGAACCCCACCCGCGACGGTTATATCTTCATCACCTGGGAAGACAAATGGGGCATGCCTGTCGGCCACGGTCAGGAAGACTATGACGTGGAGCTTTCCGTCAAAGCCGGCGAGACGGTAGAGCTTTTCGCCGTCTGGGCGGAGGATGACGAATAAAAAACAGCAGCGCCTGCCGGCGCCTGCTTTATGTCAAAAGCCGCCCCTTTTTGGGCGGCTTTTGACATAAAGAGAGCCTTTGCGGCAGGAATGCGGCTGCGAAAAAACAGCTTTTGTTGTTTTAAGCACATACTTTTCCTTTTGCGTTTGCGATAATGAAGACAGAAAAAGAAAGGGGGGCTGCGGGATGATGCGGAAGATCATACGGATCGACGAGGAAAAATGCGACGGCTGCGGGCTTTGCGCCAGCGCCTGCCACGAGGGGGCCATCGCCGTCATCGACGGCAAGGCAAAGCTGCTGAAGGAGGATTTCTGCGACGGACTTGGCGACTGCCTGCCCAGCTGCCCTGCCGGCGCGATCCGCATAGAAGAACGGGAAGCGGCAGCCTATGACGAGGCGGCGGTGCGGGATGCGCAGCGAAAGAAAGCGGAGGCGAAAGAGATGGATGAAAAAGAAAAAACGGCGGGCGGCTGCCCGGGCATGAGGGCGATGCAGTTTGCCGCGGCGGAAGAGGCGGCGCCGGCGGGCCTTGCCCGGCCGCAGTCCCGTCTGGCGCAGTGGCCGGTGCAGATCAAGCTCCTGCCGACGAGGGCGCCCTTCTTTGACGGGGCAAAGCTGCTCATCGCGGCAGACTGCACGGCCTATGCCTATGCCGATCTGCATGAGAAGTTCATGCGTGGCCGGGTGACCCTGATCGGTTGTCCGAAGCTGGACGAGGTGGACTACAGCGAAAAGCTGACGGAGATCATCCGGGAAAACGAGATCAAAAGCGTCACCGTCCTGCGCATGGACGTGCCCTGCTGCGGCGGACTGCAGCGAGCGGCGGAAACGGCGCTCCGGGCCAGCGGCAAATTCCTGCCCTGGCAGGTGCTGACCATCTCCCGGGACGGGCGGATCCTGGACGAATAAAGCTCGCCGGGGCGGAGGCGAGGGCAGAAAAAGAAAAGCAAAAAGCGCTGCGGTCAGAGCGACCGCAGCGCTTTTTTTGCACGCAAGCGTGCGTCCTGTTCGGCAGGGCGCCACACCGGCGGGCATCATGATGAAAAAGTTTGGTGGTTGGCTGTGTTCAGATCAGCTCCGTGATATGGAGCAGATTGTAAAGCATCTCCGCGATCTCGCAGCGCTTGATGGGCTGTTTGGCGCCCGTGGCGCTGTCCGTGGCGTCCAAGATGCCGCTTTCATAGCAGAAGGCCATGGCGGGCGCTGCCCAGTCGGCGACGCTGTCCGCATCGCTGAAGCGGGAAAGCACAGCCTGCGTCTGGCTCTCGCTGAGCGTGGTATCCAGGCCGCAAAGCATGGCTGCCCGGGCCACCATGGTGGCCGCTTCCTGGCGGCTGATGGTGCCGGCGGGGTTGAAGCGGTTGGCGGAAACGCCGTTGACGATGCCATAGCGGTTGGCTGTGCCGATGTAGGCGGCGTACCAGGCGCCGGGGGCGATGTCGGCGAATTTGTCGTTGGCGACGGGCATGAGGCCGAGCGCCCGCACCGTGATGGCGGCGAACTGTGCGCGCGTCATCGTTTCATCCGGGGCAAAGCTCGTGTCGGTCATGCCGTTGATGATGCCGCGGGCAGCCAGCGCTTCGATCACTGCCCGGTCTTTGTGGGCGGCGATGTCCGCAAAGCTCTTGCCGGCGGCGCTGACGGGCACGGGAGAGACGTCCGCGTTTTTTGCGGCCAGGCCGCCTGCGGCCACGGCGTCAGAGAGCGGCAATGCGTCCTTCATCTGATAAAGGCCGCTCTTGCCGGCCTGCTGCCGGGCGACGGCGACCAGCGCGTAAAGGCCCTGTTCCGAGCTCATCTGGCTGTCGCCGGAGCTGCCGTCCGCCACGTGCTTGAAGCTGCCGTTGGCGTTGCGGAAGCCGAGCAGATCGTCCAGCGCGCTCTTGCCGTTTTTGACAAAACGGGCGTCGTCCGGAGAAATGCCCAGCGCGGCCAGTGCCACGAGGACCTGAGCAGTGCTTTCCGTATTTTCTGCGTTATAGAGGACAAAGCTGCCGTTTTCCGTCTGATTGGCGGAGAGCCAGGCGAGCCCCCGCTGGACGGCCGCTTCAACGGCCGGTTGTCCGCGGTATCCGGCCAGCGCCTGCAGCGCCATGCCGGTGATGTCCGCTTCCGAGACCTCGCTCCTGCTGCTGAGTGCCCAGCCGCCGTCGCTCTTCTGGGCGGCGAGGATGTAGTCGATATACATCTGCCGGCTGGCCTGTGTTTTGGCCGCGCTGTTCCGCGGCATGGGATAGGCGGCGGAATCCAGGGCGATGAGCGCCCAGATTGGGCCGTTCAGCCCCTGGACCAGGGTGTTTTCATAATCACCTAGGGGCAGCGTGAGATCGTAGCCGCCGACGTTGCGCGCGTCTTTGCCCAGCGCCGTGAGGGCGAGGATGACGCGGCTGTATTCGGTGTATTTGCGCGTGCTCAGCACGCCGGCCTTAGCTTTTGTCTCTGCTTCCACCCGGGCGATGTACTGCGCGGCATAGTTTGCCGGCAGGCTGCAGCCGCTGCGGGCCAGGCCGATGACGGCCCATTCACCGCCGATGTTGGCGATCTGCGGCGCCGGCACCGTCTTGGCCATGTAGTCGGCCGAGCCCTGCACCGCTGCTTCCAGCTCCTGCGCTGAAACGGACGCAAAGGCGCTGGCCGTGACGGAGAGCAGGAAGAGGAGCGCCAGGAACAGGCTGCTGATTCGTTTGAACATTTTTCATTCCTCCTTTTCAGGGGATGGGTGTTTTGCCGCGGCTGCGGAAAACGCCCCGGCGGGACGCAGCTTTTGCCGCGCCCCGCTCTTTTTCCTGCGGGCGTTCTCGGACAGGAGGCTTATTTCATGGCACGATAGAGGAAGGTGACGATCTGGGCACGGCTGCAGTCCGCATTGGGGCTGAAGGTCGTGGCCGTGCTGCCGGTGGTGACGCCTTTTTCCACCGCCCAGCGCACTGCGTCGGCGTAGTAAGCGTCAGCGGCGACGTCGGTGAAGGGGAGCGCCTGCTGGCTCACGCTCGGCTTGTTTTCATAGCGATAGAGGAAGGTGACGACCTGGGCCCGGCTGCAGATGGCGTTGGGACTGAAGGTCGTGGCCGTGCTGCCGGTGGTGATGCCTTTTTCCAGCGCCCAGAGGACGGCTTTTTCATAATAGCTGCCTTTTTCCACGTCGCTGAACGGGTTGCTGCTGCTGATGGGAGCAGGTTCGCCTGCCGCCCGCCAGAGGAAGGTGACGACCTGGGCGCGCGTGCAGCCGTTGTTGGGGCTGAAGGTGGTCTCGCTGGTGCCGGTGGTGATGCCTTTTTCCACCGCCCAGTCGACCGCGTCGGCGTAGTAAGCGTCAGCCGGGACGTCTATGAATCTCTTCTTGTTTGCCGCTTCTTTCAGTTCGGCCAGTTTCTTTTCCGCGGCGGTGAGGTCGCCGTAGTTCTTCACCTGTTTCTTCTGCGCGTCGCTCAGTGCGTTGTAGGCTTTTCTGGCCGCCTTGATGGCGTCTTCCTTGTCCAGCGTCACGTCGCCGATCTCTTTGATCAGCTTTTCTACGTTGGCGACCGCGTCAGCGGGTCTGACGGAGCTGCCACCGCCGCCCATGCCGGATTCTTCCAGCAGGTAGTCGTCCGTGTAGTGCATGACGATGACGTCGCCGTCCTTCACGCTCTGTTCATTGACGCCGAGATTGGGATGCTTGCCGTTTAAGGTATACATCCAGCCGGAGTTCTCACCGTTGTCTTTTTCTTCCAGACCGCGGATGGAGCTGATGTAGTTGCCGTCCGGGTTTTCATAGGGGATGCCGGCGATGGAGAGCGCCTTGGAGACCACGTCCAGGACGGTGGAGCCCTTCGGCACTGTGACGGTGGTCTGGCTGATCCAGGTCGTCAGGTTATTGTCCTTCAGCGTGTGGACGATGCCGTCCGCATCGCTGTTGTGCTTGGAATCGCCCAGCAGCGTGAACTTGACGCTGATCGTCTGCGTCGTTTCGCCGCCGGAGGAGCTGCTGACGCGGATCGGGGTGCTGACGGGGGCGATGTTTTCTACCGCATCCGCGCCGGTGTAAGTGATGGTGATCGCCGTGTCGTTCGGCGTCAGTTCCCGGTTCGGGCTGTAAGTGTAATCGGTGGTGGCCGCCGTCTTGCCGCTTTCGCGGGTGGCGGTGATGACCATGCCGCTGGGATCGAAGGTGCTGCCTTCCGTGTAGCTCGTGGTGCTCGGCGGCGTGCTCACTTCGATGGAAAGCACCTTGTCAGGCTTGACGGTGACAGGGATGCTGGCCGTTTTGCCGCGATAGCTGACGGTGACTTCGCTGGTGCCTTCGACGAGCGTTTCCGGTTCCAGGCTGTAGTTGCTGACGATCTGTTCCGAGCCGTCGGCATAGAGGGCGCGGACGACGAGGTCCGTGTCGTCAAATTTTTCGCCGGCGTAGTATTTCGTCTTCACGTCTTCGGTATCCAGCTCGATGCTTTCCAGCTCGCTGTCCGAGACGCTGATGGGGATCTCGATATCCGGCAGCACGCCCATGTAGCCGATCTTGATGTTGGAATTCATGTTCGGCGCTTTGCCGTCCGTGTAGGTGATGCCGCGGTGGTTGCCGTAGGGGTCGCCGTAGCCGTAGGCGAGGAGGCAGCCGCCGGAGAGCGTGAAGCTGTCATATTCGTAGTCTTCCGGCACGGTGAGATCGCCGCTCTTGTTGAAGGTGACGGCGCCCCAGGCGCCGGTGCCCTGCGTGACCTGGCTGTTCACCGTCTGCGCCGCCGCGTTGGAGGCAAAGGTGTACTGGTTGCCGCTGCCGCCGATGAGCTGATCTTCATAGCCGTCCACGTCGTTGTAGATGGCGATGGCGCTCATGTTATAGACGCCGGCGAGCTTGTTGCAGGGATGATAGAGGGTGCTGAAGACGATGCTGACCGTATCGCCGGGCTGCACTTCGTCGCCGTTGTTGATGGTGACGCTGACCGGCTTGGCCGTGATCACCTGATAGGTGGCTTTGCCGGCTTTTTCCAGCTTGACGATGTTGCGGCCTTCCGTGAGCGGCACGCTGAAGCTGCCGTCTTCATTGGCAGAGACTGCGGCAAAGCCGCTGAAGGAGAGGCTTTCGCCCAGGCTGGGGTTGGCCACGGAGACGCTGACGCCTTCCGTTTCCGGCGTGAAGCTGTATTCGCCGGCATTGCCGATGAAGTAGATCACGTCCAGCTCGGCGTCCAGAGCATCCAGGGCCATTTTCTGTGCGGTCGCGTCGGTATTCTTCCCAACGTTCACGGTCATGCCGCTTTCTATGCCGCTTTCTTCCGCACCGACGCTGACCACGAAGACGCCGGTGTTTTCCGGCCAGATGGCGCCGAAGAAGGGACCGCCGGCACCGGAGGGATAGGTCATGGCGTCATAAGTGACCAGGACGATGGCCGTGCCTTCGCCCACGGCGCTCACGAGGCCGTCTTCGCTGATGCTGACGACGTTTTCGGAAGCCCGGCCGTTTTCATCGATGACCGTGTAGTGATAATCCGGTTCAACGAAGTTATTGGAGGTGACGTTGTTGACGGCTTCCCAGTTGCGGAGATTGACGAGCTGATAGCTGTCGCCCACCGCGTCCAGCTGCAGATAACCCTGCGCGTTGATGTTCAGGAAGACGTCTGCCACGTTGTAGCCGTTGTTGGCGCTGACGTTATGGTCGACGGTGGCAGGCGTTTTGCCTTCCGGCTGCAGGTCTTCTTTCGTGACGGTGCGGCTGTAGCCGGCCGTCTTGGTGAAGAGATCCGCATAGGTGACATAGCCTTCGCCGCTGACGCGGATGCGGTAAGCGAACGAAGCCGTGTTCGAGAGATCGAAGTAATAGGTGGTGGTGCCGGCTTCTTCATCCACGCTGCTGGAAACGGCTTCCACCGGGTCAAAGTATTTGTAGTTGTAGCCGCTGTAGTTCTTTTCGTCCAGCTGCAGCGTAGCGTCCGTCGGCACGGTGATGGGCGTGAGGCCGGAGACCACCGTCAGCGTGAGGGTGCAGGTGTCGTCGGAATATTCCTTGCCGTCATAGGCGCGGAAGACCAGCGTTTCCGTACCTTCTTCCGTGGGCGTATACTGATAGGCCCTTTCCGCCGCCACATAGTCTGCGCCGTTGACGGAGACTTCGTAGCTCATGCTGTCCCGGTCGGGGTCGGTGAACATGCTGATGGTGAAGCTGTACGCCTTGTTCACTTCGGCGGTGCCGGTCTTGGTCTTGTTGCTGGCGTTGCTGATGTAAGGCTTGCTGTTTTTGTTGATCTGGACGGTGTAAGTATCTTCGCTGTCTCCGCTGCCGTCGTTGGCGCGGAAGACCAGGGTGGCGGAGCCGCCCTCCGGCGTGAAGCTGTAGGCTTCGTCCGCAGCGACCGGATCGGCGCCGTCGATGGCGACCGTGTAGCTGAGCTCGTCGCCGTCCGCGTCCGTGAAGATGCTGCCGAGATCGACGCTGTAGCTGCCGTCAGAAGTGACGCTGACGGAAACGGAGGCTTCCACGCCTTTTGCCAGCTGCGGCAGATGATTGCCCTGCGTCACGGTGACGATGCAGGAAGGCGCGGTGATGGCGGTGACCGTTTCGCCGCCCACCGTCTTTGTGGCTTTGGCGGAGACGAGGTAAGTACCCGGCGCGTCAAAGCTGAGGCTGACCTTGCCTTCCGCATCCGTGATCAGTTCCGTTTCCTCGCCGTCGATGGTGATGTTCGCACCGTCGGTGTAGGGGAGCATGGTGGGTTCCCAGGTCGTCGGATCGTAGTCCTGCTTGCTGAGCGTGAGCGTCAGTTCTTCCCGGACGCTGACGGAAGCCGTGCTCTTATCGAAGGCGACGTAAGCTTCGCTGTCCGGATAATTGCTCTGGAGGATGTAGGCTTCCACTTCGTTGCCGTCTTCAACGGCCGTGGAAAGGCCCATCACGTAAACGTTGCCGCGGTCGATCTGATAAGCGATGTTGCCGGAGGTATCGTTCCAGAACTTGGCCACGCTCGTGCCCCACTGCGTTTCGGTGGTGGCGTAGCCGGCGGCCGCGCCGCCGTCGTAGTATTCGTCATGGATGGCGGCAAAGGCGTCATCCAGCGTGTAGGCGATCTTGCCGCTGAGCGTGATCGGCTTCTGCACGAGCAGCTCGCCGTTCTTGTCGCTGACGAATTCGCCGTATTTGCTGACGCTGGCCGTGATCTGGATCTCTACCGGATCCTGCACGGTCAGGTTGACGGTATAAGTCTCGCTGGCATCCAGCTGGCCGTCGTTGGCCGAGAAGACCAGCGTGACGCTGCCGGCTGCTTCCAGCGGATAGCCGTAAACGGATTCCACAGTGCTCGCTTCCGCGCCGTTGACGGAAACGCTGAAGCTGAGCGCATCACCTTCCGCATCCGTGAAGATCTCGTTCAGGTCAACGTTGTAGGTCTCGCCGGTAGCCAGGGTGAGGCTTTCCGTCGCTTCCACGCCTTCTGCCAGCGTGGGCGCCGTGTTTTCCGCCGCGGGCTCCGTGACGGTGACGGTGGAAAGGGTCAGCAGCTGCATGAACATGCTGTCTTCCGTGCCGTAGGCGGTGATGAGATAAGTACCGGCTTTGTCGAAGTTCAGGGTCACCTTGCCGTCTTCGACGACGGCGTCTTCAATGGCGGTGAGGGCGCCGCTTTCCGGATCGACGGTGTAGAGCTGGGCCGAGTCCACTTCGCTGGGCGTATCGGAGGCGACC
>JAEEGL014337287.1_pt1 | contig 11182 bp, 8 predicted proteins | sample 9134231 | NCBI WGS metagenome assembly JAEEGL01 (sample SAMN16246548, study PRJNA631951) | gut metagenome | biome: gut microbiome; feature: rumen; material: fiber-attached | host: Bos | place: Iran: Karaj | collected 2018-10
AAACTTCTTATTTTTAAATAGATATGACATTCTAGGATACATTACAGAGTTTAATGATGTAAGAACAGTTTGACAAACATGTATTAGTTTATGAGCTTGTTCATAATAACCATTTTCAGATTCATTTTGAGTAATAATTCCAATCATTGTTTTATCTAACACAGTATATATTTGAGTAGCTATTTGTGGTAAGAAATATATTAATGTATTTTTAAAATGTTTAAATGGTTTTAACTCTTTAAATGGTACTCTTTCTACAATCTTAGGTACTCTAGTCCATAAAATTAATGCACTTAATATAAATGAAATACAGTGTATTAAAATATAAATATATACATCATCTTTAGTTTTAACAAACAAGAATACACTAGCAGTAGATAATAATTTAACAACTATATTTCTAATAGAAATTGCTTTATAATTTTCAAGTCCTTGATATAAAAAAGTAATATTTATAATATTAGAGAAAATTTTTAATGCAAGTATTTGAAAAATTATATTATATTTTACTTGAACAAATGTAAAACATAAATATCCAAATAAAGATATAGATCCCGTTACACATTTTAGTAATAATAACTCCCAAAATGTTTTAGAAACATCTTTATTATTATCTCTAGCCATAGCAATCTCACGGCCACCATAACTAGTAATCCCAACATTTGCAACCAATATAAAATATGAAACAACTGACATTGTATAACTGGAAATACCAATTCCATCTGCTCCTAAAACTCTTGATAAGTAAGGAGCTGTAATTAGAGGAACTACAAGTACAACTATCTCATATAATAAATTATAAAAATAATTTTTTCTTACACTTTTTGCCATAGTAAAACCCCATAAAGATTATTTAACTTTAAATTTATACCCTCTCACATATGGTAATACTTTATTTCCTTCAACTACAAATCCATGATTTGCCATTTCAAGGATATATTCATCACTTTGAGAATCAGAAAATGCATTCTCAATTGGAGTATTTGGAAGAACTTCTTTAATTCTTCTCATCTTTTCACTGCCTTTGCAATTAGCACCTATTATCTTTCCATTTGAATCAACTTTAGTGCATATAACATTTCTAACACCTAATCTTCTTGCAAATAAATTGACCCATAAATCAAAAGAAGCACTAACAATAATATCATTTTCAGTTTGTCTTGATTTATATAATGCTTTTATTTTACTCATATGACTATCTACAAAATCATTTAAAAATTTTGGATAATTATTTATTTGAAATATAAAAGAAAACATATCTTCTTTAACTTGTTCAAATGTAGCAAAACCCTGCTTATAAGCAGCTCTTGTTTTCCTAGCTTTTCTTAAAGATTTTAATGTCAAAAAAGGATATTTTTTTAATCCAAATTTAACCATATCACGACTTGAATCTCCATCATAAATTGTTCCATCAAAATCATAAATATTCATTTTACAACCACCATTTCTATCATAATTATTATACTAATTCATTATGATTTCTTCAAGAGTTTTAATTATCCAACTTTATACATGTTGAATTCTTATTACATAGTAATAATTTATTAATTCTACATTCACTTTCATCTTTTAAAACAAATGAATAATATTCACCGTTTATCTTATTAACATAATATGGTTTAGATTTACCAAATACATTAATTGGATTGCTATCTAAATTATCTTCATATAATTGTTTATAATTAAGTAGCAATAATTTAGTTTTCATATTTCTTTTTATATTTTCTTTATATAATAATTGATAATCTTTAATATTATTATCTTTTAAATATTTTTCAATTATATTTTTATTATTTTCTTTAACAATTACAACTACCTTTTTACCATTTATTCTGGATAGTAATACATTTAACAATACTTTAATCTTTTTAGTAATACCGCTCATATTATATTTAATAAACAATTTATTCTTTTGTGCAAAACTATTTATAAAATAAATATTATTATTGCTAACATATAAATAGTTATTATTACATTTATAATATCCATTTTTTTCATTAATAATTTGAATATAACTATCAGTATGTATTGGTATAAGTTTATTATTAAATAAAACTTCTATTTTATAATCATTCCCTTTAGAAATATTAATAGTATATAAATGCTCTTTATATTGATATTGATCAAAATTATTATAATAACTCCTATAATAATCTTTTGGTTTAATGTTAGTTAATTTACCATTTACTTTTATTTTAATATCGCTTTCTTTTATAAAACCATTAAGAGCAACTTCAATACAATAATCATTATCATGTTTATAAACATTATTTATATTTGCATAGCATTCATCAAAACTACCAAATTTTATTTTTTTATAAAAAACATCATTATTAATAACTCTAACATCATTTTGAATATCAATACCATATTTAATATTAAGTGCAAATATTTTATCATTTAATGTAAATCTTCTTTGTTCAAGAATAATATTATCATCAATATCTTTTAATAATTTTCTAATATAATCATCATGCTTTATAAAATCTTCTCTGGAAATACCAAGTCCTGGGCCAACTTTAATCTTATGTCTTAAATGATACATAACAAAATATTGGGCATATGGAATAATATTTCCAAAAATCTTTTTAGACAAATCAAAAACATATTGGTATACATTTTTAGAAGTATATTCATACCATTCTAAAGAATTGCTAGATGTTTGAATAGCAGAATTACCATTCTTACGTTTTCTATATAAATATTCAGTAGATGTTACTAAACCATATTTTCTAGACTTATTTTTAAATAAAATATCAGTCATAAATTTAGCATCTTCACTAAACTTAACTTTTTCATCAAAACGTATATCTTTAATAGCACTTTTTCTTATAACACAAAAGACACATAACTGTGTACATTCATAATCTTTCGTTATGTCAACAATTCTAGATCCTTTTTCAAATTTATAATCAGTTGGATGATAACCAGTTTCAGCTTCAAAAAAATGCTGTCTATAAGTGACAAAATTAATATCTTTGTACTTATCAAGCATCTTAATTCCTTCTTCATAATAGTTTTCTTCCATCAAATCATCAGGATCAAAAAAAGCTATATATTCCGCTGTAGAAGCTTCAATTCCAACATTTCTTGCTGATGAAACCCCACCATTTTTCTTCTTAATATATATTATATTACTATATTCCTTTTCATATTTTTTACATATTTCATCTTCATTAGCAGGGCTTCCATCATTTACCAAAATTAATTCTATATTTTCAAATCCAATACTTTGATTAATTACACTTTTAATAGCATCTTCTAAAAAATCTTCTACATTATAAATTGGTACAACTACAGATAATAAATATTTACCCTTTTTCATTTTTATAACCTTCTTATTCAATAATCTTCTTAATTTCTAAGGCCATATTCTTAGAATAATTCTTAATAGTTGTATCAACATATTTACTTATTAAATCCCTATCTTTATATTTACTATAATTACCATTCTTTAAAAAGTCACTTATTTCTTTACCATTATAAACAATAGGACCTGGTAAATCATTATAATAATCAATAAAGAAATCTCTATTATTTTTATATTCTTTTAAATCAAAAGCATAAAATATTAATTTCTTATTCATTATTCCAGCTTCATATATTATAGAAGAATAATCACTAATAACATAATCAGAAATAGTAATCATATCAAGAGTAGAAAATTTACTATCTTTTATTACTTTATTATTCTTAATCTTTATTTGTGATAAAGGATGTAATTTAATAATTAAATTATATTTATCAAAATCAAAATACTTGCACATATCATTGATAGCTTCACCTATTATATCATCATTCTTTCTAAATGTAGGTGCATATAAAACATTAATTTTATGACCAAGAATTTTATATTTAGATAATATTTTATTTCTAATCTCTTTATGATAACTTTTATCTTTTAATAAATCTATTCTAGGAAGAGGAACACTTTTAAAATACTTTTTATTATAATTAAATACTTTAGACATACTATCTATACAATTAACTGATGATGTAAAAATATAATCATAGTTTTCATGCATATCAAATAATTTACTTTCTTTTTTACTTCTTCCCTCATCTTTATCAAGAATAGAATAACCTGCTTTTTTCATTAAACCTAAAGCATGCCATATTTGAATTACTTTTAAACTCTTTTTATGCTTTAAAATACTTATAGCTATACAATATGTATCTAATACAACAACTTTGCTTCTAGCTATATGATACATTTGTTTAAACATATGAAAACCATATAAAAACTTATTATCTATTCTTTTACATAATACTACTATTTTGTAATCTTTTAATTCTTTTTTAAGTTCTTTTTCAAGCAACTTAAAATCAACTGTTATATCATTAGATTCTCTACTTATTAAAGTAATTTGATTTCTAGTTTTAAACAGTTTAAAGAATAAATAAATAAAGTTAAAAACAAATTTTAATACTTTTGCAAAAAAAGTCATTCAGTTCTCCTTAGTCTTCATTAAAATAATCTATTGTTTGTTTTAATCCTTTTTTCAATTTAACTTGTACATTCCATCCTAATTTTTCTAATTTAGATGTATCAAGTTTAACAATTTTATATGATAAATATCCCTTTTTATTTTCATCACCTGGATTAGTAAATTCTACCTTCATATTTTTTTCAGGATAAATATCACAAATCATTTGTGCTACATCTCTAATCATATATGGTTCAGTTTCATTGGCAAGATTATATGCTTCACATTTCTTACCCTTAACCATAACATCTAAAATACCATTAACAGCATCAGAAACATAACAAAATGCTCTAATAGCACTTCCATCACTATTAAGTACTATATTATTTCCTTTAACAGCTGCTCCTATAAAATCAGCCATTACTCTACCATCGTTTTCAATTGCCATACCTGGTCCATATACATGTGCAATTCTCATTACATTAAAATTAACACCATATTGTTCATTATAACTTCTAAGTAATGCTTCAGATAATCTCTTACTTTCTGGATAGCAATTTCTAGAATTTAATGGATCAATGAATCCCATATCACTTTCACTAATACTTGTTCTATTATCAATTTGTCCATATATTTCTCTTGTTGAAGGGAATAAAACCTTTTTAGTTTTCTTCTCTCTAGCAAGTTCTAAAACATTAATTGTACCAAGAGTATTAGCTTTAATAATATCTACTGGAATAGTTTTAATTGCTTGAGCACTGCATGAACCAGCAGCATGAAAAATATAATCAACTTTTCCATCATATTCTATTTTAGAGCAAATATCTTGAACCAAATATTCAAGACCATATTCTTCTAAATCACCAAAAATCTTTTTAGCTTTTTCTATATTTCTAACAAGAGCAACTACTTTCATATTCATTTTTAACTCTTTGTTTAAATATAATAAAAACCATGTAAAATTCTTTGCAATAAGACCTGTTGCCCCAGTAACTAAAATAGTTTTATTTTTAAGTTCTTTTTCATATTTAAAACTTTTTAATAAGCTATCTAAATCTTTCTTTAATACTTTATTCATTTTCTTACCTTTTTTTGAATTCCCTCTTCATATTCATAATAATCATCTAAAGATGGAATACCTATTACCTTTCCATTATTATTTTTAAATTCTAACCAAGCTTTAAAAATATAAATATCTACTGGATTAGTAATCTTTATATTACCTCTAACTCCTTCAGTTAAATAAGTTTGCATTCCAAGTAATCTATATAAAGTACAACTATCAATTACATCTTTATATTCAGGATTATAAGATCTCATTTTTTCATGAGCATCAATTATTTCTCCTAGCCTAAATGCTTGAGGAGCTTGTGCATTAAATGATTCACGTCTAACAGGTACGTCAGCAACATTAACCCCGTCTTGGCTTATAATGAATGTTTCATTACATCCAGTTGAAGTTATAGAGTTACCTCTCAATTTAGTATCAGCAATATTTCTACTAATTAATTCTTCTGTAATAAATGGTCTAACACCATCATGAACTAAAACAACAGAATCTCTATCGCAATATTTTTCTGCTTCTTTAAGGCCTAAATAAATAGAATCTTGTCCAGTTTTTCCACCTGGTATTACACTTCTAACTTTCTTAATATTAAATTGTTCTAATTTATATTTTAAATAGTCAATCCAATCACTAATACATACTACATAAATATCATCTATTTCTGGATGATTTTCAAAATATTCAATAGTATAAATAATAATTGGTTTCCCTTCTACTTCTAAAAATTGTTTTGGTACATCTTTAACACCCATTCTTTGCCCTGTACCACCTGCAAATATAACGGCTACATTTTTCATAAAATCCCCTCCAATTTAATTTTATCATAAGATACTTATAAAAACTATATTATTTACTTTCCTCAATAAGTTTGATAATTGATTCACAAGCTGTTCCTTTTTCATAACAACCTCTATCTTTTAAGAATTTATCAACACCTTTTTGATAAACTTTATCATCAAATTTTTCTATTGCCTTACATAACTCATTAGTATTTTCACATACTTTAAATGGAGTTGTATGAAGAGAATAATAGAACCCTCTTTCATTATCATATTCATCTAAATCACTAGCATAAATAAAACCAGGTTTTCTAGTTAAAACATAATCACACATCCAACTAGAATAATCAGTAATACCAACATCTGTTATAGATAGTATTTCCTGCATATCAGGATAATCAGATACATTAACAGCATTCTTAGTAAGCTTATCAGTATCTAATTCTCTAAATACTTTATAATGAAATCTGATTAAAATAGTCCATTTACCACCAAATCTTTTTTCTAAAGATTCTCTTAATTTCTTATAATCCATATCATAATGTTCTATTTTATAATCATCTCTATATGTTGGAGCATATAATGCAATTTTACTATCTAAATCAATACTATATTTTTTCTTTATATGTGTAGATAATTTTTTAGAAACTGTTTTATCAAATAATATATCATTTCTTGGATGACCTATCTTTAATAATTCAGTTTCTGGCCAATATGTTTCTCTATATAAATCTTCTTCAAATTTACTATTACATGTAATATAATCTGTGATTTTACCAAGTCTCTTAACTTTTCTAAGCCATGAAGGTCTACTATCAGTACCAAGTCTCTTAAATCCCATCGAACCATGCCATGTTTGAATTAATATTTGACCTTTTCTCTTCTTATATTTTAAATTAGCAATATCCATTCCATTAGTAACTATTACTCTAGCGCTAGCCATTTCTTCATAACATTCTTTAGTATAATATTTAACTATTTTCAACCCTTTTGGATATTGATCTAAATCATTTAAATCTTTTTCTTTACATACCCAAGTTAATTCATATTTTTTTGTTTTTAATAAAGCTTCACATACCCATTTTGGATTGCATTCATATCTTCCTTGAAATGCAAAAAATATAACTTTATTCTTTTTAATCTTGATATGTCTCATATATCTATTTCTATTAAATTTAATTAATCTTCTACCAATTCTATCAAAGAAAAGACCATTTTGAATTGCCTTCTTAATTCTTTTAAGTTTTCTAATTACATTTTTCATTTAGTAACCTCCATAATTTTATCAACTATTTTTTTAGAAGCATTACCCTTTTCATAACAATTTCTTTCCTTTAAAAATTTATCAATAGATTTTTGATATTTATTATCATCAAAATCTTTTATATTTTTAATTAATTCATTCATATTCTTACATACTTTAAATGGAACGTCATCAAGTGAATAATAAAACCCTCTATCTCCACTTTTATATTCTTCAATATCAGGTGCATACAAGAAACTCATTTTTCTTGTTAATATATAATCACATATCCAACTTGAATAATCAGTTATTCCAACATCACTAGCAATCATTAATTCTTGAATATCCGGATATAATGAAGTATTAATAATATCTTTATTATTTTTATATTTATCATTCATAAGATCTTTTTCATGAACTCTAACCATTATTACCCATTTACTATTAAACGTTTCCTCAAGACACTTTTTAAGTTTATTAAAATCAATTTCCTCATATTCAGACTTATTTTCTCTAAATGTAGGAGCATATAATAATATTTTAGTATCTTTATCTATATCATAATATTTCTTAACTTTATTAATTATCTCTTTATCATTTTTAAACAAAATATCATTTCTAGCATGACCATATTTTAATATTTCAGTTTTTGGCCAATAAGTACTTCTAAATATACCATCTTCAAATTCACTATTAGAAATTACATAATCCACATAAGATTGATATTTCTTAGTTTTATTCATTAATACTCTAGATATCAAACCTCTATCAAGACATATTCTTTTTAAACCCATTGAACCATGCCAAGTTTGAAAATATATTTGACCTTTTCTTTTTTTATACTTATATCTTCTTCCAAAATTATTTTCATTATCAATAAGTATTTTACTTGTTAAAGCCTCTTTATAATAATCAATAGATCCTCTTTCTACTAGTTTAACTTCTTTAGGAAATTCACTTTTTAATTCCTTATTACTAATATATTTTTTATCAGTAGCCCACACTAATTTATATGGTATTTTTCTTTTTATTACTTCTTCACATATCCATTTTGGATTGCAAGAATAACTTCCTCTAGTAGTAGCAAAAATAATTTTATTTTCTATTTTTTTATTAAACATTAAAACAATAAAATATCTAATACTATAAATAAAACTATTTTTAATTTCCCTAAATATTTTATTAAGCATATTTCACCTCTAAAAAGAAAAATTCTATTAATAAATAGAACTTATTTCTTTCTTTCAAATATAACATTTGTTTTAAGTACTAAGAATAAAACTATAAATATTAATATTACATAACAAATAGCAAGTTCTGTTTTTTCTCCTAATGTATAAAAAATTGTTGTTACTGAGAATAGTATATTAATTCCGTAAATAATTAATAATGAACTTCTCTTAGAGAATTTTTTTAATAATTGGTGATGAATATGTTCTTTATCAGCCTCATCTATTTTTTGTCCTTTTAATTTTCTTCTTATAATTGCAAATAAAGTATCCATGATTGGAATAGCTAATATCAACATTGGTATTACAAAAGAAGTAAATGTTACTGTTTTAAATCCTATTAAACATATAACAGCAATCATTGCTCCACAAAATGTACTACCTGCATCACCCTGATATATCTTAGCTGGTGGAAAATTATGTACTAAATATCCAAGAGTACAACCAAGCATAATTAAACTTAGTATTACATCTAAACCAGCATATTTATTTAGAATAAAACCTAAAATAGCCATTGTTAAAAAATATATTGATGAAATACCAGCACATAAACCATCTAATCCATCAATTAAATTCATAGCATTTATAATAGCCACTATTATTAATACAGATAAAAGTTCTGGTAAAAATGGTAAAAAAGTAAAATTTATATTTAACCCTACAATAGAAGTTTTGGTAATTTTAAGTCCACCATAAAATACAATTATTAAAGCAACTACCAACTGTACAATTACTTTATATTTATTTGGCATTGGTTTTTTACACTTCGTCATATCATCAAATAAACCAAGTAACATTATTAAAAATGATGATATTAATATAGAAAGCATTAGATTATTTTTAGGAGCAAATAACATATATCCAAGTAAAAAAGCCAAGAATATCCCAATTCCTCCCAATAAAGGCATTGGTTTAGTATGAATCTTTCTCTTTTTATCTGGAATATCCATAACACCCAAAAATGAAGCAATCTTTTTCATCATATTAACAAATATTGCAGATGCTACAAAACATACAATAACTATTAAAAATACATTATGTCCATTTATATTAAAGTCCATTTGCTTCACGTCCTTAGGAATATTATAAACCAAATAGACTTATTTTTCTACATTTTTACGCATATAAAAGGAAATAGTTTAACTATTTCCTCATTATCTCCAGCATGCATATATAGTAGCATCACCACAGAAGAAATTAGATGCTGCTACAAATGTACCATATTCATCAATTATTTTTGCGCCCGGGCATTCACCAGTATTTGTTCCAGCTTGAGTATAATACCCTCTAAAACTTCTACCGCTAGACAACCTTGGAGGAGTAATCGCAGAAATTACAGAGTAAACACTTCCCTCTCCAGTAGCATCATGATCAGATACTGTATAACCAACATTATACATTTCCACCAATCTTGTGATTGCAAATCCAGACGCTCCACCAAATATTGGCAGTGTTAATCTATTTAATTCAGCAGTAGATAATGTATTATCTGTTTTTAATTGAATAGTATATTTATCACCTACACTACATACATTATCTGTTCTTGAAGAAGAATATAAATATATGTTATATGTTTGGTCATTTTTATCATTTCCATCATATAAACCTATACTAAGTCTTGTAAATACATTTTTTGTTTTGCCACTAGCATCAAGAACATAAGGAGTATCAGTTTGATATGCATCTATTTGTGAAAAAGTATAACCTTCAGTTGTAACTTTTGCTTTTGATAAATCTCCACTTGATAAATAATCAGTAAACTTTGTATATGATAAAGTTTTTATATATTTTAATTTTCCTCCACTAGCAGTTCTATAATATAAATGAACTGTTTTATCATCAGTTATATCTTCATATATTAATGTTCTAGACATTTTTTCTTTAACACACACACAAGTTTTTCCATCTTTTGTAAGAACAACTCTTAAACAATTAGCTCCAATTTTATTTGTTGAATTTTTACATACATTTGTTAAATCAGATATTACAGTATTTCTATCTTGTTTAGCGAGTTCAACTTTTCCAACGTTCCTACCACCTACTTTTAAATAGAAATTTTCATTATCTTCTTTAAATCTCAAATTAGATGATGAATCAACGACATTGTTAATAACGGAATCACCTCTAACTGCTACAGTAGCTTCTCTTCTATCAGTAACATCTTTTATATAAAGTGTTCTTTTGTTACTATTACCTAATACAATACCACAATCTAATCCACTTGAATCACATTCAATATATCTAATTCCTTCATTAGCAACAATATCATTATTAATAGCTCTAGATATTATAGAACTATAAATAACAGCATTTGTATTAGATCTTACAATTGTAGAATTACGTCTTAAATCAACAACAGTAGCTGTAAGAGTAACCATAACTACACTTACTAATACAACACTTACTATTAATTCAATTAATGTAAAGCCCTTTTTATC
>JAEEGL014808407.1_pt1 | contig 11182 bp, 10 predicted proteins | sample 9134231 | NCBI WGS metagenome assembly JAEEGL01 (sample SAMN16246548, study PRJNA631951) | gut metagenome | biome: gut microbiome; feature: rumen; material: fiber-attached | host: Bos | place: Iran: Karaj | collected 2018-10
TAACTTGTGGAAGAGTAACATGTGATTCATCTACAACTAATAAATAATCATCTGGGAAGAAATCCATTAATGTTGTTGGAGTTTCTCCTGGTTTTCTACCAGCCATTGGAGCTGAATAGTTTTCTATTCCAGAACAGAATCCTGTTTCTTTTAACATTTCTAAATCATAATTAGTTCTTTGCTCTAAACGTTCTGCCGCTAATAGTTTATTATTATCCTTTAACTCTTTTAAGCGTTCTTCCAACTCTTTTTTTATTCTTTCAATACCTCTAGTTAAGTTTTCATCACTGACAACATAATGACTTGCCGGAAATATTGAGACATTCTTTTTATTTTGTTTTACTGCTCCAGTTAGTGTATCTATTTCTGAAATTCTATCTATCAAATCATCAAAAAATTCAATTCTATAACCTGTTTCATTTTGATTAACAGGTATTATTTCTAATACATCTCCTCTAACTCTAAAAGTTCCTCTTTTGAAGTCTAGATCATTTCTTTCATATAACATATCTATTAATTTTTTCATTACTTCATTTCTATCAATAGTTTGATTTAATGAAAGAGTTAACATTTTACTTTTATATTCGTCAACCTCTCCAATACCATATATACAAGAAACTGATGCGACTACAATAGTATCTCTATTAGAAATTAAAGCTGATGTAGCAGCATGTCTTAACTCGTCTATTTCATCGTTTATAGATGAATCTTTTTCAATATATGTATCAGTCGATGGGACATATGCTTCTGGTTGATAATAATCGTAGTATGATACAAAATACTCAACATGATTTTCTGGAAATAATTCTTTAAACTCTGAATATAATTGTCCAGCTAATGTCTTATTATGGGCTAATACTAATGTTGGTTTATTAACTCTAGCTATAACATTTGCAATAGTAAATGTTTTACCTGTACCAGTTGCACCTAAAAGAACTTGTTCATGTTTTCCTTCATTTAATCCTTCAACTAATTCATTTATTGCTTTAGGTTGATCTCCTGAAGGCTTATAATCGCTTTTTAGTTTAAAACAATCCATAGTATCAGCTCCTTTCTATTATTGCTTTAATAATTCTATCACTTCTAACAAGGAATCAAATGTATACTTTGCCATATTCATAGTCTCTTCAGATATCACATCAACATCAGGTACTAATATTGGAATACATCCAGCTGTATAAGCTGCTTTAATTCCACCATTAGAATCTTCTATTACAATCGTTTCTTTAGGATTAGAATCTAATAATTCACATGTCTTTAAGAATATATCTGGAGCAGGTTTTCCATTAATAAAATCTTCTCCACTAACAATTACTTTAAAGATTGTGTCATCAATATCAGTTCTTTTTAAATTACCCATTATCATTTCTTTACTACTTGATGATGCAATAGCAATAATATAATCATTTCTTTCTAAGTAATCTAGTAATTCTTTTAATCCCTTTTTTATAGGTAATTTAATCTCATTTAATACTTTTTTCATATTAACAACATAATTATCTAAAAATGTTTGAAATGGAAAATTATCATCTAATTCTTCTCTCAATATTCTTTCTAAATCATATTTGTTTTTACTAATAGTTTTATCATGTAATTCTTTAGTAAAATTATATCCTAATTCTTGACCTGTTTTTAAAAAAGCCATTTCCCATAATGGTTCAGTATCAAACATTGTTCCATCCATATCTAAAATAATTGTTTTTATCATATAATCTCCTTGTACTTATACTTATTATATCAAAAAAAGGTAACAAATTGTTACCTTGTATTCTTATTTTAAAACATTCTTTAGTATTACAGTTTTTAATCTAGACATTTCTTCTAGAGTTGTCATTATTCCTTCATTTCCAATTCCAGAATATTTCCAACCTCCAAATGGTTGTTCAAAAGAACGGAAGAATGATGCTCCATTTATTACAACTCCTCCAGCTTCAAGTTTTTCTACTGCTTTAAATGCTTTATTCATATCATTTGTTACTATTCCAGAACTTAATCCAAATTTTGATTGATTTGCTATATCTATAGCTTCATCAATATCATCAAATCCTATTACTGGAATAACTGGACCAAATATTTCCATATCTTTAGCAACTTGCATGTTAGCAGTAACATTATCTAGGATACATGGTTCAAAGAAAGCACCATTTCTTCTACCTCCACATACTAAAGTAGCTCCTTCTTTGATAGTCTCTCTAACTTGATTAGTTACTTCTTTCGCAGCTTCTTCAGAAATTAAACATCCTATATCAGAATCTTCTTCTTGAGGCATTCCAACTTTTAGAGTTTCTAATTTTTGTCTCATTTTTCTTATAAATTCATCTTTAACACTATTTTGAACTATGAATCTTTTTGAAGCACAACATACTTGTCCAGTATTATATAATCTTCCCCATACCACTTCATTAACAGCAAGATCTAAATCAGCATCTTCACAAATAATCATCGCATCATTTCCACCTAATTCTAGTGATACATGGGCACAGTGAGAAGCAGCTTTTTCAGCAGCATCCATTCCTGCTTCAGTTGATCCAGTTAATGTAATCATATTTACTTTTTCATTTGAAGTTAGTGCTCTTCCTACAGTAGATCCTCTACCATGAACAACTTGAATAACTCCTTCTGGTACTCCTGCTTCAACTAATAATTCTACATATCTCGTTAGAGTTAATGGATTAACACTAGCTGGTTTTAAAATTACTGAGTTTCCCATTAATAACGCAGGTGGTACTTTGTTTATAAAAATATCACTAGGAAAGTTAAATGGAATTATAGCTACGACTACTCCTAGAGGTTGTCTCATTGTATATTGAATAGTCTTTTCTTGACCTTTTTCTGTTCCACTTGGAATCACATTTCCATATAGATGTTTTACTTTTTCTATATATGCTGGAACTCCTATAAAGATATTATTAATCTCATTAAATGCCTCTTTTATAGGTTTTCCTGTTTCTCTAGATAATAAACTTGCTAGATCATCAAAATTTTCTTCAACTAATCTTACAAATTTTGATAATATTTCACATCTTACTAATAAAGGTGTTTCTTCCCATTCTTTTTGTATTTTTGAAGCATAATCAACCGCTTCATCTACATCTTCCTTTGTTAATGATGGAATTGTATCGATTAGTTCTTTCGTTGCCGGATTAACTACTTCTATAACCTCTCCATCTCTTGATGATTTCCATTCTTTTCCTATTAAACTTTTCATAAAACCTCCTTATATTCTTTAAAACCTGTAACTGATAAAGATAATTCTCCAACTGTATTAGCCGAATGATTATTAATACCATATTCTCCAAAAGTATTAATCATTAAAAATTCTTTATCTTTTACTACTTCTCTTATTTTATTATTTATCTCTTGTTCTAAACCATTTAGTTCTAATCCTAGTCTTCTAAAACCTGATTGAACTATTAGATATGAATCACACTCTCCTAATTCTTCAATGGTTGTTTTAATAGATTCTAACATATCTCTTGGTTCCATATGCATATGAATTATGGCTGTATTTGTTTCTACATTTGATCCAAGTTTTATTGAGCCATCACTATTAGCAAGCATTGGATGTCTTATAGTGATTAATCTTCCTATTGGATCTTTTACTCCTAATGGATGAAAAATCGATTCAGTAGATATTCTATTTCCCATTAAGTCGTCTTCGTTATATCCAATCCATTCAGCATATTTTGTTAGTGCTGGAGTATTATCAATTGTCTTTAAAGTCCTTTTTTCCACAACTCCTGTGACAATACCAGCTTGCCCTGTTTCATTATAACTACTTTCGCATATTGTCTTGATATCAGTATCTGAGTGAATTAGTGCAATTGCACAACCATTTTTAATTACTTTATTTTCACAAATAATTTGCCATTTTCCATCAACATCATTATCAGCAGCTGTTCCTCCAAATATTGGAACTTCTCCAATTACATCTTGAATTCCTTCAATATATGACTCTTCATCAATTGGTGTAGATGTCATAAAGAAATAGTTTGGTTTAACACCTTTCATATCTTTCAGAGCTTCTTCAGCAATTTCTCTTCCAATTTCTCTAGCATCTTCCAAATCACGTTTTTCTTTTCCTGCTACCGCAACAGTTATATCTCCAGAAAATGTCATCATAGCAGTATATCCTGTTTCATCATTCATATAACATGAGTTAGTGTTAATTGCCCTACTTGATGTACATCCTATGATTGGAGTATTTGTTAAGGATTTAATACCTTTTATTATTCTATCTTGTTCTTGATTTGATGAGGTAAATATTAGACCTAGTTTGGCTTCTTTAATATTTGCCATAGTAGCAGTTTCTATACTTGAAGCAAATGGATCTTTATTATTGGAATAACCTACTTTTACTTTCAAAATACCTACCTCCTACTATAATAATTATAAATCATTATAACTATTTCTTCAATCATTTGATAATTCTACTAATAATTTTTTACATCCTTCATATATCATATCATATGCTGTATCAAAATCTCCTGTATACCAAGGATCATCAATATCTTCATCTAATAATAATCTTATTTTATTATCTGGATCTGTTCCAAATATATATAATAATTCATCTATATTAGATTTTTCCATACAAATAAATAAATCATATTTATTATAATCATCTTTTGATACTCTTCTAGCGATATGTCTTTCTATTTTTACTTTCTTTTCTAATAGTTTTTCTTTAGCTTTTGGATATAGATCATTACCTAATTCTTCAAAAGATGTTCCTTTTGATTCTACATTAGCTAGATATTTCTTATTACTTAGATATAACATATCTTTAAAAATCATTTCAGCCATAGGTGATCTACATATATTTCCATAACATACAAATAGTATATTTTTCATATTACTCCTTATTTATAATGATAATTATTATTAAAATTATCTATTAATCTGTTTATTTCATTATACAAAGATTTTATTTTAGATAATTTTAATTTTTTAAATATAGTTTTAGGATATTCTTTTTCTAATTTAGTTACTTCATTTAATATATCTATTAATCTATCATAACTACCTGTTTTTCCTATAGTATTATCAAATATATATGATATTTCACTTATATTACCATTAAATCTTAAATTAGATAAAGTATTAGTAAATGTTCTATTATCACTTAATTTCTTTAAAAAAGTAGTATGAAGAGAATAGGCATCTGAAGAATAAGATTTATCTATACTATGATTAATACTATATAGAGTAGTTTGTACTGAATAGTCTTTTATTTCATAATTAGACATATCTTTTAAAATATTAATTATTTCTTCAGTTTGTTTCGTATTTAGTATTTCTTCTAAAATAGTTTTATTGTCTGAACCAATTGGTTTTAGTGTATGTTTATCAAATTGTGTTTTAGATAATCCTGTTCTTAAGTATATAAAGTTTTTAGTTACTTTTATTTCATTTTCAAATGAATTAATCGCATGATTATACTCATGAATTATATTATCTATGAATTCTATTAATGGTTTATTCTTATAATGTTTTACTACTATTAGTTTTTTTGTTTTTATTTTTTCATCTATATACTTAGGTATTGATGTATAAAAAGCTTGAGTTGTTTTATCATCTTCATCAGTTTCAATTATAGGTACTTCTTTAAATACAGTTAGTATTTTGTTTTTATTCTTTAATTCATATTTTATTATGAATGCTGGAATTATTATTGTTAGAAGATGTTTTATATCTGAAGAGTAATTATATTTTGATAATTCATTATCTATAAAAGATTTAGTATCTTCTATTAAAGCGTTTACTAATTCGTTATTCATATTATCACCTATTCTAATTATAATTAAAAATAATAAAAATAAGCAAGTATTCTTGCTTATTTATTATCTATTTGTCCATCTACTTGGAATATTGATTAAACTAAATGGATTTATGGTACTACGTTGATATTTTCTCCAAGTACATCCTCCACCTGGGTTCCAGTCACATGTTGTTATTTCTAAATGTAAATGTGGTCCAGTAGAATATCCAGTTGATCCCATATTACCTATTTTAGTATTTGGAGAAACATATTGTCCTTTAGATATATTTCCAAAACTTCTCATATGAGCATATGTTGAATAGATATACTTTCCATTATAGTTATGTTTAATCTTTACTACTAAGGCTCCATATGAGTCATATCCTTTGAAGAATATTACTCCTGAAGCTATTGGATAAACTGGAATTGATTTGTTTGAACTTGATAGGTCTACCCCTAAGTGTCCACCATATCCACCATATCCTTGAGTAATGTATCCATATTCTATTGGCCTGTAGAATCCATTTGTACTAGGTACTGAACCTGATCCTCCACCACTAGATTGTTCAATACGATATTGACATCTTACAATATCTTCATTTGTTCCACAACCTAGTCTCTTATAGTAAGACACATTAGCTTTAGCAGCTCTAATTTGATCTCTGATACTAGGCATAGATTCTCTTATTCTTTGATTATCTATTTCTAGTTTTTCTTCTTGTTCTTCTAATTGAGCTTGTAGAGACTTTAATTCTTTTTGTTTAACTGCTAATTGTTTTTGTCTTTCTTGATTTTTTCTTATTAGTTCTTTTAATTCTTTCATTAATTGATTATTATAATCAGTTAATTGTTCTACAACAGCCATTCTATAAATCAAATCAGTAATTGAAGTAGCTCCAAATGCATACTCTAAATAAGAATTTTCTCCATTAGATATTTGATAATATTCCATTAATTTTTTTGATTCTTCTGTTTTTCTTTTTATTTCTTCGTTAGATTTTTTAATTTCAATTTCTAATTTTTTAACTTCATCTTGAGCAGCTTTAATTTGAGTTTGAATTCCTCTTATTTTGTTTTCTATTTCACTAATCTTTTGATTATTACTAGCTAGTGAATTTTCTTTTTCTTCTAAAGCTTTTGTGTATTTTTCTACTTCTTTTTGAAATTCAGCAATAGTTTGAGCATGTGTATTAAATGGTATTGTTAATGGTACTAATAGTACTATTGCGATTAATAATTTCTTTATACTATTATTCATCATATTTTTAGATACCTTCTTACTGCGCTCAATGAGCCTAACATACCAACAGTAACTCCTATTAATAGTAAAATAAGTGAGCTTTGATAGATAAATGGATCTGGTTTTATTAATCTAACTATTTCTGAGTATAAATATCCTCCAGTTTTATTATAGAAATAGAAGTATCCATATACCATAGAAGCTATTGGTATGATTGATCCTAAGAATCCTAGAAACATACCTTCTATTACAAATGGTAGTTTTATACTAAAATCGCTAGCTCCAACTACTCTCATTATTTCAATTTCTTTTTTACGAGCTGAGATAGTCAATTTAATTGTATTAACTATTAAGAATACAGTTACTAAGACTAATGCAATTACTAAGATATAAGCTCCTTTTTTAATAGAATCAAAGGCTTTTATTAATTTATCTACTAGTCCTTCTCCATATTTTACTGTAGCAATGCTTTCAATTGATTTTATTTCATCTGCTGTATCATTTATTTCATCAACATTTTTTACTTTGATTGTGAATGTATCTTTTAAAGGTAATTCATCATCTTTCCAATCATCTAATACTGTTGAAAAAACTTCTGATTTTTCTTGCATGTGTTTTTTTACTTCAACTTTTGTTTCATATTTATATGAATCAATATTATTAATTTTATCTAATCTTTCTTTTAATTCAGTAATATCATCTGAAGTTGCTTCACTTTTAACAAAGGCTACTATTGTTAAATCTTTTTCTATTTCACTTGTAAAATTATCTACATTTCTTGAAGCTACTACTGCAACTGCAACGATTAGTAGAGTTATTGTAATACAAGTTATTGAAGCAAATGATAAAGAAAAGTTTCTTACGACACTTTTTAAAGCATCTCTGTTGCTTCTAACTAATAATCTAAAGAATACCTTCATCGTTATACTTTCCTTCCTCTTCGAAACTTACTAAATGTCCATGATTTAATGTTACAACTGATTTGTTCATTCTGTTTACTATTTCTCTATCATGTGTAGCCATAATAATAGTAGTTCCCCTATTTTTATTGATAGAGTCTAAGACATCCATGACTTCTTTACTTAATACAGGATCTAGATTACCAGTAGGTTCATCGCATAATAATAATTTAGGATTATTAACGATAGCTCTTGCGATAGCAACTCTTTGTTGTTCTCCACCTGCTAAATTAAGCGGATATTCATGAGCTTTATGTTTTAAACCTACATCTTCTAGTGCTTTCAATACCTTTGGTCTAATTTGATTACGAGGTGTTCCAATTACTTCTAAAGCAAAAGCAACATTTTCATAAACTGTTTGTTTTTCTAATAGTCTGAAATCTTGGAATATAATTCCAAGTTTTCTTCTTAGTTTATATACTTTGCGATCTCTTAGTTTAGCAACGTTTAATCCTCCTAAAACAATTTGACCACTTGTTGGTTTTTCTTCTCTATATAACATTTTAATTAGTGTTGATTTTCCTGAACCAGAACCACCAATTACAAATGTAAATGATCCTTTTTCTATTGATAAAGATAAGTCATAGATGGCAGTAACTCCATTTTTATACTTCTTTGTGACATTTTTTAATCTTATTAAGTCCATCTAATCACCATCCTTCATAATGAATTATATCATAATATTAATCAATAAAAAACTATATTACTTTAATAATAATAAAAAAAGAGTAAATTTTACTCTTTTTGACTTTCATCTTCAAATACCATTTCTTTATTATGAATATAAAATGACCAAATAATATTTAATATCATTAATGACCCTATAACTAGGATTCCTAATAACTTTGACATAACTTCAGATATTAATAGTTTACTTGATAAATCTCCACCCATCATTACTTCTTTAAACATTGCACTCCAACTATTATAGAAACTTATATAAACTATTGAATAACATACTATTGAAGCTAGTGTTACTAAAGCTAATAATTTTAATATATCTTCTGATTTCATTTCATCATCTTTGATATATATTCTCCAAATAATAGTTAATATTGAAATAGTTGCGATAACAAATACTCCAATTAAATTAGTAAGGATATTTGCTACTTCTAGTTTTTGAGCATTTGATCCTATCACCATTATTTCTTTAAAATGACTATACCAATGAGCTAAAAATCCACTATACATAAGTATATAAGATATAACTAAAACCACACTTGCTAAACCAACTAATTTTAGTAATTCAATTGATGGTTCTCCTTTTGTTATTAACTTAGCTTCAGTTATTCTATGTGAAAATGGTTTATCTTTGATAACTACTTCTAAAGTATCCCCCACTTCTATTTCAGTATCTACCATTTCTTTTTTTATTTCTTTTTTCTCTCCAGAATCAGTGATTATAACTATATTTTTTTCTTTTATTTCAAGAACTTTAGCATCAACTGTCCTAGTATTATCCCCATTCTTTTCTTTCATAAAGAATCTCCTATCTTTCTATTCTATTAACATTATATAAAAATAATAATTAATATTCAAGAAAAAAGAATTTCAATCATTGAAATTCTTTATTACCCTTTAATAGAATCATAGAAATTACACATTGTTGTATTCATATATGGTACTAACCAAATGTATAGAATAAAAAATGTAAAAATACCAAGTATCATCCATCCTATGAACGAAAGGATTAATCCGAATAGATCGCCTTTGTGACCTTTCATCATTTCAGCACTCTTCTTCATTGCATCAATTGCTGAAATATTTTCATCATCAACCATTATGAACATTGTCATTGAAAACATTAAGGCAAAAATAATTCCTGGAACTATTAATAATATCATACCAAGTCCAACAGCTAAACCAATTAAGAATGTTGCGACAAAAGCTCTAATGAATTGACCAGTTTTTGACCATAATTCATTTACTTCTACATCTTGATTTCTAGCTATTTTTAAAAAGAATGAATTGTATCCTAATACAAAGAATGCTGTAATAATAGTAGATATTAAACTAGCACTTGTAGATACTGTAGTAGTTGTATCTTGTCCTGTTTTAACAGTAAATACTATTTGTATTGCTGAAGATATAATTGTATATAGTATAAATACTGCTAATATTTTTCCCCATTTTCCTTCCATTGATTTTTTTGCTTTTGCTTTTAATTCAGAATTACTCATAAAAACTCCTCTCCTTTTTTTTGTTGCTTTTATTATATTACAAAAAAAAGAAGTTGTATACTTCTTTTTTATAAAGAACTTATAATTATTAGAATAAATAATGCAATAAATAGACATTGGAAGAATCTACTTAGTCCATATGTGAATATTTTCTTTGTTTTACCATCTACTTCATAAGAATAAATTTCAATATATGGAACAGGACTTCTTCTGTACCATCCTTTAACTTTAATAGTTTTATTGAAATATTCTTGTGATTTAAATAAAGCAAATATTTTATTAATTATCCATAATGGTTGATTATAATCTAAGAAGATTATTCCTGTTTCATCTTTAATAATAAAATCTTCACTAAAGATACATCCAGGATTTCCTTTACCAATTATTTCTCCTTCTACTTCACATGATATTGATGTTACTCCTGATACTTTTACTTCTCCTAATAAATCTCTAACTGTAGAATGAGTATATCCTTTTCTATGAGATCTATTGAATAAAACTACTATACTTAGAGTAAATAATAATCCTCCTACACCTATTACTAGTGTTGAATTAGGTACTAAGAAACAAGCAACTACAGTTATTAGAAAAATAATTGTAGGTAAAAATTTAATAAATACTTCAAATAGAAAGTCATCTACATATGATTCTGGTTTTTGAAGATTAAATTCTATGTATGGTTCTTGTCCAAACTCTTTAGAATATTTTGATATTGCGATTAATCTTTTAGAAATTAATGGATGAGTTGATTCTAATTGATAGAAGAATGCCCATGGATTCCACATTTCCCATTTCATAGCATTTAAGATAGATGTTTTATCATCTTGATTATTATTTGTTGAAACTACTAGTGATTTTGATGTTTTTGAATCAAATATACCTAGTGCTCCTAGTTTTGATGTAGATTTTTTATTATCTCCTTGTAGAGATAAACCAAATCCTACTTTTACTAGTGCGCTTGCTAGAGAGTTTGGATTTTTAGTTGTTTTTACTGAGAATTCATCAGCATAGTATTCTCTTGTCCTTGATAACCATAAGATTA
>JAEEGL015634814.1_pt1 | contig 11182 bp, 10 predicted proteins | sample 9134231 | NCBI WGS metagenome assembly JAEEGL01 (sample SAMN16246548, study PRJNA631951) | gut metagenome | biome: gut microbiome; feature: rumen; material: fiber-attached | host: Bos | place: Iran: Karaj | collected 2018-10
CCGCGGGAACTTTCCGGGATACTCCCGAGAGAAACCGGTCGCTTCTCGCCTGTGATTCTCTCCTTTGTGCAGGATGCGAAGGTAAGCGCAAAGCTCATGAACGTACTGTCCGGCGATGATCGCCCGTATTACCGTACGATTCATCAAAAGCTCTTTTCACCGGACAACGCATAAAAGAAAATACCCGAAACGAAAATACGCCCCTGCCGGACAGCGAGATTTCCTGTCCGGCAGGGGGCTTTCGTTTTGCAGGAATCGGTATTTTTCTATTGATTGATGCTTTTTCGTATGGTATATTTTCTATATAGAATCATAATTTCGATGATGTTCCCGGAGAAACTGTCCGGAAAGAGATCGGATTCGATCAGAACAGGAGGAGTCGTTATGAGTAAGAAGATCATCGCCGTCAACGCCGGTCCGAGAATCGGCTGGAATACGGACACGCTGATTACGCAGGCGTCCAAGGGAGCGCAGAGCGCCGGAGCGAAGGTGATCCGGTTCGACCTGTTCCGCCTGGAGCGGTACACGGGCTGCATTTCCTGCTTCGGCTGCAAGAAGGAGGAGAACAGGGGACACTGCGTCTGCCGCGACGGACTGACCCCGGTGCTGGACGCGATCCGGGAATCTGACGGGCTGATCATCGGCTCTCCGAATTATCTCGGCCAGCTGACCGCCTCGTTCCGCGCGCTGTATGAGCGTCTTATTTTCCAGAGCTTGACCTACAACCGGGAAAACCCGTGCTGCAGACAGACCGAGGTTCCGGTGCTGCTTCTTATGACGAGCAACGCGCAGGACACCGCGTACACGCAGCTTCTTGAGAACTATCAGCAGACGCTCAACCGTTTCGTCGGTCCGACGCAGACGTTTGTCAGCGGAGACACACTCCAGCTTTCCGATTACAGCAAGACCGACTGGGAATGGACCATGTTTAATCCCGAGGCGAAAAAACTCCGCCGCGAGACCGTTTTCCCGCAGGAATGCGAGAAGGTATTTGAGCTCGGCGCGAAACTCGCGGAACAGAAAGGATAACGGAACCAAAGGGAGGAGAAACGTATGATTATCGCCGGAAGAACCCAACTGCTTGATTCGGCTTCGTACCCGGACGCGGTGCGGCGTCTCACTGCGCTGGGATATGACGGGATCGAGGTCGGAATCTATGACCGTACGTTCACGCCGCGCGAGGCTTTTTTTCGCGACGATTTCCCGGAGATGATTCTCAGGGCGTTTGAGGAAAACAACGTTGCGGCTTGGAGCGTCGGCGCCCATATGGACTATACGCAGGATACCGAGCATTTTGAGGCGGTTGAGAAGGCGATTTCGGTCGCGAAGAAGATCTCAACGAAGATCGTGATCATCTCGGGACCTTTTAAAAACGCGGAAGAACCCTTCGAAAAGCAGTGGCAGCGCCAGATTGAGGCGCTCAAACGCCTGAGCTGCCGCGCGGAGCGGGAGGGAATCTGTCTCGCCGTGGAGTATGAGCCGGGCTTTGTGATCGACAATCACGAACTGCTTCTCAGGGCGTTTTCCGAAGTCGGTTCGTCCTCGCTGCGCGTCAACGCCGATATCGGGCATTTCTTCCTTCTGGAAAAAGATCCGATCGGCACGATCGAGACGCTCAAAGACCTGATCGTTCACGCGCATATCGAAAACATGAAGACAGGAGTCCACAACCATCTTGTCCCATACGAGGGAGATATGGACTTGCGCGTGTATTTCCGGAAGCTGCGTGAAATCGGATTCGACGGGATCGCGTCCTTCGACGCATACCAGTACGACTATGAGGCTGTCTCGGAAAAATCCGTGCGGTATTTCAAAAACCTGCTCAAAGAAATCGAAAAAGACGCATAACCGTCTTTTTTGAAGCGGAAAAAACAAAACCAGATCATGAAAAAAGGAGTATTTATGGAAAACAAGAATTCGATCGGAACCAATATCCTCTGCCATGTGGCAATCCTGGTAAAAGACATCCGCAAGGCGGTTGACAACTGGGCCGCGATCCTCGGCGTCGAAAAACCGAACATCTGGAATCTTCCGGATGCAAAAACCGTTCCCTCGTTCACGAGAGGAGAATCCGGTGATTACACAGACTGCCAGCTCGCGGTATTTGACCTGGAGAACGCGAAAATCGAACTTTGCCAGCCCGGTCAGAATCCGAGTCCCTGGAAGGAAGCGCTCGACAAATACGGCGAGGGCGTACAGCACGTGAGTTTCGTTGTCCCGGACCGCGATCAGGCGAACCGCGCGCTGGAGGGAATCGGCGTTCCTCCGGCGTACCATATCGGATACTGGCCGACAACCACCTACGCGTTCTTCGACAGCAAAGAACAGCTCGGCGTTGAGATCAATATCAAAACCGATGAGGACAACACGGAAAAAATCGCTTCTCTGATCAAAAATCTTTAATAGGAGGCAGTTCCATGGATCTCAGTTTTTTGCCGGTAATAGATAACCATATGCATATTATCCCTCCGAGGAATCTCTACAGGGAGCTGAATTTCGCGATTACGGCCTATCCGGTTGACAGGAAGAGCATGTACAGCATGATCTCGCACAAGATGTTTCTTTCGCGCCTCGCCACATATTTCGGCATGAAAGGCGCGTCCGAAGAGGAAGTTATGGCGGAACGGAACAGGCGCTATGACTCTGACCCGACCGGTTATATCCGCGCCCTGATGAAGGACGCGAATATCAAAGGACTGATCTGTGATCTGGATTCCCCGATCAGCGCCTACTGGAAGGGGAACTACCGCACGGATCATGACGTGGAAGAATTTATCGGATATATGGAACCCGGGATCAGGATCGGAAGAATCATCCGGATCGAGATCGTGGCGAACCTTCTGCTGGAGGAGAACCTCCCGTTTGACGCCTTCCTTCGCAGATGGCGGGAAAACATGCTTCTCGGCGCCGAAAAATTCGACATCATCGCGATCAAGTCAGTGATCGCGTACTTTACCGGTCTTGCGGTGCGGAACCCGTCACGGGAAGAAGCGTGCGCCGCGTATGAGGCCTTTCTCCGGGACCGTTCCGATTCCCGGAATGAGAAAATCTGGCGTGACTATATGATCCATCAGGGTCTGGAACTATGTCACGAACTCTCCCTGCCGATGCAGATTCATACCGGATACGGGGACGCTCCCTACGGGGATCTCAGGGCTTTGAACCCGACGCTTCTGATTGATTTTCTGAAGGAAGATCTCTGTATGAAAGTTCCGGTCGTTCTGCTGCACGGCGGATATCCCTACTGCAGGGAAATCGGAATTCTCGCTTCTCAGTTCCCGCAGGTTTATCTTGACTTTTCGGAGTTCATGCCGCTCGCCGGATACGCGGCGGAGACTGCGGTTCCGATGATCCTCGAAACGGCGCCGTATACAAAGGTGCTGTACGGTACCGACGGGGGCGGGGTTCCGGAGACGGTGTGGCTCGGAGCCGTCTACTCGAAGGAATTCCTCGGGGATTTTCTGGAGAATCTGGTGCGCAGGGATTACCTGAGTGAAAAAGACGCCCGGGATATCGCGGACGCGATTTTCTGGCGCAACGCTCTGGAGGTGTATCCGAAGCTGAAGCTCCGGATCGGCTGATCATATCATTCATAAAAGAGAGCCCGTGACGAACGGGCCTTGAGAAGGAAAGGAAGGAAAATCAATTGAAACAGGGAAAAATCGTCCTCGACCGTGATTTCACAATTTCGAAAATCGATGAAAACGTATTCAGTTCCTTTGTCGAAATGCTCGGAAGATGTATCTACGGCGGACTCTATGAACCGGGTCATCCCACCGCCGATGAGGACGGTTTCCGCGGAGACGTCCTTGAAAAAGTCCGCGAGATGAATCTGACGATGAACCGTTTTCCCGGAGGTAATTTCGTGTCGACCTACCGCTGGGAGGACGGCATCGGACCGAAGGAACAGCGTCCGAAGCGCGCGGAAGTCGCCTGGCAGGTCATTGAACCGAACCAGTTCGGACTCGACGAATTCGCGAAATGGTCCAAAAAGGCGGGATCCGACGTTCTGATGACGGTCAATCTCGCGACACGCGGCGTGCTTGAGGCGATGGACTGTGTGGAATACTGCAACCATCCCGGCGGGACCTACTGGTCGGACAAGCGGCGTGAAAACGGGTTTGAGGAGCCGTTCGGATACAAATACTGGGCGCTGTCCAACGAAATCGACGGCAGATGGCAGGTCGGCCAGATGCCCGGACATGAGTACGGCCTGATCGCCCGTGAGGCGTCGAAGGCGATGAAGCTCGTCGATTCGAGCATCAAAACCATTCTCGCGGGATCCTCCGCGCCGAGTCAGGACACGTTCCCGCAGTTTGACCTAGAGGCGCTCGATCTCGCGTATGACTACGTGGACTATATCTCCGTTCACAACTATATCGGAAATGCCGTCGACGACAGCCCGAGCTATCTCGGACGCCCGCTGATCACGAACCAGTTCCTCGAGAACATCTCCGCGGTCATCCGGACGATCAAGACGAAGCACCGGACCGATCACGAGGTTTACGTCTCGTTCGACGAGTTCAACACCTGGCACAGCGTGGAGGAGGAAGCGAGGTTCCGTGAGAAATGGCAGTTCGCGCCGCCGCTGCTGGAGGATACGTACACCGCGGAGGACGCACTCGCGCTCGGCGGAATGCTGCTCGCGGTTCTGAGACACGCAGATACGGTCAAGATCGCCTGCCTCTCCGAGCTGGTCAACTGCATCTCCCATCTGCGCACGCGCAGCGGAGGCGGATGCTGGGTCCTGCCGCCCTTCTATTCGTTCCTTCATTATTCCCGTTACGGCCGCGGGACTTCGCTGGAGACACGTGTCTCCTCCGATTCCTATTCCTGCGCCCGTTTCCCGGAGGTTCCGTATCTCGACGCTCAGGCGGTTCTCAACGACGACGGAGGCGTAACGGTTTTCGCGATCAACCGCAGTCTCGAGGAGGAGCTTGAGCTTTCCGCGGTCCTGCGCGGGTTCGAGGATTACCGCGTGAAAGAGCATCTTGTTCTGACGTCGGATGATCCGAAGGCGACGAATACCGAAGAGAATCCGGACAATGTCGTTCCGACCGCGGACGGAGACGCTGTATGTGAGAACGGTATTCTGAAGTCCACGCTGCGGAAAATGTCCTGGAACGTGATCCGTCTTTCAAGGTAAACCGAAGAATCATAAAAAGCTCCCGCCGCGCTCCATTAACGGGAAACGCGGCGGGAGCCGAGCACTGGCCTTTTTGGACTGTGGGGGAAACGTGATTTTCCTTCACGGTTTTTTTGTTACCAGGGATATTCCTCTCCTTCATACGTTACGAAGACGGGTCCGTCGTAATCGGTGCGCTTTTTCTCGATGAGCAGGCGCATCATATCCGCGTTGTCGTAGGGGTCGCACGGCGCGGGAGAGGGAAGATGTGTGCGCATCCAGCCCGGCTGAATGCAGATGACGTTCATTCGGTGATCTTCTTTATATTTGTTGTGAAGCAGCAGTGTGCCCATATTGAGCGCGGCCTTCGACATGCAGTATTCGTACATGGTGTCGCTGCGGAAGCAGGCGCCCATGCTGCCGGCTTCCGAGGTGATATTCGCGACGATGGCGGGCATTTTGCTCGCGTAGAGGAGCGGGAAGAAGGCCTTCGTAACGCGAAGCGCGCCGACGGCGGTGACGTTGAACACCTCCGCGATCTGGTCGAGATCAGCTTCCTCGATCGTCGCGGGATAGTATTTCGTCGTCATGACGGCGTTGTTGATAAGAACGTCGATGCAGGGCACCAGTGCCTCGATCTCCTTCTCGGCCTTCTCGACGGACGCGGTGTCCGCGATGTCCATCGTAACGACGGAGAGCTGATCGCCGTACTGTTCGAGAAGCGCGTCCAGATCCGGTGAAGGACGGCGGATCGTAGCGATGACGCGGTCTCCGTTTTCAAGATAACGCCTGACAAAGTTGTAGCCGAGACCCGGCGCGGTTCCGGCGCCGGTGATCATTACGTTCTGAGCCATATTGCTGCCTCCGTATTCTGACTGATTTATTTTCTTTTCTTATTTCGAATTATAACACACAATCCTCCAAAATGCAAACAGAGAATCCGGAAAATTCGGATTTGTCATTAAATTACCCGCCTTCGGTTGACTTGCCCTGCGCGCAGGGGATATAATGAAAGCAGAAATCAACGGGGAGGAATGTACCGATGAAGGAGTCCGTACCGGTTTTCGTCGACGTGGGAAAATGGATCGGGACACTCGATCATACCTGGAACTATATCGGCTACGACGAATGCAACTATACGCTGGTTCCCGCCGGAATGGATCTGCTCAAGAAATTCGGAGCGCTTGAAAAGCCCTATTATGTCCGGACGCATCATCTCTTCTGCAACGGCAACGGACGCCCTGCGCTGAAATGGGGATCAACCAATCTCTACCGCGAGGACACGCAGGGAAATCCTCAGTTGAACTTTGAGATCATCGATCAGATGATCGACGTATGGCTCTCAAGCGGTTGCAAGCCGTTTCTGGAGCTCGGATTTATGCCGCAGGCACTCGCCGACCAGCGCGAGGCGGCAGACGGAAAAGCTTACCGGCGCGGATACGGCGCGATTTCCGAATATCAGGTGTTCGGATGGTGCCAGCCGCCGAAGGATTACGGAAAATGGTACGATCTTATCTTCGGACTGGTCTCTCATCTGCGCGAAAAATACGGCGAAGGAGAAATTGAAACCTGGTATTTCGAACTTTGGAACGAACCGGATATTTTCTATTTCCACGGAAGCGTCGAGGAATACTGCAAACTCTTTGATTATACCGAAGCCGCGATTCACGCGGCAATCCCGAACGCTCGCTTCGGCGGCCCCGCCACGACGGGAAGCGACGATCCAAACGGGAGCGCGAGCCGGTTCTTGCGCGCGTTTCTCGATCATGTGAAAAACGGCGTCAATCATTACTCCGGCAGCCGCGGAACGCGGATCGATTTTACCTCCTTCCATACAAAAGGCGGACTCTACCGCAGCGACGCGCTTGCGGAGAAGCAGATTCCCTCGGTGAAGCTGCTGCTTGAAAACGTCAAAGTACAGAGCGATATCATTCGGGAGTTCGGCTACGGGAACCTAGAATGCGTTCTGTCCGAGACCGACCCGGACGCCTGGGCTGCCGGCGGACGCTACGACAACTTCAATCTCAATTTCCGCAATACACAGTACTACGCGTCCTATGTCGCTTCGGCATACAAGAACTTATACGATCTCGGCGAAACGCAGAAGATGGATCTGCGTCCGCTCGCGTGGGCGTTTATGTTCGACGGGGAACGCTGCTTCGAGGGAACGCGGACGTTTTCCACGCAGGGAATCGACAAGGCGGTCTTCAACCTGTTCCGGCTGTACGCGAAACTCGGTTCTCAGAGAGTTGCGCTCAAAAGCGGACGGGATCTGGATCCGTTTTCGTTCGAGGATCTCAACGGAACGCGGGAAGGTCCGGAAATCGACGGCTGGGCGACCTGCGGCGGGGAGGACTCGCTCGAGGTGCTGCTCTACTGCCATCACGACGACTGGGACCGTAAGGAAGAGTTCGACATTACGCTCAATCTCAAGAATCTTCCGATGAACGGAACGGTAAGAATTACGCATTATCGGATTGACGCGGATCACTCCAATCCCTGCGCGCAGTGGGAGAAACTCGGGAAGCCGGACTGGCCGAACGAGGGTCAGCGCGCGGCGATCCTTTCAAGGTCCGGTCTGGAATTTCTCACGGCGCCTGAGGATGCCGAAGTTGCAAACGGCACGCTCGAGCTGTGTTTCACGCTTCCCGTACACGGGATCTCTCTGATTCAGATTCAGAAAAAATAAAACCGGTTTCACCGAATGATAAAGGAAAGGGGATTCAATATGAACAGAGGAATCGGAACGGTCAGAACAAAATACGGAATGCTTTCCGGAATCGAACGAAACGGGATTACCGAATTCCGCGGAGTCCCGTACGCCAAACCTCCGGTCGGCGAACTGCGCTGGCGCGCCCCGCAGAAACCGGACGGTTGGGAAGGCGTACGCGTCTGCGACACCTACGGATCCGTCCCGCCGCAGCTTCCTGGACAGTGCGCCTATGAGGCGATCCGCAACAGTACCCAGAGCGAGGACTGCCTATATCTCAACATCTGGACGCCCGCGCAGAGCGCCGACGAGCGCCTGCCGGTTCTCTTCTGGATCCATGGCGGCGCGTTCCTGGGCGGCATGAGCCAGGACAGTCTGTATGAAGGAAGCCCGATGGCTTCACGCGGGGTGATCGTCGTGACGATCAACTACCGCCTCGGCGTGCTGGGATTCCTGGCGCATCCGGAACTGTCTGCGGAAAACGAACACGGTGTTTCCGGAAACTACGGCCTTCTTGACCAGATGGCCGCGCTGCGCTGGCTGCGCGAGAATATCGCGGCGTTCGGCGGCGATCCGAACCGCATCACGGTCGACGGTCAGTCCGCGGGAGGAATGAGCGTATGCTCCCTTCTGGCGTCGCCTCTGACGTCCGGTCTGATCGCGGGCGGGATCATTCAGTCCGGCGGTCCGGCGAAGGGACGCGAACGCTCGCTGAAAGACTGCGAGGCGTTCGGTGAGCAATTTATGAAAGCCGCAGGCTGCTCCAGCATTGAAGAACTGCGCAAGGTCGACGCGGATACGCTGATCCGTATCAGAGTCGGGGATCTCCGCATGCCGTTCTCGCCCTGCATCGACGGATACGTGCTGACCATGCCGGCTTATGAGGCGTTTACGACGGGACATATCGCGAAGGTCCCGGTGATGTTCGGCTGCAACACCGAAGAGGGAAGATTCCTCATGGCGGGCGGTACCTATGAAGAAAAGATCGCGGCGATCCGCGAACAGCTCGGAGAAGATTTCGAAGAATTCGCAAAGCTGTATCCGCTCGACGAGAATACGATCGACCGATCGATTCTGGAATCCGGCCGCGACGCCGGTTTCGCGAATCTGAGAAGAGTTGCACGGATCATGGAAAAAGTCCATCCGGCGCCGGTTTATCAGTATTTCTTCGCTCAGCCGATGGAAAAAGCGGACGGGACCTATCTCGGCGTGACCCATTCCGCGGAGCTCTACTACGGATTCGACAATCTTCAGGAGATCGGACGCTGCAACCTCGGACCGGAGCTTTGGGAACCGAAGCTAAGTCACGAGGCCTATGAGCTCGGTCATACGATGTGCTCCTACTGGGCGGAATTTGCGAAGAAGGGAGATCCGAACAAACCGGGACTTCCTTACTGGCCTGCATACGCACTCGAAAACGACTGCCATATGTATCTAAAGGGCGGCGAGGTCGTTGCGAGGGCGACAACAGATCCGGAGCGTATCGACTTTATCGACCACTGGGTCAAAAAAGCAGGGCTGAGCGGGATTGCGACGAAAAGAGGAAGAACTATGAATCACTGCGGAACCCGCATTCTGGAAACGGAACGGCTGATTCTAAGGAGGTTCCGCCCCGAAGACGATCAGGCGATGTACCGCAACTGGGCGAGCGATCCCGAGGTCACGAAATATCTGGCCTGGCCCGCGCACAAAAACGCCGGCGTCAGCCGGGCGGTGATCGAGAGCTGGGTCTCCTCCTATGAAAAGGACGATTATTACCAGTGGGCGATCGTACCGAAAGGAAGCGGCGGCGAGCCGATCGGAACCATCGCGGCGGTCCGGATCTCCGAAGAGATCTCGTCGGTCGAGATCGGATACTGCATCGGAAGAGCCTGGTGGCACAGGGGTATTATGACCGAGGCGCTCGAAGCTGTGATCGGATTCTTCTTTGAGCAGGTCGGGGCAAACCGGATCGAGTGCCGTCATGACCCGAGAAATCCGAATTCTGGAAAGGTGATGCTCCGGTGCGGTATGAAATATGAGGGCACTGCGCGTCAGGCGGACCGGAACAATCAGGGGATCTGTGACGCGTGCATTTATTCAAGACTTCGTTCCGACTGATTTCTGCACCCGGGACTATAAGAATCCATAAATAAGCGGATGACCGGCTTTCATGCCGGCCATCCGCTTTTCTCGTTAGTAGGTTATTGACGGATCAGAGGCTGAGAATCTCCCGGAAGCTGTCTCTGAGTTTCGGATAGAGCGAATCGAAGACGCGGTAGACCCGGTCGTATGCCGCGGCGTTCTCCGAATCCGGCGTATAGACCGTTCCGCTCATGCGGATGATCTTTTCGCAAGCGGCGGGAACGTTCGGATATTCTCCGGCAGCCGTCATCGCGAGAATCGCGGCGCCGAGCGCGGCGCTGTTCTCGGAATCCATGTCCGGCAGAGCAACCGCGAAGAATAACGGCAAGCGAAATTTCAAAAATACACAGCAGATATAAAAAAGAAGCAGCCTTCTCAGGCTGCTTCTTTTTTGTTCTTGAAAGTTTCAGCGGATTTTTCCGGGCAGGGGGATCCAATCGAGCGAAACGAGCGGGATCCCGCGGTAGGAATCGCGGCGGTCGCCTTCGAGCAATGCGCAGGCGATCACGCCGATCTCAACGCCGATCTTCTTCGTCAGCTCCAGCGCCGCGTCGATCGTGCCGCCGGTGGAGACGACGTCGTCGAGAAAGCAGAGCTTCTTGCCCTGGAAGCGGGCGTATTTTTCCTTGCCGATCCAGAGCTCCTGTTTGCCGTGGGTCGTGATCGAGGTCACTTCCACGCCGACCGGATCGATCATGAACGCTTTGCGGCTTTTGCGCAGCTCGAGATATTCGTCGCAGCCGAATTCGGTGCAGATCGCCTGGGTCAGGCCGCAGGATTTCGTCTGAACGGTAACGAAGCCGTCAAAATCGTAGGCGGAGAGCTTTTCCCGAAGCGAAGCGGCGGCCTCGCGGTTCCAGCGGGCTTCGCCGGTCATATCGAAGGAATAGATACAGAATCCGTCGCCGATATCGAGCAGCGGAAGCTCCACGGAAAAATCGGGGGAGAGATGAACCGTATAGGTATCAGACCAGTTCTGCATAGTCCGCTCCTTAAACGAGGCCGACGTACTGACCGAAGAAACGAACGAGTACGCCGATGACCATTCCGAGGAACGGGTTCTTCGACCATGCGGTTACGCCGAGCGCCATGAAACCGGCAACTGCAAATTCGCAGCCGACAACGGCCTGGAGGTTCGGAACGAAGGTCAGCGCGAAGCCGATGACGAGCAGGAAGCCCGCGATGCTCTGCGCCGGGAGATATTTGCCGAGACGGCTGACAAG
>JAEEGL015959677.1_pt1 | contig 11182 bp, 7 predicted proteins | sample 9134231 | NCBI WGS metagenome assembly JAEEGL01 (sample SAMN16246548, study PRJNA631951) | gut metagenome | biome: gut microbiome; feature: rumen; material: fiber-attached | host: Bos | place: Iran: Karaj | collected 2018-10
CAAGCCCGAGGCTGATGTATCTTTATCCTGAGCTTTTCGAAGCCTGCGACAGACTTGCAGGAATAAGCGGACTTGATGCACCTGAAAAATTCCTCGAGGATATTAGTTTATCCGAAGAAGAGAATGAGAAGGTCGCAGATTACATCAGGGAAAAATTTTCCTTTGAGCCTTCCATGAGATTTATTGAAGCAGATATAAGCTCAGAGGATTACATTCCCTGGCATGAGCTTGAGTGGCTGATCCCAAGTTTTATCAAGGAGCAGCTTAAGGTGATTTTTGGAACAGTTTTGGAGAAGGCATGAACGACTACAGGACTAGACTTAAGAATTTGATAGAGAAAAAGAACGCTCTGGGAAAGCAGATTTTTTCAGACGTTCTTTCTATAGATAAGCTGATGACAAAAGAGGGAATCAGATGCAAAAAGATTCCCTATAACAGCAGAGAGACCATATTAGAAGATCCTTCAAATTGGGATGAGTTTAGGTCGGGGGGCAACTGGGGCGAGCCTGATACGCATTTTTGCTTCAGGGTAAAGCTTGAGATTCCGGAGAGCTATCGCGGGAAGGAAGTGCTATTTTTCCTCTCAACCGGTGCTGATGACATCTGGAATACAGACAATCCGCAGATGCTTATTTATGTAAACGGAAAAAGGCGATGCGGAATGGATCTTAACCACAACAGCCTTGTTATCTATGAAAAAGAGGACTGGGAGAAGAACGCAGATAGGCTGATCGATATCGGGATTTATGCCTATTCGAACCTCGCTGAAAATGAGAATCTTCTGAATATGGAGATTGCAGCAAGGAACGAGGCTGTGACAAGGGCATACTTTGATTTCCTGGTTCCTCTTGAGGCAGCGGAGGCACTTCTTTCTATCAGGAAAGAAGAGGAATTCATGGTCGACACGGACGGCTCACAATTAGAGTGCTTAGACCCGGAGATGGAAGAGAAGCTTGAGATGATATTAAAGACGCTCGAGGCTGCCGGAGATGATATTTCCGAGTACCTCAGAGAAAATCTATACGGAAAAGATTTTCTTCCTGTGACTGTTGCAAGCGTTGGTCACACTCACATCGATGTGGCCTGGAAATGGCAGCTTCGCCAGACCAGGGAAAAGGCCATTCGCAGTTATTCAACGGTTATGGAGCTTATGGGCAGATACCCGGAGTACCGCTTTATGATGAGCACTCCCCAGCTCTTTGAATTTATCAGAGAGGATGAGCCTGAGCTTTTTGACGAGATAAAGGAAAAAGTAAAGGAAGGCAGGTTTGAGCCGGAGGGAGCAATGTGGCTTGAGGCGGACTGCAACCTTACTTCCGGGGAGTCTCTTGTCAGGCAGATTCTTTATGGAAAAAGATATTTTAAGGACACTTTTGGAATAGACAGCGATATTTTGTGGCTACCTGATGTTTTTGGCTACAGCGCAGCAATGCCACAGATTTTGAAAAAGAGCGGAATAAGAGCTTTCGTCACAACGAAGCTTGCCTGGAATGATACCAACAGACTGCCACATGACCTTTTTTACTGGAAAGGTATTGATGGAACCAGGATTCCAACCTATATAATCACCACCTGCGATTATCCCCTTGCTGACAAGGCGGAAAAGACAGGCGGAACTTTGGAATATACCTACAACGGAAGGCAGAATGCGTCCCAGATCATGGGAACCTACAAGGCTTTCAGGGAAAAAGACCTCACAGATGAGACACTGACCTGCTTTGGCTTCGGAGATGGAGGCGGAGGCCCGACCTGGGAGATGCTTGAGATGGACAAGCGCCTTAAGATGGGTGTTCCTGCCTGCCCTAGAACGCAGCAAAAGAGTGTGACAGAGTTTTTTGACAAACTTTTTGGAGCTTTGAAGGATAGAAGCGATGTTCCTGAGATAGCAGGAGAACTGTATCTTGAGTACCACAGAGGAACCTACACCTCAATGGCACAAAATAAGAGATACAACAGGCAGCTGGAGCATCTTCTTTTCGAAGCGGAGCTTCTTTTGACCTATGTTGAGCTATGTGGAGAGATGAAATACAAGGGGCAGCAGCTTACAGAGCTTTGGAAGGTGCTGATGCTCAACCAGTTCCATGACATTTTACCGGGATCTTCCATAGAAGGAGTCTACGAAGACTCAAAGGAGCAGTATGAAAAGGCCATTGCTGACTGCAGGAAGTTAATAGAAGAGGCTTGTGAAAATGCTACTGTGAAGGCGCTGATTTCCGGGCTGGTAGATAACGGAGATACTACGAAGTTCGAGGGCACAGGCGGAAACGACAGAGAAACGCAGCTTGAGACGCCCTTCTACAAGGTTAAATTTGATAAGAACGGAGAGATTGAATCTCTTTATGATAAGGAGCTTGGCCGGGAGATCAGAGACATGGAGCAGTCGCCACTTAACAGGCTGATTGCTTTTGAGGACAAGCCAAAGGACTACGATGCCTGGAACATCGATTCAAATTTCGAGGACGTAAGCGAAGCTGTCACAGAGCTTTCTGAATTCGGGATTGACAGGAAAGAGATGGCAGTAAGGATAAGGCGTACTTTCAGAGCATCGACAATTGAGCAGATGATCAGATTTTATCCTGACTCAAAACGAATTGATTTTGAGACAAAGGCCGACTGGCACGAGCATCAGACACTTTTGAAGGCAGCATTTCCGGTGGACGTTGAGGCGACTGATCTTACCTGTGAGATCCAGTATGGCAGCCTTAAGAGAAAGCTGAGGCGTGAAAGCAGCATAGAGAAGGCAAAGTTTGAATGCTGCGCACACAGCTATATTGATATGACTGCGGATTCAGGAGAGTTCGGCGTTGCTATTCTCAACGATTGCAAGTATGGCTACGATGCAAAGGAAAAGCTGATGCGCCAAACCCTGATAAAATCAGGAATCTTCCCAAATCCCAACGCGGATCAGGGAATTCACACCTTTACCTATTCGCTCTATCCGCACAAGGGTGATCTTATAGAGGGAAAGGTGATCGAGGAGGCAAGAGCCCTAAATTCCAAAAAGCTGTGCTATAAGCCAAAGCTTATGGAAAGGACCGGGAAAGCAATAATTGACCTTGGCGAGACAGAAGGCGTATTTGTCTGCGCTGTCAAAAAAGCTGAAGACTCTGATGCAATCATCATCAGAATCTATGAGGCCTACGGCAGACAGCACGAATTTACCGCCCATTTATTTGGCGGCTTTAAGGACCTTACTGCTACAAAGCTTATAGAATGTGATCTTTTGGAGCATCCACTTGATGGTGCTTTGCAGCCTGATACTAAGAATAATGATTTTACAATTTCAGCCAGGCCCTATGAGATAAAGACCTACGCAGTATTTTATAGCGAGGCAAAAAATGCAATAAAATAAAGCTGAATTCATAAAAAGCGCGTAGATAATGCTCGGACATGTACATAAAATGGGTATGTAGATTGGAGGAAAAATGAGTAAGGAAACGAAATTCTTATCAATTGCTATAGGGCTCCTTCAGGGACAGCTTAGGGAAAAAGGAATCAAAGACAAACTGGTTGAAGATATGACTGCCGACAGACTCCTCAATTTTATCCAATGCGTTGATGTAGTCTGCGGCCCGGGAGCAGCCCGTAGGACCAACGAAGTGGACCACAAGGCTTCGAATGAGAGAAACACTCTGCATCGAAATGGCCTTTTGCCTGACGATAAGAACCTTGGCAGCATCTTTGTTGAGACTACCTGCGATGGACTCGGAACTCCTGCTCAGATCAAGTTCTTCAAGCTGCTTGAGGGCGAAACACCCGAAGAGTTCGACCGCGTAAACGGTAAGATAACCATGATAAGGGATATTACAGGCTTTGATGGCTGCCTTAGAAGATATCTGCGGGAAGGCCGCTACGTTGTTGAGATTTCCAAGGGCAGTGAATATGAGATCATTACCGATTACCTTGAGGTTAAAAAGGGCGAGCTGGAGAAAAGAAATTATGAACTGAAGAGGTTCATTGATTTAGATAAGATGGGCTGGATATCAGGGGATCTCCACCATCACAGCATCTATTCAAGCCCTGTTTTCAAGGGAGATGACGACGTTGTTGAGACTCCGCAGGAGGTGGCAAACTCCATGATGGCCATGGGACTTGGCTTTGGCGCTCTTTCAGACCATCACAATGTCCTTTGCCACAAGGCCTGGCAGGCAAATAGGAGAGAGGACTTCCTTCCAATCGTTTCAAAAGAGATATCGACCTCCAACGGACATGTTATTGCCCTGGGCGTCGATCCGGATGTGATTTATGCGATTCCCGACAAGGAGCACAGGACCGATGAGTACCTCCGCTCCGAGTTCGTAAGAATAACTGATGAGATCAAGGAATATGGCGGACTTGCGCAGATAAATCATCCAAGAGACCTGCAGAAAGCAATCTCCTGGAATCCTGATTTTAACGATCTTCTCTATATTTTTGAGACGATGGAGATCTGGAACGGATCCAATCCGATGCTTGCAGGAAGTACCAATGATCTTGCAAGAAAACTTTGGCACGAGTGCATGAAGAAGGGGCTTTTCCTCCCTGCAACAACAGGAAGCGATACACACAACATCTGCGCAGATGACTATCATCTTTTATTTGATGCTGTTTTGGATACAAGAGACAGGATTCAGCTCAACACCAAGGAGCTTGTGGACAAGTATCCTGACGAAGTTCATGTGTATGCCATGATCTGCGAGAGACTCCTTCCGATTTTGGAAAAATGGGCAGAGACAAACCTTACCAGCGGAGGAGTAAGAACCTATGTAAACCTGGGAACACAGGAGAGCAGGGATGAGACCCACACTCCGCAGAAGGTCATGGATGCATTAAGAACAGGACACAGCTTTTTGACAAACGGACCGATCATCCTTTCCAAGGTAAATGGAAAGGGCTCCGGAGAAAAGCTGGAAGCTACTGAAAAAGAAACTGACCTAGAAATAGAGATAAAGCTGTATGCTAACAGACCTCTCAGCAAGCTCATTATCTGCACTGAGAATGGAAATAAGAAGGAAATAGCGCTGAGCGCAGCTATGGAAAACGGATTTTACGACTACAGCCTTGAGCTTACAGAGAAGACTACTGATTACAAGGATGACCACTTCATCTACTTTGTGGCTCAGGATGACTGCACAAATATGTGCATCACAAATCCCGTGAAGCTGTAAAGCAGACAATGACTGCCGTTATTGCCAATTAGCGTCCTATAACCGCGGAATATCGGTATTCCCTCGGAGAAGTACCGCTTATCTTGTTAAAGATGCGGTTGAACTGTGAAAAGGACGCAAAGCCGCAGTCCGAAGCAATGGCAGAGATCTTGTCGTTGGTGGACACCAGCTTATACTGAGCATTCTTTATCCTTGTGAGCTGAATGTAGTTGGAAATGTTAAAGCCTGTAACCTGCTTGAACTCCCTCGATAAATAGCTCGGACTTATAAAAAACTGCTCCGAGAGGGAATTAAGAGAGATATCTTCGCTGTAGTTGTTGTGGATGAAGGAAGAAATCTCGTACATCTTCTGCTCGATGGAGTTGTAGGCCTGGTCGTTGGTGTAGATGTTTTTATCGCTAAGCTCATAAAGGGTATAGAGAAATTCCTGGAATTTGTTGTGGATATAGAATTCATCCGCAGGATTTCCGTAGTAGCTGTGGCTTTTGGAAAAAAGATAAAGGTCATTTAAGATGTTCACCAGTTTCTGACGATCCTCCAGCTCAAGCCTCAGGATAGGAACCTCCTTTTCAAAGGGCCTTAGGATTTCCTTGTAGGCCTCGGCAGTTTCAGGCTTATCAAGAGGATACATGAAATCGATGATGACTCTTTTGCTGGGCTCGCCCTTGTAATAAACGGACTTGTGCATTACGGACGGGGCAAGAAGCACCATATCTCCCATGTGGATATTGTAGGGAATTCCTTCGATAAGGTGGGATGCGTTGGGAGCAAGCAGAAACATGATCTCATAGTAGGGGTGCAGATGCTGGAACTCCATGTTGATGGAGTAATCCCTTTTATCGTAATCGATGTAATAAAAAATGTTATTGGCAATATTGTTGATGATTATATAGTGGTTATCTTCATAATAGACACTGTCATTTATCAGCATATTTTCACCATAAATTCAGAAGAAATAGTAACTGGAAACGTTGTTAGTAAAAGTATAAAGGAAATGAAAAGAGGTAGCAAATGAAAGTCGATAGAGAAAGAATCTTAAAGACACTGGAAGTTCTTGCAGACAGTTTTCAGAAATTTTTGTATGAGGACGATGAAAAGTTTCTTGAGAACATGAAGACAGGAAGTCTTGCAGGGGATGATATCTCGAGATATCAGCACTGGGAGTGGACTCAGGGCGTCGGCCTCTACGGCTTTTTGCAGCTATATGAGGAGACAGGAAATAAAGCCTATCTCGAGACTTTGGAAAAATACTATGAGAAGGAGACCACCCTTGGACTTCCTTCCAAGAACATCAATACAGTGGCTCCCATGCTGACACTTTCCTTCCTTCTTAAGGAAAAAGACAATCCGAAGTACCGCGAACTTTGTCATGAGTGGGCAGAAGCAATCATGAGAGACTTCGCAAGAACTCAGGAGGGCGGCCTTCAGCACAGGACCTCAGACAGTGAGAACACTGAGGAGCTTTGGGATGACACTCTTTTCATGACTGTTATGTTCCTCGCCAGCATGGCTGAGCTTGAGGATAACGATGAGTACAGGCAGGAAGCAAGATACCAGTTCCTGCTTCATATAAAATACCTCGCAGACCACAAGACAGGCCTGTGGTTCCACGGCTGGACCTTCCTTCAGCACAACAATTTCGTGGAAGCTCTCTGGGGAAGAGGAAACAGCTGGTTCACCATAGCTGTTCCGGAGTACCTCTCAGTAACAGAGGTCACAGGGGCAGACAGAAGGTTCATCGTTGAGGCTCTCAAGCAGGAGGTCAAGGCCCTTGAGAAGTATCAGGATGAGAGCGGAATGTGGCATACCCTGGTGGATGATCCTACTTCCTACGTTGAGACCAGCGCAACCTGCGGCTTTGCCTATGGAATCTTAAAGGCCGTAAGAATGGGACTTATCGAGGAAAAATATAAGGACGTAGCACTTAAGGCTTTGGAGCCGGTTCTTGGTTATATTACTCCCGACGGAACCGTAAACCAGGTATCCTACGGAACACCCATGGGAAGAGAGAGTAAGGACTTCTACAAGGAGATCGAGATAAGACCAATGCCTTATGGGCAGGCCATGGCAATGCTGTTCCTTATGGAAGTTTTAAAAGCCTAAGGCTCAGGAAGGGTGCATATGTACAGAATTGGAGTGGATGTGGGCGGAACCAACATTGCTATGGGCATTGTTGATGACAGCCTAAAGATAATAAAAAAGACTTCCGTAAAAACCGCAGATGCCAGCAGCCCCGAGGCGATGATAGAAACAATCGCCTGCGGTATAAAGGAGCTGATAACGGCAGCAGGCCTTACGGAGGAGGCCATAGAATCAGTAGGCGTGGGAGTTCCCGGAACAGCAGAGCCTGATACAGGCAGAATAATGTATGCCAACAATCTTGGCTTTGAGGAGGTTCCTTTTTTAGCAAAGCTAAGAGAGGCTCTTGGAAGCGTACTGGGCAGCAGGACCTTTTTTGACAACGACGCAAATGCAGCAGCCCTCGGAGAATACGTGGCGGGAGGCTACAAGGTTCCGGTGTTCATGATGGTCACCTTAGGAACAGGAATCGGAGGCGGAATCATTATTGACGGAAAGGTCATCAAAGGCCTCAACTACGCAGCAGCTGAGTTTGGGCATATGTCCATAAATGTGGAAGGCGTGGACTGCAACTGCGGAAGAAAAGGCTGCTTTGAGGACTACGCTTCAGCTACGGCGCTTATTGAGAGCGCAGGAAAAGCAATGGAAAGCCCCGAGGGAAAAGAATCGATTCTCTGGAAGCTGGTTAAATCCCCGGATGAGCTTGACGGCGAGAAATTCTTCGAGGCAGTAAAGCAAGGAGATAAGACAGCAAAAGAGGTTCTTGAAAGATATGTTTTTTACCTGTCAGAAGGACTGATAAACCTGATAAATATTCTGCAGCCGGATGTTCTGGCCCTTAGCGGAGGGATTACGAGAGCTGCGGAGTTTTTCCTTGAGGATGTAAAAATACGGGTATCTGAAAACGTCTATTCAAGGAACAGCGAGAAGAATACTGAGATACTTGTTGCACAAGGAATCCCCGATGCAGGGGATGTAGGAATCATCGGCGCCAGCCTAATAAAGGAGTAGGAGCCTGTTTGAAATCAAGTAACAGGCGAAAGAGAAGAAAGGCAGATTATGAAGGAACATTATCAGATTATCTTAAAAGACACTGAGGAACTGGTTTACGAGTCAATGCGCGTTCAGATCATGGATGTAAAGAAACCCAACTTCGGAGCTTTTCTCGATGTAAACCACATTCTGGATGCCAAGTATACCATCTACAGAACAGCTTCAATGATAGCACTCTACTGCAATGAAGACAGCAGGCTCTACCGAGATGAGGCACTTTTTAAACGCATCATGGCAGGCCTTGGCTTTGCGAAAATGATGCAGCATGACAACGGACTTTTCGACTACGTTACCTGTAACTTTAACTCAGCTCCGGATACAGCTTTTTCCATAAAGAAGCTTATGCCCTTTTTCTTCTATCTTAAGGATGTGAAGGGCGATAAGAGAACAGATAAGGAAAATGAGATTTTTGATGCCATCAGCACAATCATAGAGAAGGCTGCAAAGGGCATTATGACCGGAGGCTTCCATACTCCGAATCACAGATGGGCTATAGCTTCAACCCTGATGGAGTGTTCAGTAATCTATAACAATCAGGAGATGGCCGACTGCGCGAACAAGTACCTGGCTGAGGGCATCGACTGCAACGAGGACGGCGAGTTCTCTGAAAAATCTGCCGGAAACTACAACCGCGTAAACAACGATGCAATGATCACACTGGCGGAAGCTACAAAGGATGCATCCTATGAGGATTACGTTATCAGGAACCTTCATATGATGCTTCACTACTGGGAGCCGGACGGATCAGTCTTTACCGCCAATTCCACACGTTTTGACAAGGACAGGCTCTCCTATCCTACAGATTACTACACAGAATATGTACTGATGGCAAAGCGCCACAACATTCCCGAGTTCTATGACATGGCAAACACCATCATAGATATCTGCCAGAAAAAGAATCTTCACACTCCGGACTGCCTCATTTACTTTATGTGGTATCCGGACTGGAAAAACATAGATCACGAAACACTTTATGCAAATCCTGATTACCAGGTCTTCTACAAGGATTCCGGAATTGCAAGGAACAGAACAGGGCGTTACACCTACACACTGATGAAGGGCAAGTCCAATTTCCTCTATTTCCACAACGGAACCATCAAGCTTGAGATGAAGGTTGCAGGAAGCTTTTGCGAGCACAGAGCCTTCAAGGCTGAGACCATGGAGAAGGAGGGAGATACCTTCCACCTGCACCAGACAATGCATGGCTGGTACTACCTGCCCTGGACTCCGGAGAAAATGCCAGACACCAGCGACTGGTGGAAGATGGACAACTCCAAGAGAGATAAAAAGATGGGCCCTGACATGGACATTGATGTATGGGTAACAGAGAGTAAGGACAAGGACGGTATAGACGTAAGGGTTAAGACCAGCGGAGTTGACGGAGATCCCTGGAGGATCGAGCTTTCCGTGACAGGAGCAACCTTCCTCGAGAACGGCCATCTTGCTACAAACCTTGCAGGAGGAGAAGCCATCACAGTAAAGAACGACAATGCAGAGTTTTCAAATACTAAGGATACCCTCATTGTAGGCCCCGGCTTTGGTACCCACAGATATATGGAGGGAAAAGAGGACTCAGAGCTTAGAAACGCCGGAGCATCAACCGTTTACTTTACCGATTACACCGGTTTTGACCACACCATAACAATTCGAAATGAGAGGAGTCGTTTCTGATGAAATACCTTGATTTTGATGAAAAAAGGCCAATGGACATAGTCTTCCTTGGAAGGATCGCCATCGATTTTAACCCGATCGACTATTTCCATCCGCTGGAGGAGTGTACCACCTTCAAAAAATACGTTGGCGGATCTCCTGCCAACACCTCGATCGGAGTAACAAGACACGGGCTCAAAGCAGGCTTTTTTGCCAAAGTATCAGACGATCAGTTCGGAAACTTCGTTATAGACTTTATGAAAAAAGAGGGCGTGGACACCTCACATATCACCAGATGCACGAACGGAGAAAAGCTTGGACTTACCTTTACCGAGATCCTTTCTCCGACAGAGAGCAGCATTCTCATGTACAGGAACGATATCGCAGACCTGCAGCTTAGCGTTGATGATATCGACGAGGACTACATAAAAAACAGTAAGGCACTTCTGATCTCCGGAACCTCTCTCGCTGAGAGCCCCTCCAGAGAAGCAGCCCAGAAGGCGGTCATGCTGGCAAAAAAGAACGGAACAAAGGTTATTTTTGACATAGATTACAGAGCTTATAACTGGAAAAACACTGATGAGATCTCCATCTACTACGCAGCAGTTGCCAGAGATGCTGACATCATCATGGGCTCCAGAGAGGAGTTTGACCTTACGGAAAAACTCATTGAGCCCGGGAGAAGCGATGAGCAGACGGCAGCAGCCTGGTTTAAAGAAAATGCCAGGATTGTCCTTATCAAGCACGGAAAAGAAGGCTCCACAGCTTATACAAAGGACGGAGAGAAGTTCTCGATAAAGCCTTTCCCTGTTAAGGCGCTCAAGGGCTTTGGCGGCGGAGACGGATACGCATCAGCCTTTCTGTTTGGTATTTTCTCAGGCTGGGACATGATCGACTGTCTTGAATTTGGAAGCGCAGAGGCTTCAATGATGGTTAAGAGTCACTCCTGTTCAGAGGAGCTTCCAACGACGGAAGAAGTTAAGAAGTTCATAGAAGAGGAAAAGAAGGAATATGGCGAGATGATAGCAAGGGGGTAAGGCAATGGAAAAAACACTTAGACTGACCACAGCCCAGGCGTTTATTAAGTTCCTGGATGCCCAGTACGTTTCCTTTGACGGAAAGGAAACAAAATTTGTTGAAGGTATTTTCACTATTTTCGGACATGGCATAGCAGTAGGCCTTGGCGAAGCTCTTGATTCAGACCCGGGGAGCCTTAAGGTTTTCCAAGGAAGAAATGAGCAGGGAATGTGCCA
>JAEEGL010126586.1_pt1 | contig 11181 bp, 10 predicted proteins | sample 9134231 | NCBI WGS metagenome assembly JAEEGL01 (sample SAMN16246548, study PRJNA631951) | gut metagenome | biome: gut microbiome; feature: rumen; material: fiber-attached | host: Bos | place: Iran: Karaj | collected 2018-10
GAAAAGAACATGGTCCGCATCGACATGAGCGAGTACATGGAGCAATACTCCGTCTCCCGTCTCATCGGCGCCCCTCCGGGATACGTGGGCTATGACGAGGGCGGCCAGCTCACCGAGGCGGTCCGCCGCAAGCCCTACGCGGTGGTGCTGTTCGATGAGGTGGAGAAAGCCCATCCCCAGGTGCTGAACGTCCTTCTGCAGGTGCTGGACGACGGCCGGATCACCGACGGCCAGGGCCGGACGGTGGACTTCAAGAACACCATCATCATCCTGACCTCCAACCTGGGCTCTCCCTATATCCTCGACGGCATCGACCAGAACGGGGAGATCAGCGAAACGGCCCGGGCCCAGGTGGACGCCCTGCTGAAAAAGACCTTCCGCCCCGAATTCCTGAACCGTCTCGACGAGATCGTCTTCTACAAGCCCCTGACCAAGGAGAACATCTTCAAGATCATCGACCTGCAGATCAACCAGCTGAACAAGCGCCTGCTGGACAAGCAGCTCCGCTGCGTGCTGACCGACGCCGCCAAGAGCTACATCGTGGACGCCGCCTTCGATCCTGCCTTTGGCGCCCGGCCCCTGCGCCGCTACGTTCAGCACACGGTGGAGACCATGATTGCCAAACGGATCCTCCAGGGGGACGTGGCCCCTGGCTCTGAGCTGGTGGTGGACGTGGTGAACGACGCGCTGATCATCCGATGAGTTGCATATTTTGCATACAGAGTAAACAGCCGTGGAAGCTTCCGCGGCTGTTTTTTCTGTGTTCTTTACAAAAAACGCAATAATTTGTAAATATTTTGATATTTTTGTTGCTTTTTATGACAATATCTGCTAATATATCGCGGGTCTGAAACAGACCGATTTTATTTTTGGAGTGTTTGAATGCGAAAAATCATTAGCCTGCTGCTCTCTCTTCTGCTGCTGGGCTGTCTGCTGATCCCCGCCTATGCCCTTGAAGGCAGCGGCCGTGGGATCGAGGAGCCCGAGGAAGCGGAGCAGTCTGAATCCCTCGATCCGCGGATTGAGGCGATGCTTGAATGGGCTGTTGGGATCGCGGAAGATAATTCTCACGGCTACAGCCAGGCCTACCGCCTGGGCCCCTGCTACGACTGTACATCCTTTGTCAGCACAGCGCTGATGGAGGGAGGCTTCGATATTGAGCACTGTCTCTCCACCGGCGGGATGCTGGAGGAGCTTCCGGCCTTTGGATTCGTTGTCTACCGCAGAGGGGAGATCGAAGCGCAGAAGGGCGATATCCTGATCCTTCTGGGTACCCACGCGGAGATTTGCATGGGCGACGGCGGCTGTGTCGCGGCCCATCAGGACTACGACGGACGCTGGGGCGACAGCACCGGTCACGAGATCGAGTACCGGACAGGCGACGCCGCCTACGGCTGCCCGTTCTGCCGTTACCAACAGTACAATTACATCCTTCACTTTGAGGGGCTGGAAAACGAAGAAGACAGTGAGCTTGAAGGGAAGAAAAAAACCGCTTTTGAGCTTCTGTTTCAGTCAGATTGGCTGGAACTGCTGCTCAGTACCTCAAATATCCTGCTCGAACGCTGAGGCGTTCGGGCAGTTTTTTTCAGCACGTTTTCCTGGCCTTGTCATATACTGGCTTGAGGAGATGAAGCGATGGAACCCACATATTTGCTTGTTGGCGGTGACCGTCGACAATTCTGGCTTTCCCGGCTCCTTGTGCCCAGGGGCCGGGTTTTTACGCTGAGCGTTCCCGGCCTGGAGGATCAAAGGCCGACCGGACCCGTGGATGTGCTGATCCTTCCCACCCCCTGCATGGATGGCGCGGGGCTGCTGCGCCGAAGCGGGGAGGGCATGGACACGGGGGAGCTGCGCGGCTTCTATGACGCACATACCCGGATCTATGGCGGCGCCTTGCCCGCGGATTTGAACAAAAAGCTGCCGGGCAGCGGATGGATCACGGATTTGTTGGCGGATCCGGCCGTGGCCGCTGCCAATGGCCGCCTGACCGCGGAAGCGGCCCTGGCGCTGAGCGCTGAGCACCTGGAGGGCTCCTTATTTGACCTGCCCTGCCTGGTCTTGGGCTATGGCCGGATCGGGAAGCCTCTGGCTGCCCTGCTGGCGGCCCACCACGCGAAGCTGACCGTGACCGCCCGCCGACCAGGCGTCCGGGCGGAGGCGGAGCAGCTGGGTTACGAAACGAGGGACTTTCCGGAGCTGTCCGGCTCCTGGGCAGTGGTCTTCAACACAGTCCCGGAGCAGACCCTCTCTCAGTCGGCGCTTTCAGCGCTGGAGCGGGACTGCCTCTGGGTGGAGCTGGCATCCGCGCCCGGCGGGCTGCCCTCCGGCTGCAGTCCCGCGTTCCGGGTTCTGACAGCCAACTCACTGCCTGGCCGGCGTCTGCCCCGCTCCGCAGCCTCGGTGCTGCTGGCGGGAATTATGAGAAGGGAGGCCTGCTGATGCGTCCGGAACGGATCGGATTTGCAATGACCGGCTCCTTCTGTACCTTTGAGCCCGTTCTGGCTGCTCTGACCCGCCTGTGCCGGGAATTCGAGACGGTACAGCCCATCCTGTCAGCCGCCGCCGGCACCGTAGACAGCCGCTTTGGAGCCTCGGCGGATTTCCGCGCCCGGATCGAGGCTATTTGCCGCCGGAGGGTTTGGGACAGCCTGGCCCAGGTGGAGCCCATCGGCCCCAAAAAGCTGCTGGATCTGCTGATCGTCGCCCCCTGTACCGGAAACACCCTGGCGAAGCTGGCGGCGGGCATTGCCGATACCCCCGTGACCCTGGCCTGCAAGGCCCATCTGCGGAACGCCCGTCCCGTGGTGCTGGCGCCCTCCACCAACGACGGCCTGGCGGCCAACGCCCGGAGCATCGGAGTCCTGCTGGACAGAAAGCACCTGTATTTCGTTCCCTTCGGCCAGGACGACCCGGAGAAAAAGCCCGCGTCCCTGGTGGCCGATATGGCGCGAATCCCAGAAACCGTCGCAGCGGCCCTGGAGGGAAAGCAGATCCAGCCCATCCTGCTGCGTTGACTGCAGGGAGGGCCCCCGCGCTTGAACTGCGGCTTCATTGCCTGCGGCAATGGCGGGAGCGATGCGGGCATACATTTGTGACGCTGCGAGTTCGCTCCCTGCGGCGCTATCGCGTGAAGATCCAATAGACGAGCCCGTAGACCACCGACGCCAGGGTGCCGTATACGATCACAGGCCCTGCGATGGTGAACATTTTGACGGCCATGCCCGTGACCCAGCCTTCGGTCTGAAATTCGACGGCGGGCGCGGCCACCGCGTTGGCAAAGCCCGTGATGGGCACCAATGTCCCGGCGCCGCCGTGCTTGGCCAGATCGTCATAGAGTCCCAGCCCTGTCAGCAGAGCCGAGAGGAAGATCAGGGTCACGGAGCAGAGCAGCCCCGCCGGCTCCGTCCCGGCGCCCAGGGACAGATACAAATTTTTGATTGCCTGGCCCAGGACGCAGATCCCGCCGCCCACGCTGAAAGCCTTGAGGCAGTTCAGCGGCGTATGGGATCTCGGCGCCAGCCGGTTCGCCAGCTGCTGATACCCGGCGTTTGAGAGTTCCATAAAAACCCCTCCTTTTCGGACAGCTTGCCCGAAACAGGAGGGGTTTATGCGTCAATTCAGGGAGAACGGAAATCGTTCAACCGATTAACCGGCTCGCAGCACCACGGAGGTCTGCTCGCCCAGGGTCAGGCTGGCGCCCTCAAGCTTCGCTTCGCCCATGCCCACGAAGCCGCTGATCGTTGTGAATTCGCTCAGGTTCAGCGACGCCAGATCCAATGTTACGGACTTGGTGGTGGGGTTGTGGAGCACGCAGACCCGCTTGCCGTTCCACTCGGAGATAAAACCGCCTGCCTTCGTGTCGGTAAGCGTCAGGGCGCTGTAATCGCCCCGGGCGATCTCGGGATTGGCCTTTCGCAGAAGAATGACTTTTTTGTAGTGATTGTATAGGCTGGTTTCCTTGGCGATCTGGGTAATGACGGGGGAGTCCGCCCGGTTGTCCGGATCATAGGTAGAGCCTTCGGGATCCTTGATGGTGTCGTCGTCGCCCCAGACCATGCGCAGCCGCCGGTTGGAGTCGGTGTTGGCGCTGCCACGGGAGCCGCGCATGCCGATTTCCTCGCCGTAATAGATAAAGGGGGAGCCGGGGCAGAGCAGCAGCAGGTTGGCGGCCATCTGCGCCCGTCCGCTGTAAGAGGGGAGATAGCCCGCTGTGCGGTCCGTGTCGTGGTTGGCGATGAAGGGGACATACATGGCGTCGGGGTTGGTGTTGGCGATGCTGTCCAGATACTTGTCCACATAGGCGGTGAAGCGGTTGGCGTCGCCGCCCTGTCCGGTTTTGGCGATCAGACCCTCGGTCTGGGCGGTGGTGAAGTTGAAGCAGTTCATGGCTGGATAGTAACGGGCGGTGATGCCGTCTCCGTCCCAGACCTCCGCCACGGTATAGAGGTCCGGCTTGATGGCCCGCAGCTCGCCCAGATACCAGTTCCAGAAGTCCACGCTGGCGGCGTGGTCCCCGAAGTAGATGTACTTGGCCGCGTCGAAGCGGAAGCCGTCCACGCCCAAATCCAGCCAGAACTTTGCCACATCCAGCACTGCCTGCCGCACGGCTTCGTTGTCAAAGTTCAGCTCCGGCATTTCGGACCAGAAGTTGCCCTCGTAGTAGATATCGGTGCCGGAAAGCTTGTGGAAGGACCGTCCGCCGGGAGCGGATTCGCCCTCGGTGTAATAGCTGTAGAAGTCATAATAGGGATCGTCGGGATTGGCGTCCTTATGGGCTTTTGTAAAGTTCACGAACCATTGGTTGTTTTTGCTGGTGTGGTTGATGGGCAGGTCCAGGATCAGCTTCACGTTCCGCTGGTGACAGAGCTCCGCCAGTTCCCGGACGTCCTCTGTGCTGCCGAAATCACTGTCCACCTCGGTGAAGTTGGTGACGTCATATTTATGATAGGAAGGGGAGCGGAAAATGGGGGTCAGCCAGATACCCTCAATGCCCAGGCTCTTGCCGGAGGCGTCGTTGCCGTTGTTGAGGTAATCCATACGGTTGATGATGCCCCGAATGTCGCCGATCCCGTCGCCGTTGGAGTCGGAGAAGGAGCAAACAAAAATCTCATAGAAGACCCGGGCGTTGTCCTCCGAGGGCGTCACACCCTCTGGAACCGGGACGGCCAGCTCGCCGGACTGGTCCTGCGATTCGGTGGTGGAGGGTTCGCCGGTGGAAGGCGCTCCGTTTGAAGCGGCGGGCTCTTTTTCTTTGCAGCCCATAAACAGGCAGAGAAGCATCAGAAGAGCCAGGGTCAGAGCAAGAATTCGTTTCATGGCACAATGCCTCCTTTTCTTTGATACTTCCATATTAGCGAATAAAAAATCGGATGTCAAGCCGTTTTTGGATTGAAAACAATTTCCCGCGGTGTTATAATCGTCGTAGTGAACGATCCGGAATTGTCATTCCCTACGATATGAATTCGACAAATACCGGTCATCAAATGGCAGGAGGGGAGAGAATGCAACAAAAGATTGTCGAGCTCTATGAGCCGGAGCGGGTCGCACGGCTGGAAAAGCGCTGCCTGATTGTGAAACGCCTGCTTTGGATCCTGGCTTTGACGGTGTTGGGCGTCTGCATATATCTGACTACCCGCGTCAACACCAGAAATATTTACCGATTGCTGCTGACCTGCATCTGCGTCAGCGTTCCTGCCGCCTGGATCATCCTCTATTTCGGGACCTTTGTGGTTCGGGACGGAAAACGGGAGCTGGCCCATATCGCAAATCTGGAAGGGGAGCCCCGGGAGACCGTAACGGGGAAGGTAACGCTGCTGAAACTCAAGGTTCAGATTCGCAACAGCGTTTCCCTGCGCAAGGTCCGCGTCGATACGCCAAAGGGAGTTGAGAATCTCAACATCCTGATCAACAGGGCCTATGAGCTGCCTCACGCGGGGGAGCTGCTGCGGCTCTATGTGGTCCATGGCTATATCGTTGCCTATGAGGTGCTGTCGTCATGAGAGTATTAAAGAATATTGTTTCTCAGCTTCACCGTTATGTGATCTGGGCCATGCTGCTGACCTTCTTCTGGAGCTTTGTCTTTTCCCGGGTCGGAGACCGTCCGAGAGAGAAAAAGGTGGTTTTCTATACAGGCGCCTATGAGGCGGACGACCGGGGGCTCACGCTGTATATGGAGGAACAGGGCTTTCCCGAGGGGATCGAGATGATCCGGGCCCGCAGCGCCTCCTATGATCTCTTCGGCTCCACCAGGGACGGCGACTTTTATGTGGTGCGTGAGACAGATTTACGCGCCATGCTGACCGACGCTGCCGACCGGGTCGCGCCCATCACGGTCCCGGCGGGTATGGAGCCTTTCGTCTGGGAAGGCGTCACCTGTGGGATTCGGGCCTTTGACCCCGCCACCCAGAAAGGGCCTGCCATGGAATATATTCAGTACACGCCCGTACCGAATCCGGAGACGGACGCCTATTATATCGTGTTCGACGCAAAAAGCGTTCACCTGGCCTCTCTGCCGGACGCCGTGGACAACGCAGCATGGGAAATTGCTATGCGCTTTATGCAGATTAGATGATTTTTGCGCCCGCTCCAAATAAAAATGATCCATTATTCATAATAAAATCAAGAAAAATGTGAAAAAAGTATTAAAAAAGGATTTACATTCAAGAAAAAGCGTAGTATAATGTAGTTAATAATTATGGGCAACACCATGATTACGTTATCCCCTCCGCAGGAGCGGAGAAACAAATCTATATTACATAGGAGGAAAAATCATGAAGACCAAGAGAATTTTCGCGCTGCTGCTTGCCGTGATTATGGTTTTCGCGCTGGTTGCTTGCTCCGGCACGGATAAACCCGGCAACGAGACCAAGGCAAGCGGCGAAGCTCCCGTTGACACTGGCTCCAGCTCCGGCGGCCAGCTGGCCGGCACCTACAAGATCACCGTGTGGACCGGCGAGGACGCTGTCGAGCTGACCAAGACCCAGATCGAGAACTTCAACAAAGAGAACACCGAAGGCATCAAGTTCGAGTATGACGTGCATCCCGTTTCTGAGGCTACTGCTGCCGACCAGATGCTGGTTGACGTGCAGGCCGGCGGTGACCTGTACTGCTTCGCGCAGGACCAGTGCGCTCGTCTGGTTCAGGGCAACGCGCTGAACGCTCTGGGCGCCAAGGCTGCCGAGACTGTCAAGGCTGCCAACGACCCCGTCGTCGTGGCTGCCGGTACCTCCGGCGACACCCTCTACGCCTATCCCATGACCTCCGACAACGGCTACTTCATGTACTACGACAAGAGCGTCATTCCCGATGCGGATGTCGACTCCCTGGAGAAGCTGATTGAGGACTGCGAGAAGGCCGACAAGTTCTTCGCTTTCGAGACCAACACCTCCGCCTGGTACCTGGCTTCCTGGTTCTTCGGCGCCGGCTGTGTCTCCGAGTGGAAGACCAATGACGACGGCGAGTTCGAGTCTGTCAGGGACGACTTCAACTCCGACAAGGGCCTGATCGCTGTCAAGGGCATGAAGAAGCTGGTTGACTCCAAGTGCAACCTGAGCTCCTCCTCCGCTGACGCTTTCGCCAACGGCGCTGCGATCGTTGTCACCGGCACCTGGGCCTTCGAGGCCATCAAGGACATCCTGGGCGACAACATGGGCGTTGCTGATCTGCCCTCCTTCGAGGTCGACGGCAAGGAGTACCACCTGGGCTCCTTCAACGGCTGCAAGCTGATGGGCGTCAAGCCCCAGGGCGATGATGCTGTCAAGCAGGCCGCTCTGCACAAGCTGGCTCAGTACCTGACCGACGAGACCCGTCAGATGGAGCGCTTCGACGCTCTGGCTTGGGGTCCCGCCAACCTGAACGCGCAGAAGAACGAGAAGGTCCAGTCCAACCCCGGCCTGGCCGCTCTGCTGCAGCAGAACCAGTACTCCGTGCCTCAGGGCCAGATCCATGGCTCCTGGTGGGACATCGCCAAGGTCATCGCTGACGACGTCAAGGCTGCCAAGGACGAGGCTGGTCTGAAGACCGCTCTGGAGAACTACTACAACAAAATCAACGCGCTGTTCACCATGTCCGAGGAGGACAAGAACGCTTGGGGCGTCATCGGCGGAATCTGCGGCACCAGCTGGGACACCGACTTCCCCATGAAAGCCGACGGAAACCTGTTCAAGTCCGAGCCTCTCGAGCTGAAGGCCGGCGACGAGCTGAAGTGCCGCCAGGGCGCTTCCTGGGACGTCAACTTCCCCGCCGAAAACGTCAAGGTTGAGGCCGACGGCACCTATGTGGTCGTGCTCGATCCCGAGGCCGGCACTGTTACCCTGGAGCCCGCCGGCTAAACCGCGGTAATCCGCAAGCTCCCAAAGTGAAATAGTGAAATACTGAACTTTGGCGCAACCGATAATGATGCAAAACACTTGGTTGGAGTCAAGTTCGCTTGGCTCCAACCAACTTTTTAGTAAAAGGGGCGAAGTATGAATATTCAAGATGAAATGGAGTACTTGAAGCTCTCAAAAGGAAAAAAGTTCCTGTTCCGCCTATTGAGCTTCTTCAAGGCGATTCCCAAGAAAATCGGCAACGGCTTCCTTGGCATCGGCCGCTTCTTTAAGAACTTCTTCCTCGGCATCGGTCGGGGATGTAAGGACATCGTCACCACCTTTGTAAACGGTGACTGGAAGACCAAGATCTCCTACGTGATCATGGGCTTCGGCAACATTACAAGAGGACAGATCCTTCGCGGCGTGCTGTTCCTCCTGTTTGAGCTTGTTTTCCTGTACTACATGATTTTTGGCGGCGGCGCTTATTATCTGCGGATGCTGGGTTCCCTGGGTCTGCAGGGTCCCACCAAGACCTACGACGAGGTGCTGGACCAGTACATCGTGACCCCCCAAGACAACTCCTTCCGTATCCTGCTCTACGGCGTTTTGACGATCTTCTTTGTCATCGCCTTCATCTATACCTGGCGTGCCAACATTAAGCAGAACAAGATCGCGGAAGAGATCCTCAAGTCCGGCAAGCCCCTCCGGAGCGGCAAGGAAGACCTCCGCTCCATGGTGGACGACAACTTCCACAAGACCCTGCTGGCCCTGCCTCTGACGGGCATTCTGGTCTTTACGGTCATGCCGATCATCTTTATGATCCTGGTTGCCTTCACCAACTATAACGCCGCCAAAAACGACGGCTACAACAACGCCTTGTTCACATGGGTCGGCTTCGAAAACTTCAAGACGATCTTTGCGGGCGAGGTCAACGGCGTCAACTACTCCGCGGCTTTCGGTGAGATCCTGCTCTGGACCCTGATCTGGGCCTTCTTTGCCACCTTCACCAACTACTTCCTGGGCGTGTTTGTGGCTATGATGATCAACAAGAAGGGAATCAAGCTGAAGAAGCTGTGGCGTACGATCCTGATTTTGACCATCGCCATTCCGCAGTTTATCTCCCTGTTGTATGTATCAAAGCTGTTCGCAGTAAACGGACTCGTCAACGGCGCGTTGAAATCGTTGGGGATCATATCCAAAGCAATTGACTTCTGGGGTACCCCGACGCTCGCCCGGATCATGGTTATTGTGATCAATATCTGGATCGGTATCCCGTATCTGATGCTGATCGCCACCGGTATTTTGATGAACATCCCCGCCGACCTCTACGAGTCCTCCAAGATCGACGGCGCCAGCGGCTGGAAGCAGTTCTCAAAGATCACCCTGCCCTACATGCTGTTCATCACCGGCCCGTACCTGCTGACGAGCTTTACCGGCAACATGAACAACTTCAACGTTATCTACCTGCTCACCGGCGGCGGCCCTACGAATTCCAATCCGGCCATCTCCGGCGCAGCCGGCGCGGTAGGCTATACCGACCTGCTGATCACCTGGCTCTTCAAGATCACCACTTCCGGCGAATCCAAGTATTATCTGGCCTCCGTCGTCGGCATCCTGGTCTTCATCGTGGTCGCGTTGATCTCCCTGATCGTCTATGGCTTGCTGCCGTCAGTCAAGAATGAGGAGGACTTCCAATGAGTAAACAACGTGATGAAGCCCAGGCTGTTATGAAGCAGCATATGGGTCTGAAAGCCTCCGCTCGGATCAGCAACACGATCATTTACGTGCTCCTGATCGTCATGAGCATCATCTGGCTGATTCCCTTCGTCTGCATCGTGCTCCAGTCCTTCCGTGTTGAAAGCACCGGCCAGGTGGGCTATGTGCTCCCCGAGAAATGGGGTTTGGATAACTACAAGAGACTGCTGACGACCAACTTCCCCAAGTGGTATCTCAACACCTTCATTATGGCGCTGGTCGTTGCTGTCGTCCAAACCATCATTGTCCTGTGTATGTCCTACACCCTCTCCCGTTTCCGCTTCAAGCTGCGTACCGGCCTTATGAAGTTCATGCTGATTCTCGGTATGTTCCCCGGCATGCTGGCTATGATCATCCTCTATCGAGTGCTCGATGACCTGCATCTGTCCGGTCAGTACGGCAACTCCGTGCCCGGCCTGATTCTGGTGTATGTGGCTTCCTCCGGCATGGGCTACTACGTCTCCAAGGGCTTCTTCGACACCATTCCCAAGTCCCTGGACGAAGCTGCCCGCGTGGACGGCGCCACCCGTGCCCAGGTTCTGTACAAGATCATCCTGCCTCTGGCAAAGCCCATCGTTATCTACACCGTTTTGACCGCTTTCATGGGCCCCTGGGGCGACTTCGTTTTCGCGCGTTACGTCTCCCAGATGATCCCCAAGGCAATGAACGTGGCCGTCGGCCTCCAATCCTGGCTGGCAACGGATACCATGGTCCACAACAACTACACCATGTTCTGCGCAGGCGGTGTTGTGGTCGCTATCCCCGTGGCTGTTCTGTTCATGTGCCTGCAGAAATACTACGTTGAGGGTGTCACCGGCGGCGCCGTCAAGGGCTGATCCGGCGTACATGCTGTAAAAAGGAGAATCATAATATGGCAAGTGTAAAACTGACGAAAGTCAAGAAGATCTATGACAATAAAGTCGAGGTCGTTCACGGCTTTGACCTGGATATCAAGGACAAGGAATTCGTGGTCTTCGTCGGCCCCTCCGGCTGCGGCAAGTCCACCACCCTGCGTATGATCGCGGGCCTTGAGGAGATCTCCGGCGGCACCATTGAGATCGACGGCGTTGTCGTCAACGACCTCCAGCCGAAGGACCGCAACATCGCCATGGTCTTC
>JAEEGL010448878.1_pt1 | contig 11181 bp, 10 predicted proteins | sample 9134231 | NCBI WGS metagenome assembly JAEEGL01 (sample SAMN16246548, study PRJNA631951) | gut metagenome | biome: gut microbiome; feature: rumen; material: fiber-attached | host: Bos | place: Iran: Karaj | collected 2018-10
TTAATCATATATTTTAAATCATATTTTAATAATTTAGTTAGCATTTAAACATCCTCCTAAAAATTTCATCAATAGATCCGTTTTCTTTCTTTCTTAATTTATCTGCATCACTTTGAAGTATTATTATACCTTTATCTATAAATACTACTTCATCAAGTATTCTTTCAATATCAGATATTAAATGAGTAGATATAATTACACTTGCATTTTCTTTAAAATTAGAAAGAATAGTATCAAGTATATAATCTCTAGTCGCAGGATCTACTCCTCCTAAAGGTTCATCTAGAATATATAAATCAGCATTTCTTGACATAACAAGAACTAACTGTACTTTTTCTTGCATACCTTTACTCATCTTAGTTAGTTTTTGATTAATATCTAAATCTAAATCTTTAAGTAATTTTTTAGCTTTTTTAGAATCAAAATCATCATAGAAATCTTCAAAATAAGAGATTACTTCTGATACTTTCATTTGTTTATTTAAATAAGTTCTTTCAGGTAAATAAGATATAACTTTTTTACTATCTACTCCTATTTTTTTACCTTTAACTAATATTTCTCCACTACTAGGAGTTAATAAATCATTAATTAATTTAATAAGTGTAGATTTACCTGCTCCGTTTTTACCAAGAAGTCCAACAATTTTTCCACTAGTAATTTTTAAATTAACATTATCTAAAGCTTTTTTATTTTCATAATCTTTAGATAAATTCTTTATCTCTAATAATTCCATATTATTCACCTATTCTTTCTAGATATTTAATTGAATCTGCTTTACCTAAACCAATTCTTTTCATTCCTTGAAAATAACTTTTAGCAAGAGTTAATGCATATTCATCTTTTAATTTTTCAATTAATTTTCCATCTTTAGTAACAAACTTACCATTAGTTCTTTCAGTATAAATTAGTTTCATATCTTCTAGTTCAGATAATGCCTTTTGCATAGTATTAGGATTAACTTTAAAGGTTATAGCAAAATCTCTAACTGAAGGAAGCTTATCACCACATTTAAATACTCCTGATATTAAATATATTTTCAAATAATCTAATAACTGAATATATATTGGAATATTATTATCAAATGTAAATTCCATATAATCACCTCACTGTATTACTTGATTAATACAATGATATTATATTTCATAAAAATAACTATGTCAATAAAAAAAGATGAAACATTTACAAATTCATCTTTTAAAAACTATTATTCAAAATTAAATATCCATCCAAGAATAGCAATAATATAGATAAATATACTTGTAATCATTGTCCACTTACCTAAATTTATCCAGCCATTTTTATCTAAACCTTTAAAGGCTGCTCTCCATTCTAACATACCTACTTTATGACCAGTGAACATATATATTCCCATTAAAAGTACACAGGTTGCAAATATAAAAAATAATATACTAAAACCATTCATATAATAATCCTCTCTTTAGGGGTGATACAATTACATTTTATCATATATTTTTTATAAATATAAGAATATTATTTATAATTTTGCTGTGCTACAATTACAAAAAATTATTTTTTGGGAGGAAAATTATGGCAAAATTTGTTTTTGTTACTGGTGGTGTTGTATCCGGTTTAGGAAAAGGAATAACAGCATCTAGTTTAGCATTATTATTAAAAGCTCGAGGATATAAAGTATTTATGCAGAAGTTTGATCCTTATATTAATGTTGATCCAGGTACTATGTCACCTTATCAACATGGAGAAGTATTTGTAACTTATGATGGAACAGAAACTGATTTAGACTTAGGACATTATGAAAGATTTATAGACGAAGAATTAAATTATACTTCTAATATAACAACTGGAAAGATATATAAAAGTGTTATTGAAAAAGAAAGACATGGTGATTATCTAGGTGCTACTGTTCAAATAGTTCCTCATATTACTAATGAAATAAAATCTAAAGTATATGAAGCTGCTACTACGAGTAATGCTGATATTGTAATTACAGAAATTGGTGGTACTATTGGAGACTTAGAATCACAAGCTTTTATTGAATCATTAAGACAAATAAGAAATGAACTAGGAAAAGAAAATACACTATATATTCATACTACTCTAGTACCTTTTATCTATGGTTCAAATGAATTAAAAACAAAACCAACACAACACTCAGTAATTGAACTTAGAAGTATGGGTATTCAACCTGATATTATCGTATGTAGAAGTTCTGAAGAACTAAGTACTAGTTTAAAAGAAAAAATATCACTATTTTGTAGTGTACCTCCAGAAAATGTTATTGATAGTGTCGATGTAAAAAACATCTTCCAAGTACCACTTAATTATCATAAACAAAATATGGATGAAATAGTTCTAAAACAATTTGGTTTAAAAGTTAATAAAAGTAATATTAAATATTGGGAAGATCTAGTTAATAAAGTAGATAATTTAAAAGATGAAACAGAAATAGCTTTAGTAGGAAAATATGTAGAACTTCATGATGCTTATATATCAGTAACTGAAAGTTTGAAACATGCTGGTTTTAATAATAATGTAAAAATTAAAATTAACTGGGTTAACTCTGAAGAATTAGAAAAGATTGATGATTTAGATTCAGTATTTAAAAACTCTTCCGGAATACTTGTACCTGGCGGCTTTGGTAATCGTGGTATTGAAGGAAAAATAAAAGCAATTAATTATGCGAGAGTAAATAAAATACCATTCTTAGGAATATGTTTAGGAATGCAACTAGCAGTAATCGAATTTGCTAGAAACGTTTGTGATTTAAAAAATGCTAATTCAACTGAATTTAATGAAATGACACCAGATCCGGTAATTGATTTAATGGCTGATCAAAAAAGTATCGTTAACATGGGTGGTACACTTCGTTTAGGAAACTATGATTGTAAAATTAAAAAAGGTACCCTTGCCTATGACGATTATAAAGAAGAACATATTAAAGAAAGACATAGACATAGATATGAATTTAATAATAAATATTTAGATATGTTAGAAGAACATGGAATGATTTGTTCAGGTATTAATGAACAAGCTAATTTAGTAGAAATAATTGAATTAAAGAATCATCCACATTTCATTGCATCACAATTTCATCCAGAATTTAAATCTAGACCAACAAGACCACATCCATTATTTAATTCATTTATTAGAGAAAGTAAAAAATATGCAAAAAAATAACACTATTAAGTGTTATTTTTATTATCCATTAATCGTTGGTTCTGCTTCGCTAGCTGGTTCAGGCGTACTGTTATTACCACTAAAGACAATATCTAATTTTTCTTTTATTTGTGCCTTGTTAAATGGCTTAGCAATGTAGTCGATAAATCCTTCACTCATATACTTTTCTTTTGCTCCTGCGATAGCATCAGCAGTTAGTGCAATTGTAGGAATTTTAAAGTTAGGATTTTCTTTTAATTTAGCAATAGCTGTTTCACCACTCATATTAGGCATCATTATATCCATTAGTACTAAATCGTATTCATCACCATTTGTAATTCTATTAAGACATTCTTGTCCATCATAACATTCTTCCAAATTGAAATTAAAGTCCGCTAAAGCACGTCTTGCAACTTTAATATTTAATTTATTATCATCTACAATTAATATTTTTTTATTACCATAAACACCTAATCCAGTATTAGCATCTGTTGAAACAGTTTGTGTTTGTCCTGAAGTAGCTGTAATAACTTCTTCCTTAGGTATAGGTTTAGTAAGGATACTAATCTTTTGCGGAATATTTACTACAAATATAGATCCACTACCATACTGAGATTGAACGTTAATCTTTCCACCCATCATCTCAACAAGAGCTTTTGTAATAGCAAGTCCTAGTCCAGTACCTTCAGCAGTAGTATTTCTTTCAACATCTAATCTATCAAACTTAGTAAATAATCTTTTAATATTTTCTTCTTTAATACCTTTACCAGTATCTTGGCAAGTAATCATTATTTGAGAGATATTTTTAACTGTATCATTAATACATTTAATATTTAAATAAATATCTCCTTGATCAGTATATTTAATAGCATTAGTAACTAAGTTGTTAATAACTTCTTTAACTTTACCTTTATCACCGATTAATTCATAAGGGATATCATCAGCTATACTTAAATGGAATATAACATTCTTTTCTCCAATACGCGTTTGAGTAATCTTACACATACCAGTAACTTCTTCTTTGAAGTTATAATTAGTTTCAACAATTTCCATCTTATTTGCTTCAATCTTATTAATATCTAAGATATTACCTACTATCTCTAAAAGAGTTTGACTAGCAGTCATTATATCATGAGAATTTTCAATTACTTCAGGTGGACACTTATCTACATATCCTAAGTTATCTTCAGATAAACCTACGATGGCATTTAATGGAGTTCTTATTTCATGAGACATGCTAGATAAGAAATCACTCTTAGCACTATTGGCTCTTTCTGCTTGATCTTTTGCAAGTTCTAACTGTGCAATTAATTTTAAGTCTGGATTTTCTATAGTAAAGAACATAACCATTGTTACATAAACAAGAAGAGCTCCCATTAAAAGATATTCAGGATTTATACTTTGAAATATTACAATTAATACTCCAAAGAAGAATACTGTATATAAAGGAATCAATTTTTTATTCTTTGCTTTTCTTATTTTTAATAGTAGCATAACTATCATAGATGTATCACATATGCCTGCTATTGCATAAGTTAAAAGTGTTGGTATACCACTAGGAATTATCATATTTTCAATATAATTAAATTCCATTGGTAAAAAAAGTACTAAAAGTCCACTAATTATATTTACTCCAAAAAATATATTATTTAAATTTATTTTTTTTATTTTTTCTTCATCTAAATCAAATAAAATAATTATAATATATTGAAAGAATAATAATATCCAAGTTATATAGGCTATAAGCATAAGTCTACTAGCAATTTCATAAATAATAGAATTTTGAGCATTTCCAGACATTACAATGAAATATGATATAAATTCTATTATAGGCATTGTAAAACTACATACCAAAAGTGCAGAATATCTAGTTGTTTCAATATTTTTTACTCTTTTTTTACTAAAATAAATAATCATTAATATTGAAATATTAATAAATGTTAAAATAGATATAACTATATTTTGACTTGCCATATTATCACCATAAACATTATAACATAAAAAAAGATATATGCTACACACATATCTTTTTTTTACTATCTTTTTAATGTTTTTACATTTTCTTTTTCTCTTTGAATTATAATTTCATCTTCAGGCAATTCTACTGACTCAGCTTCTAATTTTTTAAAATTGATTTTAGCCATATCAGTAAGTGGTAATTCACTTCTAAATATGAATTTAGTAGGTATATTAAATTCTGGAAAATCTACACTTATTTTTTTCTTAGCTAATTCTATAATTTCAGCTTCATGATCATGATGTTCTTCATCAATAACCATATAAGCAACTGGTACAGTTTTTTCCTTTTTACTTGGTGCTCCTACTATACAGCACTGTTCAACACCATCTATTTCAGATATTATATTTTCAATATTTGATGGGAATATTTTATTACCTGATCTTACAATCATTCTTTTAATTCTTCCTATTAAAAATACATTACCATTAGAATCTATTCTTCCTAAGTCTCCAGTACTAATCCATCTTTTTCCATCTGGATCAACTTTAATAACATCATCTGTTGCAGCTTGATTTTTATTATATCCATACATCATTGTAGGAGTACTTATTCTTACCTCGCCTTCTTGATTGATACCTAATTCTTCATGAGTATCAGGATCAAAAGTTGCTAAAATATTTGTAACAAAAGGGGCTCCTACACTACCAGGTGTATATAATCTTTCTGTTGAGTAAACAGCAGCTGCAGAAACTTCTGTCATACCATAACCTTGTTGAATTTTATATTTACAACCATGACTATTTAAGAATTCATTTATATCATTTTCCATTTGTAATGGAAGTGAGTCTCCACCAGATATAGGTGATTTTAAGTAAGATAAATCTTCTTTTTGACTCTTTTTATCTCTCATCATTATATCCCATAAAATTGGACCACTCATAACATGATTTGGTTTATATTTTCTCATTAACTTTGGAAAATCTTCTGGCATAAATAATGGAACAAGATAAGTTTTAAATCCTAGACATAATGGCTCATGTAAAGCATTAACAATTGAATATGCAGAAAATGGTGGTAAGAAATTCAAGAATGTATCATCACGATCTATATTATAATCTGATACTTTTTGAATTAATGCCATTGCATTTAAGTTTTCATTTGTTAACATAACACCTTTAGGATCTCCAGTAGTTCCTCCAGTATAAACAATAATTGCTGGTTTATTTTCAACATAGTCTGTATCTAATAGACCTCTATAAGAAGAACCATTTTCGAGAAAATCTTTCCAACTAGTGCAATTTTCTTTACTATCTCTCATTTTAAGTTTCATAAGAGTTTTTATCATAAATGGTGCTGATTCAACAGGAGATACAACTATAACATCTTTTAATGATGTTTTGGCTTTTTCATTCTTAATATTTGAAACTGCCATATCTAATCCAATAAATAATTTAGAGTCTGTTTTATTAACTTTATCAATAATCTCTTCTGTTTTTAATCTAGGATCTATAATATTTGCTGTTGCTCCAACTCTATTAATAGCATAAAGAATATAAGCTAATTCTGGAGATGTTGCCATTGCTATAGTAACAGTATCACCTTCTCCAATTCCTTTTGCTTTAAGAGCTTTAGCAACTTTTTCAATATTATTATATAAGTCTCTATATGTAATACTATTTCCAAAATATGAAATAGCTACTCTAGATAAATCTGTTGGTTTAGAATTTTGACTACGCATATATTCGTAAGCTTTCATCATTGGAACTTCACTTTTTATAGCTTCATCAGAATATTGTTTTAACCAAGGTCTATCAATACTTGCATATCCAACAGGTGGACCTTGATAAGTACCATCAGCCAATTTCTTTAAATATAGTCTTCTTTCAATTTCATCTAATTTAGATAACTTAGATAATTCTTCTTTTAATTGTAATAATTTTTCTTTCTCCATATTCAAACACCCCTTATGTCCTAATGACGATTACATATTTTACCACAAAAAGCCTTAAAAGTCAATAAAATAAGGCCATTTATCAGCAATAAATTGAACATAAGTTTTACTTTTAGTAAACTTTTCCAAATCAAATTATAACAAAAAAAGACTAGAATAATCTAGTCTATTCTCAATTATTTAGTATATACAGAATATAAATAGTATTCATCATTATTAGACTTTTTGAAAGTAAATTCTTTAGTAACAGTTTTATCACCTTCACCATGATAATTTTGAAATATCATATTATCAGTAAGTACGATATCAGAACCATTTCTAGTAGCTTTTACATCATGAGTTGTACCACTATATTCAACAGTATCTCCACCTAAATCTGTCCAGTAATAATCTCCATCTACTACACAATTTTTAAGATTATGCACCGCAGTAAATTCATCATATCCATATTTCTTAGCGATTTTATTAAAATCAGATATTTTAACACCAGTACATACTCCACCAGCTACGCAAAAACTTTTTGTTCCTGCTTCAACAGATTTTGTTAATTTGTTTCTAATTGCATACCTAAATACTACCATAGTTTTTACTTCATCATCATAATCAGCTAATAATCCATCATTAAACATAATTGGGTCAAAATATTTAGCATATGGTCCAGATTCATCTAAATTAGCAATATTAATTAATTCTTTTACTAAATCATAACTAATTTCATTCGAATTATCATTAGTATTTGTACTTGTACTTGTACTTGTATTTGTATTTTCATTTTCTTGCTTTTCATTTGTTTCTTTTGTTTCATTTTTGTTAGTATTGGAAGAATTATTATTAAATAATAAATATCCTATTCCAACACCTAAACATAAACAAACAATTACAACTAAAATAATAATTAAAGTATTTGATTTTTTTTCTACATTTTTCTCTTCCATATTATCCTCCTTATTATTATTGTATAACAAAAGAAATATAAAACAATAATTTATTTAAAAAAAACATCTCATTGTAAAGATGTTTTATATTTAAGCTATTTTTTATTTTGTTTATTATCTTCTGGTATTTGTTCATTCCTATTCTTAGGCATTTCTGGTCTTTGACCATTATTAAATCTTCCATTCATTTCTTGTTTACCCATTCTTTCATGAATTGGATAATTATTTCTAGTCATTTTATTATAGATAATAAAGCCTGTTGTTGAAAAAATAGAACCAACTAATAATCCAATTGCAAAAATAATTATTTTTTCTTTCAAAATATCATCTCCTTTTTTATCTTTGTCTTCTGCCATTTTGTCCTCCCATCATTTGATTAGTTAAAGAATCTATTTCTGTACCATTAACAATTATTGTTCCACCTGTTTTTGATCCTGTTCCATCATAGTCAAAAGCTGATCTTGCTGTAATATTTATTTCTCCACCAGTTATTAATAAGTCTCCATTAGCATCAATTGCATCAGTATCTCCTTGACCCATATTGATAGTTATATTTCCTCCATTTATTTCAACTTTAACTTTATATTTAGTCGATTTATTACCGGCATTTATTCCATCATCAGTCGCTTTAATATTAATCTCTCCATCATTAATTAATATACTAGTTCCTTCAATTCCCTCTTTTGCATTTATATTAATTGTTCCACCTTCTATTTGTACAACAGTAGTTCCATGTATTCCATCATCTCCGGCATTAATATTTATATTTCCACCACTTATAAATATATAGCCTACTGAATCATCATCACTATATTCCGCATGAAGTCCATCAGTTCCAGCCTCTATATTAATATCTCCACCTGCTATAGCAATAGAATCATTAGCATCTAATCCTTTAGTAGAAGCTTTTATTACATAAGTTCCACCAGTTACTTTTAAATCATCTTTAGATACTATTCCATTATCTATAGAATTAACAGTTAATTTAGCAGTACCATTTAAAGTAATATCTGATTTAGAATAAATTACTGCATCTGTATCTATATCACCATCACTTTTAAATGTTCCTGTAACAGATAACGAACTATTATTTTTAGTAGTAATAAATACTTTATCTCCACTCTTAATATAAATACATGGAAAATCACTATTAGTAATATTTACCCCATCTAAGACAATATGAACTTTTTCTTCATCACCTACTTCTACATAAATTGTCGTATTACTAGAAGTACCAGTTATTACATAAGTTCCTTCTTTATTAATAGTTATGTTTTGTCCACTAGAAACACTATATTTAGTAGAATTAGAAGTATCAATAGATTGTTCTAAATCACTATCAGTAAATAAATCTGTCTTATTATATGCTTCACTAATAACAGTAGTACTAGTTATACTATTACTAGTAGTATAACTACCATCATTATCACTATAACTATTATCTTTTATAAAATAAAATAATAAACATCCAAGTACTAACAAAAGTATTATTAAAACATTAATATATACTATTATTTTTTTCATATATTTCCTCCTTCCTATATAATCTTAATAATCTAAAATTAAATAAAGATTAAAAAATACAACTTTTTAGTTGTATTTTTTATATATAGAAAAAGTTTTTGGATTTACTAAAATTATTTTATTATTCTATATTCATCTATCACTTCCCTTTCAACAATATAAGAATACTTAATGAATATTAAAAGAACATTAAATTTTAATTAATGTTCTTATTTTTTTAAATTTATTTTAAATGTTGTTTTTCCATTACTAGAACTTGCTTTAATCGTACCATTATGATTTATTACTATATTTTTAGCAATAGCAAGTCCTAATCCATATCTATTAGATTCTCTATTTCTTGATTTATCTCCTCTATAAAATCTTTCAAATATTTTTTCTTCATCTCTAGATTTAATTGGATCTCCAGAATTAGTTATATCTATATTAATATTATTTTTATTACTATTTAGATTTACTATAATACTTGAATCTTTATAACTATGTTTAATAGCATTATCTATTATTATAGAAATTAATTTTTCCATCTCTATCTTAGAACATTTAAACATAATATCTTTTTCAATATTAGTATCAATAGATATATTATTTTCAAAAGCTACTGATTCAAAAGTTAAACATGTTTTTTCCACTATCTTAGAGATATTTTCGTTCTTATAACTATCTTTAGATACTCCATTTTCTAATTTAGATAGATCTAGTAAACTAGTAATTAAAGTATTCATTCTTTCTGATTCATATTTGATATTTTCTACATATTTAGCATTCTTTTTATCAGTTTTTAATTCATCTGAAGATGCCATTATAACTGCTAGAGGTGTTTTAAGTTCATGAGAAGCATCTGCTATAAAATCTTTTTGTTTATTAAATGATTCTAAAGCAGGTTTAGTAATCCACTTAGTCATTATCATAGATATAAAATAAATAATTATTTCTGATATAAATAAAAATATTAAAGATTCAATTAATAATAAAGATAACTTATTATTAATATTTTTAGTATTAATAATTATTAAAGTATCATTAGATTTATAATTGTAAGAATATTTATTATTATATAGATTTCCTATCTTTAACTCATTATCCTTTTTAATTATATTTGATGCTACTTTTTCTATATCAAAATCACTATTCATTTCACTATGAATTATTATTTTACTTATACTATTATTTTTTATTTTAACAGTATATACTTCATAATCCATAATCATCATATTATCTAATTCTGGTTCATCTTCTCTTGAAAAGGAATCTTTTGGTTTTGGTTTATTCTTAAAACCATCTATAAAATTTAAATTTCTATATATATCATCATATTCTTTTTTATATGATTGATAATTATATACAATTACTCCAAATAATATAAATATTGAAATAATTGAAAATATAGATAAAAACACTTTTTTATTTAATTTATTCATTGTCATACTCCATTTTATAACCAATGTTCCTTAAAGATTTAATTTGAACTTTAGAATCAATTATTTTTAATTTTTTTCTAATAAAAGATAAATATGCTTCTAAATTATTAGATATTGAATCATTTTCTAATCCCCATACTTTATCATAGATCATTTCTTTAGATAGAACTTGATTAGGATTATTCATAAAATATTCTAATAATTGAAATTCTTTATTTATTATATTTATCTTTTCATTATTATTTTTATTAATAA
>JAEEGL010477931.1_pt1 | contig 11181 bp, 8 predicted proteins | sample 9134231 | NCBI WGS metagenome assembly JAEEGL01 (sample SAMN16246548, study PRJNA631951) | gut metagenome | biome: gut microbiome; feature: rumen; material: fiber-attached | host: Bos | place: Iran: Karaj | collected 2018-10
TAGATCACGTCATCCATCTTGGAACCGGTATCCACCAATGCAGTCGCCAAGATGGTCAGAGAACCTCTCTCCCTGGTCTTGCGGGCAGCACCGAAGAATTTTTTCGGCATATACAAGGCATTGGGATCCAGACCGCCCGACAAGGTCTTGCCGGAAGAGGCTTCCGTCAGATTGTAGGCACGGGAGAGTCTGGTGATCGAATCCAGAAGGATGAAGACATCCTCTCCCGCTTCGACCAGACGCTTGGCATGTTCGATGGTCATCTCGGAAACGAACTTGTGCTTGGACGGCTGTTCGTCAAAGGTCGAATAGACGATCATGACGTTGTCGCCTTTCACCGTCTCCTTCATATCGGTAACTTCCTCCGGCCGCTCGTCGATCAGTAAGATGATCAGATGCGCCTTCGGCACGCTCCGTAAGATCGAGATCGCGATATCCTTCAGAATGGTCGTCTTGCCGGCTTTCGGCGGCGATACGATCAGACCTCTCTGGCCTTTGCCGATCGGGGTGATCAGATCCATGACCCGCATCGACAGGGATTCGCCTCTTCTCTCCAGTTTCACCCGCTCATCGGGAAAGACCGGCGTGAGATCTTCAAAGGTCACCCGGGAACGGATCATGTCGGTATCGAGGTAATTGATCTTGTCGATGTAGATCAGTGCCCCGTAACGTTCGTTTTCTCTTGGTTCTCTCTTCTTGCCGATGATGTGATCGCCGGTACGCAGACGGAACTTCTTGATGAAGGTCGGAGACACGTAGATGTTGTCATCCCCGGTCTCGAAATTCTCACCGCGTATGAAACCGTAGCCGTCCTCCATGACCGTCAGGATCCCGGCGAAAGGCTCGGAAGGATCCTTCTTCTTTTCGAAAAGACGGACCTCGCTTTCCTTTTCTTCTTCCTTCGGCTCCGCTTCCCTGACTTCTTCCTCCTCTTCCAGCAAAGCGATGATCTGCTCCTTCTTGAGACCGTTGGTCTTGAGATCCTTCTCTTTCGCCAGAAGCTTCAGTTCCGCTAACCTGAGTTTTTCCAGTTCTTCTTTTTTCATCACTCGCCTGCAGCTGCGAAATACTCCGCCTTGTCGATGCAGAGCTTCAATGCCTTGATCAGCTCTTCGTATCCGTAAGGCTCATAAGATTCTTCGCCTTTCGAGACGTATTCTTTGCCGTCAAGATGCAGCTTGACCTTCCATTTGATCCCGTCTTCGATCCCGGAAAGCGTCGGTGCATAGGACGCATCCCAGGAAGGGATCTTTGCGTCATTGATGTATTTGTTGAACAGCTCGCTTTCCTCTTTGGCAAGCTCTCCGGCCTTAGCCGGCAGTTCCTCGATCGTCGATTCCAGATCGTAGCTCAAAGAAGTCCCGTCGAATTCACAGATAAAAAGACAGCGTCCGTCCAAACAGTCAAAATGATATTCCAATCGATTCATAAGATCCTCCCGGTTCGGTCATAAAAATTCAAAAAGTCAGGAACAAATACCCTTATATTTAAACACGATTTGTTCTTTCAAACAATATCGCAGATCACAGATCCAGATCGTTGAACAGCGCCGATCTCACGGAGACGATATAGTCCAGATCATAACGCTTTTTATCCGTCGAAAACAGTGCCCGCTCATTCATATCGATGCGCTTGACGGCGATCTTCTCTTCCTTGTAGGAGCCGCCTTCCTTATACAGATCCGGAACAAAAAACGTCAGGATGACTTCCGGCCGTTCATCGATATGTTCACGTAAGATCTGAAACTTCATATCCAACGCCCGGATCTCGCTCTCGCCCAAGAGGATCTCGTCTTCCGTCGTCCGTCCGGTCTCTTCGATCGCCTCATCATAGCCCGTCAGGGCATCAAAGGGGGCAAACTGTGCCGCCCGGTCATAGTTGGACATGTGCCTGCGGCCTTTGGAGACGAAGCGGGGCAGGGAAATGATGTCGTCATATCTGTGAGGATCTTTTTCGCTCATTCCCTGTGACCTCCGATCTGTTCGTTGCGCTGCTTGCCGGTCGCGCCTTCCTCAAAGTTTGTGCCCTTCAATACCGCATTCTTGCCGAAACGCTGTTTGATGTTCAGGATCGCCCTGGCAAGATCTTCTTCCTTTTTTTCCCGTTCCTTGCGCTTCTCCAGCTGTTTTTCCGCCGTCTCCGGATCGGCAAACAAAGAGAACTGCTCCACCTGCGGCTTGTCTTTGACCTTGGATTTCGGCAAGACCCGGGTCGCCGTCACGTTGATCCGCCGGATCAGCAGAGACCTGTCGACCGTCTCCCGAAAGATCGCCATGAAGGCTTCCATGATGATCGAAACGGAAGAGGTGTAGTTCTTCAGCTGGATTGAACCGACGGCCGGTCTTGCCGTTCGGCGGCCGTAGTAGTCGGAAACGATCTTGCCCTCATAATGTGACAGATCGCTCGCCGCATCATAGTTGATATACAGATTCACGCTGTCGGTCACCAGTCCCTTGTCCACCAGTTCCAGACAAAGAGCGTCGACCATCTCCTTGCATACGACTCTGGCCTTTTCATAGCTGTAGGGCTCCATCAGGACCTGTCCGGCGCCGAGGGAATGGGCGGATGGCACATACGACTTGATGTCCTTCATCGTGCAGGGCTCATAGCCCCAGGCGTGATCGATCAGCAGTTCGGCATTGATGCCGAATTCATCGTACAGAGTCCCGTCAGCCCGCAGGGAAAACCGGGCGATATCCCCCATGGTATGGATGTTGTATTTGGCCAGACGGCGCATATAGCCCTTTCCGACCCGCCAGAAATCACTCAGCGGTTCATGGGTCCACAACTCCTTCCGGTAAGACATCTCATCGAGCTCGGCGATCCGCACGCCGTCCTTGTCGGGCTTCTTGTGCTTGGCGACGATGTCCATGGCGACTTTCGCCAGATAAAGGTTGGTGCCGATGCCTGCCGTTGCGGTGATGCCGGTGGAGACCATGACGTCTTCGATCATCTTCATCGCGAACTGATGCGCATTCATCTTGTAGGTATTGAGATAATCGGTCGCATCGATGAAGACCTCATCGATCGAATAAATGTGGATGTCTTCCTTAGCGACATATTTCAGATAGATGTCGTAGATCTTCGTGGAATATTCGATATATAAAGCCATGCGCGGCATCGCGATGACAAAATCCAGTTCCAGCGAAGGATCGCTGTTGAGCTTGTTGAGAAGCGCCGACTTTCCCCTGAACTGACGGCCGGGAGCCTTCCTTCTTCTTTCCTCGTTGATCTTTCTGACCAGCTGTTCCACTTCGAAAAGACGGGGACGGCCGGGAATGCCGAACGACTTCAGAGCCGGCGAGACCGCCAGGCAGATCGTCTTATTGGTCCGCGAAGAATCCGCCACGACCAGATTGGTGTTCAAAGGATCATAGCCTTTTTCCGTACACTCCACCGAGGCATAGAAAGATTTCAGGTCGATCGCAATGTATGTGCGCTGCTTTTCCATACACCCTTATTTTACCTTATTCTCTTCCTTTATTTAAATTCAACTGACCTTCGTCCAAATAAAAAAGAGATCTCAAGTTCGGATCTCTTCGTCATCAAAGATCTTCCTCCTGTTTCTCCCCATCCATCACATTGATCCTCTTGATGATGTAAGAGATGTTGGATTCACAGATGCTGTTGAACATCTGAACGTATTTTTCTGCCTGGACCCGGTCAGAGAAGACCCGGTCTTCTTCTTCCAGTCTGCCTCCGTAAGGAGTGTAGGTCACACGAACGACGATATACTTATGTTCCATAACCCCTATTATACCTCAGAGCCCGGCCGATGGCTTTCCTGTTTTTCTTTTCAGCGGAACAGATATTCTCTGCATAAGGCAAAGAACTCTCTTGTATAGTACTGCGGCAGAAGGATCCAAAGCCCGTGTCCGCCTTTGACGCTGACATCCTTATAACCGAGCTTTTTTGCGAGATATTTTGCTCTGTAGAGATGATAGTCCGCCGAAACGAGCAGCATCTTCCGTTTTCCGACATCCCCGATCAAAGCTTTGGCGTTCCCGAGGTTCTGAAACGTGTCATAACTTCCTTCTTCCGTCAGGATCCTTGATCCCTCGATCCCCCTTTTCATCAGATAATCCTTGCCCCCCTTTGCCTCGCTGACGGGTTCATAGGTCCCTTTGGCTCCCGTACAGATGACAAGGCTCTTTTCGTTTTCCATGAGATAGTCATACGCACTGTCGAGCCGGGCCTGATAGTCTTTCGAAGGACCGTCCTCTTTGATCTGCGAACCCAGGACGATCACATAGGCGGCATCTTTTTCATAAGGAGTCAAGGCGCAGGAAAGGATCCTTGCTTCGGTGAACAGGAAAAAGGCGCACGAAAGCGCAAACAGACTTAACAGAAACGACAGCAGCCGTTTCGAAAACGTCTGTCTGATCCTTTTCCAAAATATGCATACAAGAAACAGACCGGTCCCGGCAAGAAGATAAAAGAAATTGAAGATATGAAAAGGCCCGATCATCAGTAAAACGATCAGGCCGTAGATCATGAAAATACAAGCGACCGAGAGGACCGAAGTCAGGACCTTTGTTTCCATCGATCTAATGATATCATTCTTTGGATAAGGAAAAATGCCCATAGACCTCAAGTCCCAGCGCCAGCAAGGCGATGACCACTTCCACGGCTGTGACCATCGGCACCAGATCGAAGATCAGATCCAGCGCCAGCAAAAACAGCAGGGCAAAAGCGGCGATCTGATACGGGTTGAACTTCTTCTTCTCTTCTTTCGCGATCTCTTCCTTTTCCAGTTCTTCTTCCTCTTCGTTGATCAGTTCGACGATGTCGGCAGAAGTGATGACGCCTAAGATCGCGTTGTTCTCCTTGCTGAGGACAGGGATGGAGTCTTCGGAATAATCGGCCAGACGGTCGACGGCCGCATCGGTGATCGTTTCCTTGTCATAGACGAACGGATAGGAAAGGATGATCTTCTCGTCGAGATCCTCGTCTTTTTTGGTGATCAGCAGGTCGCGCAGCGTCAAAGCACCGTAGAAACCGCCGTCCTTGACGATGTAGAGCGTCTCGATGTTGTCGTTCTCTTCCGCTTCCTCGATCAGCTGCTCGATCATCTTCTTGATGCCGATGCCGTATTCCAGTGTGATATAGTTGGTCGTCATCAGCGAACCGAATTCATCGTCCTTGTAGGACTGTAAGAGCTGGATATCGGACTTGGACTCCGGTTCGATGAGGGAGATGATCTCCGATGCCTTTTTCTCATCGAGTTCTTCCAGGATATCGATGGCATCGTCGGCATCCATCTCTTCCAGGATATCGGCTGCCGATTCGTTTTCCAGTTCGGCGAAGTACTTGTCGACGTCTTCGTCCAGATAAGCGAAGATCCGCGAAGTCGCTTCGATGCCGATGGCCTTGTACAGGCGTTTTCTTTCTTCCGGCGAAAGATAAGTCAGTGCATCGGCGATATCGTTGTCATGATAGTTGGTCAGCGTCTGGGCCAGCAGCTTGGAATTTTTGGTCTTGCGTATCAGATCGAAAATTTCCTGGGTATAATTTCTCTCTTCGATGTTTTCTTCCATGTATCTGTTTTCCATGTCGGCTCCTTCCTATCAGATCCACTTCTTGAATCTGGAAATGTAGATATTCTTCATGATCTGCGCGATCAGCATGTAGACGACCATCAGCCCGGCCAGATAGAACAGATAGGTATAAGGCAGCGGCTTCATGTCCAGGATGTACGCCAGATCGCTCATGCCGATGACCAGGGTCACGACGACGACCGCCAGCGTCGACAGGATCAGCTCCCTGCCGGCCTTCCCCGAAGCAAACGGCAGTTTATGGGTACGGATGGTATGAATGACCAGAGTCTGCGAGATGACACCGAAGATGAACCAGCCGCACTGGAAGTATTCCGCCTGTTCCGTGGTCTTGTAACCGAAGATGAACCACAATACCGCAAAACACAAAACGTCCAGCAAGGTCGAAGTCAGACCGAAATAGAACATGAACTGCTTCAGAGAGGTCGTGTCCCACTCCATCGGCTTCTGAATGTATTCTTCTTCGACATTGTCATAAGGCATGCCGAACTGGGCAAAGTCGTTCAGGATGTTCTGTACCAGGATGTGGACCGGCTTGAGCGGAAGGAACGGCAGGACCAGCGAAGCGATCAGGACGGAGATCATGTTGCCGAAGTTTCCGGAGATCGCCATCTTGAGATACTTGTTCATATTGGCGAAAGTCCTTCTTCCTTCCCTGACGCCTTCGTCCAGGACGTTGAGGTCCTTCTCCAGCAGGATGATATCCGCCACTTCCTTGGCGATATCGACCGCCGTATCCACGGAGATGCCGACGTCGGCCTGCTTCAAAGGCGGTGCATCGTTGATACCGTCACCCATATAGCCGACCACATGACCGAGATCCTGGAACGTCTCCACGATCCGCTTCTTCTGTAACGGATTGAGCTTGGCAAAGACCTGTGCTTTCTTGCAGGCGCTCTTGAGCTGACCGTCGTTCATCATCTCGATGTCCGAACCGGAATAAGAATTCGAGGTATCGATGCCGATCCGCTGACAGATATTGATCGCAACGGCCTTGGAATCGCCGGTCAGGACGACCGTCTTGATGCCGTTGTCCTTCAAAGCCTTGATGGCCGAGATCGCCGACTCTTTCGGCGGATCCAGGAAACCGATGAAACCCAGTAAGACCATGTCCTTCTCGTCTTCCGAAGAGAATGCATCGACATCCGGGATCTCGTTCTTCTGGGCGACAGCGATGACGCGGATGCCCTCCGCCCCGTTGTCTTCCGAGATCTTGTAGGCGTTCTTGCGCAGCTCTTCGTTCATCTCCTTCACTTCACCGTCGACCTCCACGTAAGCGCAGTTGGCGATGATCTCATCGACCGCCCCCTTGGTGATCAGCTGCCGCTTCAGTTTGCGGTCGCGCAGGACGACCGACATCTTCCTTCTGGCAAAATCAAAGGGGATCTCATCCTCGCGGACATAGGACCTCTTGAGATAGTCGAGACCTTCCTTCTCTCCGCGGGAGATGATGGCGCGGTCCATCAGGTTCTTGAGACCGGTCTGGAAATACGAGTTCAGGAAAGCGTGACGCAGGATGCGGATGTCTTCCTTGCCGGAAGCATCGAGATATTTCTCCAGGATGATCTCATCCTGGGTCAGTGTGCCGGTCTTGTCGGTACATAAGATGTCCATCTCGCCGAAGGTCTGGATGGAACCGAGCTTCTTGACGATGGTCTTCTTCTTCGACATCGAGATGGCACCTTTGGCCAAAGAAGACGTGATCATGACCGGAAGCATCTCCGGCATCAGTCCGACGGCGATCGTGATCGCAAAGATCAGAGAATCCAGCAGATCGTTCTTGGTCAGATAGTTGGTGATGAAGATCACCGGTACCATCACCAGCATGAAACGGATCAGCAGCTTGCTGATGGACTCCATGTTCTGATCGAAGACCGACTTCTCTTCCTGGCTCTCGAGGCTCTTGGACATGGTGCCGAAGTAGGTATCGTTGCCGGTGGAGAGCACGATGGCTCTGGCCGCACCGGAAACGATATCGCAGCCCATGAAACCGATATTGGAAAGATCGGTGATGTTCTCGTAGTCTCTTTGGTCGGTATATTTCTCCACCGGATTGGATTCACCGGTCAGCTGTGCCTGATCGACGAACAAGTCCTTGGTCTCGATGAAACGCACATCGCCCGGGATCAGGTCGCCCGAGCCCAGGATGACCAGGTCTCCCGGCAGGCAGTCTTCGATGGAGATCTGCTTCTTCATGCCCTGACGCACGACGTTGACCTTGGTCACGATCATCTGCTGCAGGGCTTTGGCTGCCGCATCCGATTTCTGTGACTGGATGAAGGAGGTCGCCGAGGAGATCGTCACGATGATCAGCAGCATCAAGATCGTGGCATAGGAAGGGACACTTGCCAGTACGACATCTGTGAAATAACTCACGCCGACGACGATGAGCAGTACGACGTTGAAGGGATTGATGACCGCTTCCTTGAGACGCGAAAAGACGGAATCCTTCTTTCCGCTGTTTATGATATTGGGACCGTATTTTTCCCTTCCTTCCTCGATCTGTTCTCCGTTCAGTCCGTCATTGCTGATCGAAAAACGCTCGTAGACCTCATTGGCGGGAAGCGCAGAAAAAACCGTCAGTTTTTCTTCGACACGGTCTGATGATCGATTGGTTTTCTTTTCCATATAAAAAGCCTCCTAAACGGCGGCTCTCATTGACTTATAACACACGAAAAAGGTCAGTCACAGCCGCCACATCACGATAATGCACGATAAAGGGATCTCAGCAGCTTCCATAGTTCTTTGAACCTTTCTTCAATCATATTTTAACCCAAACGATGCGTGAAGGAAGTGAAATCTTGCAAAAACATATCACGGCAGACGGTTCCCGGCCGAAAGATAGAGATCGTACCAGTCTTTCCTGTCCAGAACGATCTGCGCAGCCTTGACTGCCGAAAGGATATGATCCGTATTTGCCGTTCCCAGAACGACCTGGACCTTCAGCGGCAGACGAAGCAGCCAGGCATAAGCGACCGCATCCTTTTCGCAGCCGTACTTTTCCGCCAGCTCTTCCAGTTTCCGGTTGAGGTCCTCATAACGGTCCGAATTCAGGAAAGTCCCTTCAAAGTACCCGATCTGTAACGGCGACCAGACCTGCAGGATCTTGTCCTGTTTCCGCAGATATTCCAAAGTACCGGCATCGCGCATGATCGCAGCTTCATTGCCCATATCGACATTGAGCCCGGCATCAATCAGAGGCGTATGGACGACCGACATCTGCAGCTGATCGGCAAAAAGCTTCTCACCGATCCCCTCTTCCAAAAGTTCCATCTGGAAACGGTTCATATTGGACACGCCGAACGACAAGACCTTGCCACTGCTTTTCAACTGCGCAAAAGCCCTATCGACCTCATCGGTCTCCATCAGCACATCCGGCCTGTGCAGAAGCAAAGAATCCAGATGATCGGTCTGCAATCTCTCCAGTATTCCTTCGACGCTTTTTATGATGTGCTCACAGGAAAAATCGAAGAAGCCCTTGCGTATCCCGCACTTGGACTGCAGGAACATCTTCTCGCGGTATTCCGGATGCTTCTTCAGGAACGTTCCGAAGAGCTCTTCGCAATGTCCGCCGCCGTAGATGTCCGCATGATCGAAGAAACTGATGCCGGCATCCAAAGCCGTCCGAATATATCTTTCCGTCTGCTGTTCATCGAAACCTGCGATGCGCATGCATCCGCAGCCGATCACAGACACATCTCTGTCATTGATCCTGACCGTTTTCATACAATGTCTCCTTCAAGCCCATCATAACAAAAGATCTTCGTCCGCCTTTATCTTTGTATCGATACTTTCGTTACAAAAGATCAGCCGAGCGGGATCTCCACGACTTCTGCCATCTTCGACAGGTAGGTCTCGATCTGTAAGGAGATCTCCTTGACCAGGCGCTCGGAAATATCCTGATTGTGCTCTTCCTCAAGCTTCTCATACATGGATTCTTTCACCTGTTTGGAAATGACGTCGATCCTTCCCTTCAGGTAGGAACGCGGGATGACCTTACGCACCGGTGTCGGGATATTGGAATTGAGCAGGATCTCCTGCATCTTGTCTTTGCCCAAAGCCAGGATCAGCAGCGAGACGACCGCTCCGGCGATGATCCCCGGCAGACCGTTGGCGATCAGAGCCACGCCGCCGCCCCCGCACAAAAGCCCGACCACGATCGAGATCGTCGCATCGATCAGCCAGGTGATCTCGTTCACCGCAAAGAGGTTCTTCGCTTCGACATCGATCCGGATGTCGCTCATCGACAAAAAGGAATTCAAGGACAGCGAAGAATAAGGGATGTTGTGCTTCACGCAGATCGGCATCGTATATTCTTCCAGTTCATAGGAAACGGTCTTCAGCCACTTGGCGACCGGTTTCATCAGCAGGCTCCTCGCCTCATCGGAATGCAGGTACTCGTCGATCTGTTTCTCCATCAGCGGATCGATATCGGACAGTTTCTCGATAGACCCGTCGCGCCAGTTCTCGGCGATCGGCAGGGCCACATGTTCCAGGATCGGCGTGACCATCTCCTCCACCGCATCGAGATACAGCTCGCTGATGTGGCCGGCAACGCACTGTTCGACCGTCGTCGATTCTACCAGAGCCGAGACTTCTTTTTTGAACTGCCGCAGTTCTTCGTCGATCCTGCCGCACATGGACAGTCCCGAAGCGACGGAGAATTCCGGTTCACCGGAGCTGATCACGACCGCATCCTCGAAGATCTCCTGACACCACTTGCGGATGACCGGCATCTTGGAGACACCGCCGGTCAGAAAGATCAGTTCGGGCTGCTGACTGCCGATGGCTTCTTTGGCCTGTTTCAGGCTGTCAAGAAAGACTTCCTTGAACGAACGTCCGTCAAGCCGTTCGACCTTATCGTTCAGCAGCTTCTCGGCAATCGAAGCATCGATGCGCAGAGTGAACTTCACCGGCAGGATCCCCTGTCTTAAGGAAAGCGTCGTGCTGCATTCATTGTCTTTCCAGTAATCCTCATCGGAGAAATACTTCTCCTTCAGTCTCCTGGCTGCGAAATCGCAGTAGCTTTGCCAGGCTTCGCTTTCTTCAAAGATCTTGCGGATCTTCTTCTCGTTGGGCGAGGATCGAAGCGACTCTTCCAGAAGGATCTCATCCATGATGCCGCCGCCCAGATAGACTTCACCGCCGGTCTTGAGTTCCACTTCCTTGCCGCCCATGATGTAGGCGAAGTCCGTCGTGGATGAACCGATATCGACGACTAAGACCGGACGCTCCAGGATGTCGTAGCCGACCTGCAGGTGTTTGGACTGGCAGGCACAGACCAGGGCTGCCCTGGATTCTGAGATGATCTTCACCGGCGGATAACCGGCTTTTTCAAAAATGGAACGGTAGTCCTCCCTGGCGATCTTGTCCCAGCCGGCCGGACAGCCGACATAAAAACTGCAGTCTTCGCCCTTGATGAGCTGGCCGTTCAGATATAACTGTCCCAGAACGCCTGAAGCAAAAGCGGCGATGTCCTTCTTCGCTTCACTTTCCTTCAGGAAATGCGATTTGAAACGCTCCTTGCGCTTGATCGCATCCGGATGATAACAGGCACCTTCCCCGATCAGCAGCGTCCCGTCTTTCAATAAGGCATAGGCACTGATGAAGCTCTTTGCCTCGTTGA
>JAEEGL010599950.1_pt1 | contig 11181 bp, 12 predicted proteins | sample 9134231 | NCBI WGS metagenome assembly JAEEGL01 (sample SAMN16246548, study PRJNA631951) | gut metagenome | biome: gut microbiome; feature: rumen; material: fiber-attached | host: Bos | place: Iran: Karaj | collected 2018-10
AAGAGAGAGACGGTATGAAGAACAATACAAAAGGTTTTGTAGCAGTTCTGGTAGTTTTAGTAATAGGCGTTGTTACTTTGGGGTCAGCATTATTTCTTACGTCCTGGATCAGGGACAGAATACCGGAAACAGAAGAGGAAGAATACTCTTCAAACGATGAAGATAGATCCGAAGAGGGAAAAAATCTATACGATGAAGATAAGTACATCGGCTTTACCTACGGAGGAGGCGGCTGGGGGGGCATTTTTTGAATGTGCCGGTGGCGATGTGATCATATATAACGGCGTCATGAAAATTCAATTATTTGTGAGGATTAACGAAATTAGAGATGAATTTTAAAAATACGTATTATTCTAAAAATGGCAAGATGGTGTTTAGACTTGATATGACACCACTTACAATATTCTGGCTAGTGATAGCAGTGCTCTTTATAGTTATTGGAGTATTATTTGATGACTGGGCTACAAGAATATTCTGTATTGCAGTTGCAATTGTTCCGGCACCAATTTTTTATCCGTTTAGATATCTCATTATATCAGACACAGAATTCGTCATGAGTTTTGGCATTTTCAGGAGAAAAATTAAGTTCAGCGATGTTGAAAAATGCATCGTTAGAAAAGGCTATATTAGTCAGTATAATTGCATTTACTGTTTTGAGGCCAACGGCAAAAGAAAATCATTTGGACTAGCTTACTATGAAAACATTGATAAGATATATCATGAGCTTTCAAAGCACGTTAGGAAGACTGAAGTATTCCTTGATACAGATTATAAATGTGATGACAACAAGTTATCTGATGATGCAAAAAAGATTATTGAGAAATCTTTGTTAAAACCATCCAGAGGGTTATTTTTATTTCTTGCAATCCTCTTTTTGGCGATGGCAGGAGGTTTGGGCTATTTAGGTTATATTGAATGGGACAACGTTTATACATTATCAGAAAAGATATGTTTTCATTATCTTTGCCCTGCGTGGATCGTTGCTCTTGTATTATTAGCGTTTGTATTACTTGATGGTACATTTGGTTATATAAAAGTGAAAGATGAAACCATAGTTATTAAAGGTTTGTTTTCAAAAAAACGTATGATCAAAGTAGGAGATATTCAAAAATGGCGAAAATTTGTGGAATTTAGCGTCTCAAGTAGTCGTAGAGGTGGTAGTCAATTATTTATATCCAAAGAGATCAGGATAACTGATTACAATGGAAAAGAGCATAAGATTTCTTATTCACAGACAGAGTACTTTGATGAAGTTCTGAATTTTTTGAAGACATATGCTTCTAATAAGGAAAGTAAATAATCAGTATAAACAGGAAAGGATTAACGCACTAATATGCGTGGTTTGGTTCATTATGAAAAAACAACATAAAGTAATGAAAATACTACTTGCTACGATTGGTATTATTGTGCTGGTAATCGTGCTGACCAGCAATGTCGGATATTACCTTATGTGTAAAATGGCGATATCAAGGATTGAAAGCCTGAACATGCCGGATGGCATCACGGTTTACGGCCAAACCAAGGCTGAAGCGTCAGACATTTACTGGGTTCACATGAGAGCAGAAAAGGTCATAATCTGTGACGGTGGACCGGAATATGTGCAGAAATATTTAGAGGAAAACAATTCGGATCTGGCTCTTATGAATATTGATGTTGAATACTTCACAGGCATGACTGATATGTGTATGTATGATTTTGATGCGCTCTCTGATGAAGAACGCGACAGAATATTGGACGATGATAGTGAAAGATATGTTCGAATCGTATATGAACATAAATATTTTTGGTTGCCTGTTAGCTGGTATTATATGAATCCGATTAGCTAACGAGGTTAGTGGTAGAGTTGGTGAATTGTAAGAATCTATAACGTGCTTTATGCAATCTTTGTTTTATTCGAAATCCTCTTGGTCTACGAAAGTGGTAGATCAAGAGGATTTTTTGCTTGAATGAATAAGTACAGGAGCTTATTTACGTAGGAGACTTATATAATTATTACACCTAAATAAATGATTACATTATGGTTGTAATTATTTATTTAGGTGTAATTGAAATGTGAAGCATTGAAAATCAAAAGCTTTAGATAAGTGACAAAAATGATTTGTTATACATAAAATAAATGTAAAAAACACGTTATGATTCTATCTAAAACAAAAAATTGGTTTAGGCGAGGAGTTTTGTGCTATAATAGAGTCAGAAATGATAATAAGGAGGTTGCCAGATGCTGATAAGCTTTAAGTTCAATAATTTCTGTTCTTTTAACCTTGAAAGCGAATTTAGTATGGAAGCGCCTAACAGTAAGGTCAAGACCAGATATCCTGACAATTATACTTCCACAGAAGTAGATTATGATCTTCTGAAAACAGCAGTCATTGTTGGTGAAAATGCAGGCGGTAAATCTAACTTTATTGGAAGTATCAAGTTTTTAAAATCTCTCATGGATTCAAATTCGCATGTACAGTCTGTGGGAGCATATGTTAATACGTTTAGTTTTTTGACAGATAAGAATCCTGAACAGAGATTTGAAATATGCTTCATATCAGAAAAGGAGCATGTTTATAAATATTGCCTTTCCATTGATTCAAATGGGATAACGGGTGAGGGCCTTTATAAGCAGGCTAAGAAAAAAGGTGCGTTCGCATGTCTTTTTTCTGTAGTTAGAGATAAATCTGGGGTTTATGAAAAGAAGGATGGAAAAGTTTCTGAGCTTGATACAGTATTAAAGAACAGCAATAACAGCTATGGCCTTTTTATAAGCAAACTTGCACTTCTTGGTAACGAAGATTCTATCGAAACTATAAGCTGGTTCAAGAATATATTATTGCCGGGTACTGTTCCAGCTGATCAGGAGAACAATCCTGTAAGAAAAGATGAGGATATCAAGGTTATGAGAGATCCTCGTTTTGTAGATATATTCCGTATGGTTGATTACAGTATCTGCAGCATAGAAGTTGATAATGATAAGCCATATAGCAAATCACTGATCATAAGAAAAGATGCTTCTGGAAATGAAATCCGCAGAGAATTACAGCAGGATTCAACCGGAGTAAGAGAGTTCTTTGCATGGGCAGTTCAGGTATTCAGAGTGGTTTATGAGAATAGGGTTGTATTTGCAGATGAGATGGATAGAGTTCTTAATCCTATTCTTTCAGACAGAGTCATTGCTTTTGTAAATGGCGAAGAGCATAAGGGACAGTTCATATTCTCTACGCACAATGTACTTCATCTGAATCTTAAGACATATATGAAAGAACAGATCTATTTTGTTACCAAGAGTAAGGATAGCCTTACATCTGAGCTGTACTCGCTTGCAGACTTCCCAGAAGTCAGGTATGAGACTACCAGAGTCTATGAGTTTTATATGAAAGGTATTTTGGGAGGTACAGCATTTGAGTAGAAAAGAGAGGGTACTTAAGAAAAGGTACGCCATTTTCTGCGAAGGTGATACCGAGTACAATTACATTGACAAAATGCGTAAAAATCAGGGCGTTGAGCTTGTTTTAAAGCCAATCAATATGCATGGGGGTGGCTATATTAATTTTCTTAAGCAGATAAAGAAAGAAGCTCAGACCAACTATCTCGCTAAGTTTATCATTGTTGATGCTGATAGGATAAAGACAGTGCCAGGAGAGCAGGAGAACTTCTTTAAACTATTGGAATATTGTAAGCTTCAAAATGATAAAGGGAATACACCTCATTTCCTTATAGCTGATAATCCGGATTTTGAGTACGTTGCTTGCCTTCATGATGCAGATTACAAGGGGCAGGAAACCAAAAATTTCATCGTTAATGTTTGGAAGTTTAAGGAACTTGCGGCCTTTAAGAGTGTTGAAGAGGTTTATGAGTTCCTTAATACAGGGAATAAGTCATACAAGCAAATGTTAGAGGTAATTAGAAAGCAGGATAAGTTGGTCTCAAATAAGTATGAGATCAAGAAAAAGACATTTGATATAAAAATAAAGCATACAGATTATAACAAGGATTCACTGAATAAGAGGAATAGCAACATTGAAGAATTCTTTGATGTGATCGATTGGTAAATATAATGGAAATGTTGGGCAGTACATGATTTCGAGAAATCTTGTACTGCCTTTTATGTGCATAAAAAATTATTGCTTGATTCTTTTTGGGATTACTACTGATAAATGGAATTTAGCTGTGAAAGACACTTAAAAAATCATCAATAAAAAAGTAATTAGTATCAGCCGAAATAAAAAACGTAGTAGGGTTGTGATTTGTTATATGAATAACTAAATTCGTATAGGAGGTTCACACGATGAGTAATAAATACGTAAGACGTATACTTAATGATTATTGTGTTCTAGATATTGAAACAACAGGATTGTCTGCATACTATGATGAAATTATTGAAATAGGAATATTAAGAGTTAGAGATAATAAAATTGTTGATAAGTATACTCAATTGATTATGCCAACTCGTGAGATTGACCCTTTTATTACAGCACTTACAGGTATTACTAATGAAATGGTAACAGGAATGCCTACAGTATCTGAAGTAAAAGACACAGTGTTATCCTTTTTGGGTGATGACGTAATAGTAGGGCATAATACGTCATTTGATATACGTTTCTTAAATAATTGTTTCCATATGGAATTACAAAACAAATATATGGATACTATGCAATTTTCTCGAAAGTTATACCCGGAATTGGAGCATCACAGACTAATTGATATGGTTGATTATTTACATTTATCTTCCAGTGAACATCGTTCGTTAGCTGACTGTATTGCTACGAAAGAACTATATGACGAAATCAAAAAGAAGATTGAAGAGGATGAATTACGAATAGAGGATTTATGGTATAGGAAGAAATATACAGGAAATAAAGGTATAAATATAAAAGATATAGTAGCTACAACAGACGAGATTGATAAAGATGGCTTTTTTTATGGAAAACATGTTGTATTTACTGGAAAACTTGAAAAGATGCTTCGCCAGGAAGCTATGCAATTAGTAGTAAATCTAGGTGGCGTTTTAGATAATAGTGTGACCAAAAAGACGAATTATCTAATACTTGGAAATAATGATTATAACGCTATTTTACATGGAGAAAAATCTTCAAAGCATAAGAAGGCTGAGCAATTGATGCTGGAAGGTCTTGATATAAGCATAATAGACGAGTTGACTTTTTACGACATTCTAGAAGAATCTACGGTTGATACTATTCAAGAAGATGATAATGATGAATGGGTTGCACCTGAGAACGATAGCAATCTTGATTGGAGGTATTACGTTAAGGAAATGCTTGATGAACTGATTACAGAATATGATTTACCACCAAAATCATTATGTATGTCAGATAATAAAGCTCAAAAAGATAATAATGTTACTATTAGTCACACCGTTTACATATGGGAACAAGACTATCCACCTACTGATAAGAAATTACCTGAAATGAATAAAGTAGTAATGAATATATCTTTGAGTAAGATAAAGAGTAGACCAGATGCTTTGGATTTGTACTTGAGGGCTGATCAAGAGATAGCTTTAATAGATATAATTCCCAATGATGCTGAAGTTTTACCGCAAACAAAGTCTGATTTAAGTACAGGAACAATTCGAATAAGATTTGATAAGCACTCAAATACATTAGTGGATTATATAAGGGAAAATGTACGATATTGCTTAGCTAATTATGAATCGAAAGCAGGACGTTTTGGCTGCTGTCACAGATATATAGAATGTTCTGATGCCAAGAAATGTATTCATGAGAATTTGCTTTATGCAAAAGCGTGTGCGTATCGACGCAATCTAGAAGAGGGGCGTGTTTTTTATGGCCCAAATAAAAATGTTTGATCTTTTTAGGGTTCTTTAAATGCATTTTGACTTGGAGCATATCATGTGCTGTTAACCTAGTGGTGAATAATATGAAATATCTTGAAGTCGTTAGAAAAGCTCAGAAAGAAGTTAAAGATCGTGAAGTGTATAGCAAATTGCAACTCTATGCTTGTGATACATGGCTAAATGGTGATCAGATAAATCTCTGGACATATTGGCAGGGACACCAATATAAGGATGTTGATAAGGGTGTAGATATACTTCTTGTCGGGCAGGATTGGGGAAATCCTTCAAAAGATCCAAAGACTATAAAATTCATTGAAGATATTCAGAATGGAAAGCGTGATTCTTTTTATAATGACAATGCAAGTGTAACAGACAAGAATCTGAAAGAGTTATTCCAGTGCTTTAACTGTGATATTGAAAAATCAGATTCGGGATTGAGACTCTTTTTTACCAATTATTCTTTGGGATATAGAAAAGGAAAAGAGAACGGAGGGATGACTAAGGCTATTCTTAGGAAAGATGCGGAGTTGTTTGACGATTTGGTAAAGGCTATAAAGCCAAAGATAATCATATGTCTTGGAAAGATTACTTATGAGGCGGTGACAAATCAGAAGACAAATGGATTTATAGAAAGACTTAGCAAGGGAATGCCTTTTGTTGCTGCATACCCAGGAGCGGAAATGATAAAAGTATATGGTGTTGCTCATTGCGGCTCGTTTGGGGCTAATAATGTTGGTGGTATGAAGAATATGAAAAAGGCTTGGAAGTCTATTGCAAAGAGGTTCTATGAGCTGAATGGAAAATGATGAATAGGACTTTAATAGTCCAAGTTTATTGGAACTGGCAATCGTGTGCGAACCTCAGGTAGTGGATAAAGTATATTTAGTCTGTAACTATCAATATAAGAAGCAAATAATAAGGAATGTTGTATGACTGAAAATGAATGGACTAACTCAATAAGCAATAGACTTAAGGCTTTTTGTAAAGCGGAATCTCTCAACGCCGATACGTTAAGGAAAATTCCATATTCACAGGAAATAATAAAGTATTCTGATGATTGGGAACCAGAATACTATCCACCTACAAGATTTGAGACGGATCTTGTTATTTATGAAAAAACTGAGGGCATGATCGTGCCAAGAGTTATTATTGAAGCTAAGCTGGGGGGTATCACAACTCATGATGCAATCACATATAGCTACAAGGCCGATAAGCATAAAAATATAACGCCATATTTGAGATATGGAGTTATGATTGGAGATCGTAAGAATCACGCTCTTCCAGGAAGATTATTCCGTCATGGTACAAGTTTTGATTTTATGTTTAGTTTTTCTGAAACAGTTCCAACTAAAGAGGAATGGGATTCTTTTACTGAGATGCTGATAAAGGAAGTTGAATATTCAAGAGTTATGGAGAAAATGCTTCATGATAGCAGAAGTAGTGATAGGAAGCATTATTATATGTTGCAGAAACAACTGGTGTTAAAAGAGATATCTGATGAGAAGAAGTAATCTTGAATTACAACTTTTCTAGTTTTATCAGGAGAAAATTATGGCATATAAGTTAGTCCATAAAAATCTATTATCAATAAAAGCTGACATTTTTATTAACGCCGCCAATACAAAGCCAATTTGTACGCCTGGTTATGAAATGGAAATATACATGGCTGCTGGCCCAGAGGAAATGATGGCTGCAAGGCAGAAGTTAGGAGAAATAGAGCCTGGAAAAGCTAAGTTTACAGATGCATATAAACTCAAGGCTTTTGGGATTGTTCATACTGCGATGCCAAGACCTGATAGTGACAATAAAACTAAAGAAAAAATACTTAGAAACTGCTACAGAAATTCTTTTAAGATAGCAGAAAGCACCTATTGTAAAAGTATAGCTGTTCCTATTTTTCTATTAGGTAGCAAATCTTTTTCTAGGAGAAAAGCAATTGAAATAGCTATGCAAGAAGTAGCTAGATATTTATCTGAAAACGATATGATGATATATATTGCTGTGCCTCAAATAGAGGAGTTTATCCTACCGGATAATCTAATGCGAGATCTTGATTCTTTGCTGTATCCGGCAGATGTGACAGATAGCAGAGAGACATTGAAAGAAGCACTAGAGAAAGAGACCGAGAGTTTTGGTGAATGCTTTTTTAGATTTGTAGATGAAATGAATCTTACTGATGCAGCAGTATATAATAAAGCCAACGTAAGCCGAAAGGTTATTTCCAAACTTCGTATAACCCCCGATAGAAACGTAGATAAGAAAACGGCAATTGCTCTCGCTATTGGTCTTGAACTTGATATAGAAAAAGCGGAGTATTTTCTTAAACTTGCTGGATTTGCTCTTTCTCCGAGAATTAAGTTTGACCGCATAGTAAGGTACTTCATAGAAAATGAAGAATATGATATTCAAGAGATAAATGAAGCTCTTTTCAAATATACCGAAAGAGTGCTTGTTGGGGCCGACAAATAAATGTCTCCCGATAAGCGACCAACAAGAATCCTTAAGACTATATTATTTAGATAGTATAAAGCATTGTACTAATCTAACCTAGGAGGTATGGTCGTTGTGATGGATTTAATGATAGATAAAAAGATACAGAATGAACTAAAAAAGAGCCTTAAAACCTTTGAAAAATCCGATAACCCAAAACTTTACAATCTAATAAAAAAAGTGGTTACAGATCGTAGTATCTATTATGAAGATCCTTTTTCGTTTGCAGTGGGACTCGATACTGCAGATATGACACTTCCTATGCCTGAAGCTGTGGGAAATATCGTAATTGAATTATATACATTGGCTTCGGAGGGATGTTTTAATAAGGGAACAGCTTTAAATAACCTTGGTGTTATTTATTATAATGAACGTTACGGAAGGAAGGATCAATCCAAAGCGTTGGAGTATTATATAGAGGCTGCTCAAAATTGTAATGAAGCAGCGTGCGCAAACCTTGGATATTGTTATTATTATGGCTCTGGTACCCAGATAGATTATGAAAGAGCATATTACTATTTTAGCAAGGCTGCTCTAAAAGGTTCTGCTGAAGCTATGTATAAACTGGGAGATATGTTTAGATACGGTTATTATGTAGATAAGGATGAAGATCTTGCAAGAACCGCTTACGTTAAAGCTATACATTTTCTGGAAGGAGACGATTCATATTTTATCCCATGTACCGGAAAAGCATATCTGCGAATCGGTGATATGTATTATGAAGGTATAGGAACAGAAATAGATTTAAATCTTGCATTGGAAGCCTATCAAAAAGCAGAAGCCGGTTTTTATGAGATGTTAAGTTTGGGTGATTTGTATAGTGACAGTTCAATGAAACACGTAAAAAGTAGGATTGCTGAAATAATGGCTCAAAAAGAGGAAGACGTTCCTAAAATAGATTGGGCCAAGAAGTACTAATTCCAGTACAGTTCTTTTGTAGTGTATAACTATAAAAATGTCTCTTCACGGTAGACCTTAAAAGAACCTTTTTCAAATAAAGTGATGATGTAATAAATATTACTTTGTTTGAGAAAGGTTTTTGTTATGGAGTATACAGTTTTATACGTACTTACCGTGCGTTGCACTGCGAATGAATGTCATGAAGATTTGGCTGTACAAAAGATTATAAACATTGATGAAGACGCAGTATATACACCTGATAAAAAATTTTTAAGATCACAGCTTATGGAAGTCGAAGTAATTAAGATGGACAAAGAAGGAGAGGCTTTTATACTAAGAATTCCTTTTTTGAAAAAAGAATCAGCCATTATTTGGATTAGAGAAGCTTTTGTGATAATCAATGAAAAAGGCACACGAGCAATGTATGCAGCAGCTTTGGAAGAATGGCGAAAGATAATGCATCCATATTATGATTGCAGGTGGTTTACTGGAGGAAAAAAGGTAGATGAGTGGCGGAAAGAAATGAAAAGTATAGTGGAAAAACTCTGAGTTTATTAAAAAATGGTACAATTAACATGAGTCTTTTTTGCAGTAGGAAAGATTATTAGTTATGTATAATGTCATAAGCGAGATAAATAAGTTAGAAGAAAAATATGGCGAAGAGTTTAACTGGGGCACAGACCTTAAGCCTGAATATTTCGAAACAGAACTAAAGAGAGAGACAACTATTGCCCCCTTTAAAAGTGTAAAGGCGATAGCCAGAAGTTATTCCAACGATGACGTTCTGTTTGTTCTTGATGATGAAGTATACCGAATATATCATCTTACATATTCAGGTGGTAATCCCAGATATCAGGAATTTACTGACGGTCAGGCTGCAGTAGACTATATTGAAAAACAGTTTATAAATGAGTATTTGTAAAGCATATTTCTAAATTCAGAAAAAAGGAAGTAGTATAAGATAATAATATGGTTGATATGATTGAAAGGATTATTAGAATATGAATTTCATCGGAAACTTAATTTGGATAATATGCGGTGGCTTATTTAGCGCTATAGGATGGTGGCTGGCAGGTATTCTTTGGTGTATCACAATAGTTGGAATTCCTGTCGGTCTGCAATGCTTTAAAATGTCATCATTATCACTAAATCCATTTGGAAAAGAAGTGATAGATGAGGGCGGAGCAGTATCTTGCCTATTAAACATTATCTGGTTCTTTGCATCTGGCTTGGAACTTGCTATTGGGAATTTTGTTATTGGATGCGTTCTTTGCGTTACGATTATTGGAATTCCTTTCGGCATGCAGTTTTTCAAGATTGCCAGATTAGCACTTTTTCCCTTTGGGGCGAGAATAGTGAAGACTACATATTAAGCAATAAAGGTGACGGGAATCGAACCCGTCACCTTAAAAAACGAATCTATTTGATTTCCTGAAAATATATTTCATCAAGGCAATTTTAAGCAGTTAGTGACTGATTTGTGCTTCCAACTCTTTAATCTTGGCTTGAAGATCTGCGATAGTTGAGTCTTTCTGAGAAATAGTGGCATCCTTCTGTGATAACTGAGCATCTTTCTGAGAAATTGTGGCATCTTTCTGAGAGATAGTGGCATCCTTCTGTGATAACTGAGCATCTTTCTCAGATATAGTAGCATTAGCATTATCAAGTTGATCCTGCAACTCGTCAATCATATAAATAACAGTGTTCTGATCAAGTTCTTGAAGTTCTTTCGAAAACATTTTCATTACCTCTTCAACATTGAGACACATATCATAAAGATCTTGATACATGGGCGTGAAAGAAGGATATTTCTCAATAAGCTTTCCAATGTAATTAATATCATCACATCCCAGAAATGTAAGCCATGCATCAAATTCATTGTCTATACCTTCATTATGAAGTTTGTCCATGAAAATATCAATAGGAATGAAGATACAGTTCTCCAGCATATTAAGCGTTAATCCTGAATCGGATTTGTGTTTAAAGGT
>JAEEGL011182043.1_pt1 | contig 11181 bp, 9 predicted proteins | sample 9134231 | NCBI WGS metagenome assembly JAEEGL01 (sample SAMN16246548, study PRJNA631951) | gut metagenome | biome: gut microbiome; feature: rumen; material: fiber-attached | host: Bos | place: Iran: Karaj | collected 2018-10
ATTTACAGTATCGTGTATCTCCCTTAAATTCTTTTTAGTTTCTTCTGATTCAACTTTAGCTATTAAATTAAATATTTCTTTGTTTTCTTTCTTTGCTTTATTTAGTTTTAAATAAAGACTTTTATTAGTATCTTTCAGTATTTCTTTTGTTTTAACTCCTGATAAAACTAGTTCTGAAGCTCCAAATGCTGCAGCACCGATTGCAAGAGCAGGTCCAAGTGTTATTGATAAACCTAAATACGGAATTGCAAAAAATGTACTTCCCACAATTGCCGAAACAATCTCTTTATTTTTCATTAGTTGTAACTCCTTACTTCTCTAAATGCTGCAAGAAGTCCGTCTTTACCGTTGAACACTTTAGCATTAGATAAATCTGCTATTCTACTAAGTTGACTTTCACTTGAATTACCAAAAGTAATACTATAGATTGGAACTGTAGATTTATGATCTTTATAATAATCTTCTAAATCATGGAATGAACCGCTATTAGAATATCCATCAGTCATCAATATAACTGTTTTAGTATAATCATTGCTATCATCTTTGCTTAACACCTTCAAAGCTCTAATCGAAGGATCATATATATTTGTTCCACCAGTTGCTTCTAGTGAATCAATATCTTCTATTACAGATTTCGTATTGTTACCGTACTTGGTATCAAACACTTTATCTACGTCACTATTGAAGGTAATAACTGTTATTTTATCTTTATCAGAAAACTGTAAATTTTCTTTACTAGCAGTATCATAATCAAGTATATAATTCATAGCATCTTTTAATTCAGAAAGACCTCTGTTATACATACTTCCTGAAGTATCTAAACAAAATACTACATGTGTTGGTTTTCTAAGTGCTTCAATATATAGATTAATTGCTTCAGAGATAACTTTCTTACTTGGATATTTCATATCTTTTATATATTTAGTAGTATCAATACCCCAATCAGGATTAAATACTTTTTTATCTGCATCTTTATTTGTACCACCATACCATGAACGATATCCATATTTTTCCATTTGATTTATTGCTTCATCACTTCTAAGATAACTTTGCAATTTAACAAACTTTTCTTTGTTTTTAGTATCTGTTGCATCATTACTTATATAAGCAAAAGGCATATCATTAATTGCTACTCCATCAACAGGATATATTAAATATAATGGTTCTTTGTTTTTCTTAACTAAAGATTGATTTAATTCAATCAAAGAACTTTCATAATTAATCATTGCATCATATTTACCATTAACAAACATATCAGTAAGATATTCTTCATCCCCGCTTACACGTTCTACTCCTTTAAAAAATGATTTTAAATCAGATTTTAAAGATTCACTCTTTAACATATCGGTAGTAAGAACTTCAGGATTGCCTGCAAGACTATTTAAGAAACTTAAATAACTAGTAGCACCTGTATTTGTTTTAGTAACTGATGCCATTACATATTTAAGTTTTCCAGATTTAATACTTTCAAGTAAATCTTTGTTATAAACTTTAGAATCTACAAAACCTAATTCTTTAGCTTTACTTTTCTTAATTCCCATAACAACTGGATCAATAACAATAGATTTGCTATCAGTAGTTAAATATGAATTGTTAAGTTGATATAACCAAATAGAATTAGATATCCAAACAGCGTCATAATCTTCACTATCAGAATTAAGTTTATTAACTATTTCCAAATCACCATAATGTTCAATTTCAACTTTGATTCCATTCTTTTTACCGTATTTAATTAAATGTTCATCCATCTTTTTAGTACTTGTAGAAGCAATTATACGAAATACATCATCATTACTTCCTCCAATATCAATTCCTCCGACACTACAACTAGATAAAAAAGCGGCGTAAAGAACAAATAAAATAAGTACAAAAATAACAGGATGTTTAGTAACAAATTTCCCCATATCATTCCACCTCTATCACTAATAAATATACCATAATAATGAAGTTATTACAACAAAGAAAAAAGAGAAAAACAAATTATTTTTCTCTTAAAATACTAGACAAATAATAAGCTTGCTATCTCTTTTTACCAGGAGTATCATCGTAATCTTTATCTGGATTATTATCTGGAGCAATATCATTATTTTTCATCATATTTTTAAATTTATGATATTTTCTAGCAAAATATGAAAAATTATCAATTAACATCTCTAATTCGTGGCGTTTGTCATATCCAACTCTCATAAATAAATTATAACAATCTATTTCCTCTATAGGATTTGATAATCTAATTATATGACCATTAGTATCTTCAATTTTATCTATAAAAAATGCTCTTCCACGTTTATAATACTTGTTGATTAAATCAGCAGCTGTAACAGATATTGAAGTATCACAATGAGCATAATTTGTAACAGATTCATCTAAATCAGTTATTTTTATATTTTCATCCTCATCCAAATCAAAATCAGTTCCAAATCCAATTATATGAACATCTCTATTAAAAGAATTACCTATTGCAGCACTAATTTTATTTTCGGCATTACTTTGGTCTGGTTCTATACCATGTTTTCCAACAAAAACATATGCCATTTTTAAATTAATATACATTTCTATATCTTTATCATCTACATTAATTCCTTCAGAACTTAGATAAGCTTCAAGACTTGAAGTATTATTACCATAATTATCAATATATAATTGAATCAAATTATCAATTTTTTCATAAGCATTAGTATAATTCTTAGTATTAGAAATCAATTTTTTAAGAGGTGTATTAATTATAAATATATCTTTTTCATCGTTTTCTACTTTCTTTTTAGTATTAGGGTCTATTGGAGCATTATAATCTAATATAACTTGATTAATATTATATAATTGCAAATAATTTAAATTGTTAATTGCCTTAGCTATATATCTACTAAACTTTATAATTGGATAATCTAAAGACGTAGCCTCTTTAAAATCTTTTTTAAATCTAGCAATATTTTTAATATTACCATCCTTATCATATGAATTAGGATTTCTCTTTTTATCTTTTTTAATAAAATCAAGTGTAATTTGATTTATTTTTTTAATCTCTGACCTTCCATCTTTTGATATAATCCAGTGTAAAAACTGAGTTGCAACCGTATCACCATATTGTTCATGATCTTCCACATTATCAAGAAAATATTTTAAGAGAAGATTGCTATTTGGATTATCTTTTTCTTGACTATCAGTTAATCCTATTAAATGTGCCAAATTTTTTTCCTTTACTTCTAATACTCTTTCCATATTCATATTAAAAGAATTATCAGGAAGTTTTAATACTATATCTCTATCTTTATATAGTAAATCAAAAACATTTATATTTGCCTCAATTAGATTAAATAAATAGTCTAATTCATTATCTCTAGGTACAATTGAACAATCACTCATATCTTTATAATACTTAGTAGGAACAGGTATTTCTTTATTATATTCACCAGAAATAAAAGATTTTAAAAAATCAATATTCTCTTCAATTAAGGTTCGACATTCTGAAGAAATAATATTATTCTCATTCATGTTTAACAAACGAATTAAGAATTCCAACCTAGAATTATTATCTTTCATAACATCAGAAAAAGATAAATCTGGTGAAAAACTTATTTTTTCGCTATCATACATATCTCTAAAAATCTTTATAAATTTTTGTGTATTTCCTTCCATAAAACCTCCTCAATACAATTACAATTATTACTAAATAATATAAAAATACAAGAACACTTGTATTTTTATTTATATTACAATATTAAAATAAAATCCTATTCAACAGATGAATAAAGTAATGTCACATCCCCAAATGCTACATCAAATCCACCATCTGTTACTGTTGATCCTGTTTCATAAGCAATTCTAACTTTCACTGTTTCAGAACCACCTTTATTTAAGTCATGTGCTGCAGCAGATGCAAACGCAGATCTAAGAGTTGTTGATGTAAATGCTTCACTTCCTACTGTTACAGTTAAAGTAATACCATTACAAGCACTGTTAACTAAGCTAGCAGTTGTTCCAGTTTTTGGAGTACAAATCTTAGCAGATGATTCACCAGATACATTAGAGAATGTTACACTCTTTAAAAACGCTTTTAATTCACCTGCATTTTTAGTAAAGAAACTATATGTAACTTCTTGTCCTGGTTTAGTAAATACAGCATGTAAGTTTTTAATTACTGCATCTCCATTATCATTATCAATTTCTGCATTTGTAGCACTAAATCCTGGATCAGTAGTTGGATTTAATACTGGTGTTATATCACTATCATCAACACTGTCTGAACTCTTTGAAAAATCAACATTAAATACACTATCATCAACAGTCACCTCTGCAGATGACTTAATTGTAAGAGTATTAGAAAAAGCCGCAAAACCTAGCGATAAACCAACAACTCCTACTAAAAGACCAAGAATTGCCATAAATCTTGCTTTCTTATCTTTTTGATTTTCTGTTTCCATATATATTCCTCCTTATATTACCTATAATACCATTCTAAAACATAAATAATTATTTTTCAATTCTATTTAAATATTTATGCAAAAGTTTACACAAAAAAAGTAAATAGAACTAAATAAAAAAACAACTGTCATTCAACAATAATTGTTTTTTATATTAATACCTATATATCATATCCACTTACTTTAACTATTTTACCATCATAAATATATACTTGCATTGCAACTGCTTCAAAAATATCATCAGTATATTCACTACTACTCTCAAAACAAAATTCAAATTTTCCAAAATAATCATCTTTATTAGTTGGTGAATATTTTGCACCAATAAAAGAATAGCGATAAGTTACTTCATAGAGTTTTAATCCTTCGAGTATTTTACTATCATCTTTATCTAAAAAACTATCTCCTTTTAACCATGGTAAATACTTTTCTAATATGATCTTATCAAGGCCTTCTTGTTGAATTACATTATAATCATCATTTATATGTTTTTTACTTTCTGTTACATCATCAGCAGTTATTTCAACTTCTATATCTCTAAATTTTAAATTAACTTTAGCTATTACATCCTCAGCTTCATCTTCTTCTTTCAATTCTGGATAATCATTGTATATAGCATTAGCCATATCTCCACTTCTTAACCAATCTTTAGAATCATTATTCATCTTATTTTCTCCTTTCAATAATACACTTTAATTATGACATAAAAAAATATATCATTTAGATATATTCTTATTTATTATTTCAATTATTTCTTTTCCATGAGATTTAATTTTAATATCTGAGAGCACTAGCTTTAAATCATTAATAGTTTTAGGCAACAATTCCACTATTTTATCTAATTCTTCATTAGTAAACACATAATAAGCAGGAATATTCTTTTCTTTTGATCTGTTTTTTCTAAAAGTAATAAGTCTTTCTTTTAAATTAGAATATTTATTATCATAAGGAGTATCCACTATAGAAAACTTGTTCTTATAATAATAGTAATAATCAGTATCATCTTTAACATTAATATTTAAAAACGTTTTAGCCCAATCTTCTGTAGCTTTTTTACTAGCCCATAAAGTTTTATCAGATACTTTTAAATCAGCCTCAATTTTTCTTACAAGACCATCTGCTCTAACAATTTTATCTTTTATATCCTTAGGCGCGTACTTAGTATTAATAATAGTTTCATCGTTTGTAACACATACGAGCACCCTATGAATGTTAGTAAAATTATTTTCATTTATAAGTCTTCTTATAGCATTTACTATTTTGTTTGAACTTAATCTAGTGTTCCAAAGTTTTTTATATACGTCTCTTTGGGCTTCTACTTGCCTTAATGGAGAGTACATTCCTTTTTTAGTGTTTTTATACTGTCTTATAAATTCTCCCTTATCATTAACAATTATGTTTCCATAAAGATTTTTACACTCAATAAAATAACAACAATATTTAGTTACAACTACATAATCTATTTGAGCTTTTAAATCTTCATATTGTATATTTACATCATGAAGTACATACAAACCAAGATTAGATTTAGACAATTGATATTTAATCTCTTTTTCTCCTTCAATACCTTTCTTTACCAAAAATAATTCTTCTTTTATCTTTTCATTATTAGGATACTCTTTTAATAACTGCATCAGTGCATCACGTCTTTTATTAAGACTTGATGTTTCTTTTAAAAATATTGTGTCTTTAAACGTATCAAATATCATATAGACCTCCCATTATTACTACATACTTAGTTTATCATATTTTAATAAATATGTAAAAAAGGCATTAACTAATGCCCCATATTATTAATCTGACAATTTATGTTTTTTCTTTTTATCATGATATACTTTTGCTGCTATAGCACCAGCACCACCAAACATTAAAACACCTACAACTCCGTCCAAACTATCATCATATTTGACTACTAACTTGTAATCTTTCTGATCTCCATTTTCAGCAATAACTACTATTGGTATTTCGTTTTCTCCTGGCGATAATTTTACAGTATCATCATATTTTACTTCAGCATAAGTGTCTTCTAATGTTACTTCTATATTAGCAGTATCAGAAACAGATTCATACATCATATCATCCAAAGATACCAACTCATCATTAACTCTTATCTCTTTGATATTAGTATTATTGTTAATCTTTTTAATATCTATATAATATGTTCTTTTCTTACCATTTTCTGCTGTAACCACTATTTCTTCACTATTAATTCCATGCTTCAGATTAATACTCTTGTTATACTTCGCAGTAGCCTTTCTAGATTGCAGACCAACATTAACAGAAACTTTATTCTTCAAAGTAGTATAAACTACTCTATTTTTTACCTTTACATTTTTACCATCAATAACAATTGATTTAATCTTATTGTTACCTGATTTTAATCTAATAACTGGCGCTACATAACTTGAAACAGAAGGATATGAACTTACACTACTATTATTATTTGAATTACTTGAGCCACTATAACCAGATGAACAACCACCGTGACTAGAACAACATCCTCGGTGACAATCCTGACACGAATTACTTACTGTGCCATCATTACATATGATATTAGCTTTAACGTTAGTAACAAGAAAAATTACTATTGAAATCATAAATACTAAAACAAATTTAAAAACAACACTACATTTATAAAACTTCATACTACACCTCTAAAGCAATTATAGCATTTGGTTCATAAACATATGCGCACTCTATACGCAATTTTTAGTATATATTCTTATTACAATCATAACATAAAATAAAAATTGGAAAAAATTACCAATTTTTACCAATTTTCATAAATTACTTTTCTACTTTATCTTCAAACCTTGTTGCTAAATCAATCAAATAATCTTTTTTTATCAATACATCTAACCAAGATTTAGGTATATTATCTATTCCATATATAATACCAGCCATAGATCCAGTAATAGCACCAATAGTATCAGTATCATTTCCAATATTTGTAGAAGCAATTATAGCATCTTTATAGTTATTAGAATTCATTATAATCCACAATGATGCTTCCAATGTATCTACTACATAACCACTTGATTTAATATCCTCTAAAGGCAAATCCTTTATATTAGATTTAAGTATTCTAGCATAACAACTAATAGCCTCTTCTCCATAAGAAGCATAATCTAGATTTTGTATGTTTTTATATACTTCTTCTTTAGTTAATCCTTCAAGTAAATACATAACATATCTTACATATATATAACAACCAAGTTTACTTATATTATGAGAATGAGTAAGAGATGAAATATCATTTGTTAAACTAATAATCTCTTCTTCTTTTAATTTTTTAGAATAAGAGTAAAGTGCTACAGGCAAAATTCTCATTAAAGAGCCGTTACCGTTAAGGTTAATATTATTAGGGGCACATTCTAATGGTTTCATTCCATTTCTAAAATTATTTATAGCATTTAAACAAGAATTTCCTACATCAAAAACTTTTTCTGTAGCAGTATAATCTGCATAATAAAGCCAGTTTACCCATTTAGTCATAATATCAGAATAATCAAAACAATCTTTCTCTAAAAAAGATTCTATTGTAGCTACCTCCATAGATGTATCATCTGACCAACATCCAGCAGGTACTGGATGCGAACCAAATCCTTTCATTTCTATAACAGGATTGCTTAATAGTTTTTCTCTAATACAAAACTCAGTAGGAACACCCATAGCATCTCCAATAGCATGACCTATTATAGCATCTACATATTTAGACATATATTATCACCCCAATATATTATAACATAAAAAAAGAATGTTAAATCATAACACTCTCTTCGTTAACTAATGGTTTTTTAAAGTAATTGATTACATCTTCTGATGACCTATCAGTAATTTTTTTACCAGTTGCATTCTCAATTGCATCTAATAATTGAATAGCTCTATCAACAATAAATTCTTCAAACAAATCATTTTTTAATAACTCAGTATTTACATAATGAGTTGAAATATAATCACATACTTCATCTTCAGTTAAACCCTTATTTTTAACTATTTTGTTAATATACTCACTAGGAGCTACTCCACCTATATATCTATTAGTAGAAAAGAAAATAGGCGTTTTATTAATAATAGAATTCCATTTTCTTTTATCATATCCATTTTTTTCACAATAATATTGTGGAAAAATATGATGAATATCACTTCTTTGTTCTATATAATTTGTTACCGACATTTCTGTACCATTTATCCAATCTTTAGCTCTATTAGATAAAATCAAAGCCATTATACCTTTATAAGCAGCACTATTTTTAGTTTGCAATCCAAGTAATCTCATTGCGGTAAAATTACAATCATTAATTGTTTTAGGTAATTCACTCGTATTGTTTCTAATAAAGCTGATTACTTGAGGAACATCTAAAGCGTATCTTGTTTCATTAGCACTTCCATACAATTCACCAAATACACCACACCAAAACCATTGCATAATTTTATCTTTATAAGAAGCATTATATAATTCATTACCTAAAATAGTACATATTACTGACAAAGGCACTAATTGAGTACCATACGGAATGTCATCATTCGAATAAACACACATATCCACTAACAAATTATACATATCTTTAAAACCTTGAACTAAATCATCTTTATTATCTCTAAATTCCTCATACTTTAAATTTAGAACATCTCTTTTTTTACAACTAATAGTCCCACCTTTTCTATAAGAAACTAATAATGTCATGGCTATTAAAAAAGAGGTATTATCAAATTTTTCAAGCGTTTTGAATTTTGATAGTTCAGCATGAATTGATTCCCATTCTGCTTTTAAATCATAATCATCTGCAGCAAAGGTTGCAGTTAATAATTCAAATACATTCAAAGGAACTCCACCTTGATTAACATTCTCAAATACCTGACATACTGCTTCTTTAGGAGCTGTTTTCAATACTTGAATAATTGGTATTCTATAAATTGCTATATTATTCAAAACTTTTGTATCAAGAGTTTGATATTCTCTAATTATATCTGGATTAAAATTATAGTATTCTTGATACTTATTTCTCCATTCATTTAGTTCCTTATAATTTGTCGTAATATTAAAAGGAATCATTTTATTCTTAAACTCCAACTCTTGTGTTGATAAATCAAGTAAAATATCACGTCCAATATTACCTCTTATCTGTTTGTTTTTATCAACAGACACAATCGCTTCCACTCTATCAGTAGTGGTATTTAAAGCCTTTTCTATATCAAGATAATAATATCTTTCCAATGGCTTATTCTGATCATTTCTAGTTGGAACTGGATTCTTACTTCTCATAGATAAAAATGTAGATGTCAAACGTTGTTGACCATCAAGAATCATATTTTTGGGTTCTACTTTGTCATCACCACTACCTTCAACATTTTTACATTTAAAATGAAATTCACCACCAGATTCTAAAAGCATTATTGCCCCCACTGGATAACCTAATGTTAAACTTGCTAATAAGTTCCTAATTCTTTCATTTTCCCAAACCCAACCACGTTGAAAATCTGGCAATTGCAAATCGTGATTCTCTACTTGATCTAATAAAACACTTAATAATTCATTATCTGATTTAAACATACTTCCTCCTACTTATATAATCAATAATCATAACTATTATATCATTAAATTAAATATTTGAATATCCCATTTATATGAAATATTATCTAACACAAAAAAGAAGAATTAATCTTCTCCTTTTTCATATAAATCATCATCTTCTAATTCTGATTCTTCTTCCTCTAATTGATATGGTTCATATCCTTCTATCTTTTCTTCATTTTCTGAACCCCAAAAATCATATTTTGTTTTATTTGTATTAGATTCTCCTAACAAATCATTTAAATCTGCTAAAAACTGATTTCTTTTTTGTTTCTTTGCAATCTTTTTTTCTAATTTTTTTATTTTCTCTTCTTCAGTCATGTTATCACCTATATTAATTATAACACAATATTTTTTTATTAACACTTTATTACTTTATGTTCATTCAATCACATATTATTAATCTAGAATAATCCCCATTCTGCAAACTTTTCAAATCCTCCAATAGTATTTATATATTTTCTAGCTTCTTCTACTATTTCTTCATATGGTTTTCCATCTATTGTTTCATCTCCAATAGCACAAGATAAGTTTACTTCTTTTCCTGTTTCTTGTGCTTTTTTAAATGCATAGATATTTACTGATACATCTGTTTTAGATAAATCTTTACCATGTAATCCTCCACCTGTTACAGATTGCCCCATGTCAGATCCTAGTTTTCTATTTGTAGCTCCTGTGTCTACATCTGTACCACCTGTCCAATATCCAAGTGGATTTACTATTGCTTGTGGATAATCTTTTAAGATATCTTCTTTTTCAGCATGACTTTGGCATATTATTAGTTTATCTCCATGTAATATATATTTACCATCATAAGGAAATTTAGCATATATGTCTTTTGCATAACTAGAGAGTTTTATCTCTTCTTCTTTTAATGGCACACCTTTAAAAATTCCATTATCTCCGCATCTTATTTTTCCTTCTTGATTTTTAGCTAAATATTCATCCTGTTTTGCTAGTATGACTTCAACTGACATAGATCCTGCTATTCTTTCTACAATAGGCTCTATCTCATTATCTGTAAATTCTTCAGAACTTTCTATCATTATCTTGCAGTTCTTATGACCAATTAATATCTCTACTGCTATCTTTGGATTTTCATTTTTAGAATACGCAAGATCCACAATTGCTCCTGATATTCTATCTGCCACCTTATCTGGGTGGCTTGGATTAACTTTTTCGAAC
>JAEEGL012951709.1_pt1 | contig 11181 bp, 10 predicted proteins | sample 9134231 | NCBI WGS metagenome assembly JAEEGL01 (sample SAMN16246548, study PRJNA631951) | gut metagenome | biome: gut microbiome; feature: rumen; material: fiber-attached | host: Bos | place: Iran: Karaj | collected 2018-10
AGATCACAAGGGACATCTTAAGCGGGGCGAAGGGGCATAAGAGAAATGCGGTCCTGATGAATGCCGGCGCGGCGCTGTACATAGGCGGAAAGGCCGAGAGCATGAAGGACGGTGTGGCAAAGGCTGCACAGATCATTGATTCCGGCAAGGCGATGGAGACTTTGGAAAAATTCATTGAACTCAGCAATAAAGAGGATTGAGAAATGACCATTCTGGATGAGATAGCTGCATATGCAAAGGAGAGGGTGAAAGAGGCAAAGACCGTCAAGCCTTTGTATGAGATAAGGGATGAGGCGTACTCGCTGCCAAAGGGTGTGCTGGCATTTGAGACGGCCCTCAGAAAACCCGGCATATCATTTATTTGCGAATGCAAAAAAGCTTCTCCCTCAAAGGGAATCATAGCCGAAGATTTTCCTTATCTTCAGATCGCCATGGACTATGAGGCCGCGGGAGCGGATGCCATTTCGGTGCTGACCGAACCCAGGTGGTTTCTGGGAAAGGACGAATACCTTAAGGAGATCACAGAGAGGGTAAAGATACCCGTGCTCAGGAAGGATTTTACCGTAGATGAGTATATGCTGTATGAGGCAAAGCTTCTGGGGGCATCCGCCGTTCTTCTGATCGTGTCCATCCTGTCGCCTGAACAGCTCAGGGAGTATATGTACATCTGCGATGAGATCGGTCTGGCCGCGCTGGTGGAGTGTCATGACGAAAAAGAGATAGAGACCGCTCTTTGTGCCGGAGCGAGGGTGATCGGCGTGAATAACCGGAATCTTAAGGATTTTTCCGTGGACATAGGGCTGGGAAAGAAGCTTCGTTCACTTGTGCCCGGGGATGTGGCTTATGTATCCGAAAGCGGAGTGAAGACCGGGGCTGATATAGATGTCCTTAAGGAGATCGGAGTCCAGGCCGTGCTGGTGGGAGAGACCATGATGCGTGCTCCGGATAAGGCGGCGGCATTGAAGGCGTTGAGGGGCTGATATGGTAAAGATAAAACTTTGCGGGATGATGAGACCGGAGGATATCTGTGAAGCAAATATCCTGGAGCCCGATTATGTGGGCTTTGTCTTCGCCAAAAAGAGCAAAAGGTATGTGACATCTGAGGCCGCCCGTTCCCTTGCGGAAGGGCTTAATAACGGCATAAGGAAGGTTGGGGTTTTTGTCAATGAAGATCCCGATGAAGTGAGCAGACTGCTTAAGGAAAAGATCATCGATCTGGCCCAGCTCCACGGTGATGAGGATGATGACTATATGGAAAACCTCAGGGGTAAAACGGGATGTGAACTCATCAAAGCCATTAAGATAAGATCCAAAGAAGATCTTGAAAAAGCTTACAAAAGCCGTGGGGATCATATACTTCTGGATGCGGGCGCCGGTGACGGCAGGACCTTTGACTGGGAGCTGTTAAAAGATTTTGACAGACCCTATTTTCTGGCAGGAGGCTTGGATCCGTCAAATGTGGGGGAGGCGGTACGGCTGGTTAATCCCTTCGGAGTGGATGTGAGCTCGGGGATCGAGAGAAACGGTGTGAAGGATCCTGAACTGATGAAACAGTTTGTGGAAAAGGTACGGAAAAACTATCACAAGTAAAAAGAGGAAAAGATCATGAGTGAAAAAAAAGGAAGATTTGGTATCCACGGAGGTCAGTACATTCCCGAGACCCTGATGAATGCCGTGATCGAATTGGAAGCTGCCTATAACAGGCTTAAGGACGATCCGGAGTTTAAAAAAGAACTGTCAGATCTGTTCAATGATTATGCGGGACGTCCCTCCAGGTTGTATTTTGCAAAAAAGATGACAGAGGATCTGGGCGGCGCAAAGATATATTTAAAGAGAGAGGATCTGAACCATACCGGAGCCCATAAGATAAACAACGTGCTGGGTCAGGCCCTGCTGGCAAAGAAGATGGGAAAGACGAGGCTTATCGCCGAGACGGGAGCAGGCCAGCACGGGGTGGCAACCGCCACTGCAGCGGCCTTGATGGGTATGGAGTGCGTGGTCTTCATGGGTGAGGAGGATACCAGGCGTCAGGCTCTCAACGTATACCGTATGAAACTTCTGGGAGCTGATGTCATCCCTGTGAAAACAGGTACCGCCACACTTAAGGATGCTGTATCGGAGGCCATGAGAGAGTGGACCAGAAGGATAGACGATACCCATTACTGTCTGGGATCCGTTATGGGGCCCCATCCCTTTCCCACCATCGTAAGGGATTTCCAGGCTGTGATCTCGGCGGAGATAAAGGAACAGCTCATGGAAAAGGAGGGCAGGCTTCCCGATGCTGTTCTCGCCTGCGTGGGCGGCGGATCAAATGCCATAGGCACGTTCTATCATTTCATCAAGGATGAGCAGGTAAAACTGATAGGCTGCGAGGCTGCAGGCAGGGGAGTGAATACGGCAGAGACGGCGGCTACCATAGCAACGGGAAGGGAAGGCATCTTCCACGGCATGAAGTCATATTTCTGTCAGGATGAATATGGACAGATCGCGCCGGTGTATTCCATTTCCGCAGGTCTTGACTATCCGGGTATAGGACCGGAGCACGCCTATCTGCATGATACGAAGCGCGCGGAGTATGTGGCCATAACAGATGAGGAAGCGGTGCAGGCATTTGAATACCTGGCAAAGACAGAGGGGATCATACCTGCCATCGAGTCGGCCCATGCAGTGGCCTATGCAAGGAAGCTGGCACCTCAGATGAGCCCCGACCGGATAATCGTGGTGACGCTTTCCGGAAGAGGAGATAAGGACTGCGCGTCAATCGCAAAATACAGAAATGTTGATATCCGTGAGTGAAAAGGAGAACACATCCATGAGTAGAATAGGAAAAGCATTTGAAAACAAAAAGGCATTCATACCTTTTATAACCTGTGGCGATCCTGATATGGATACTACAAAAAAATGTATTCTGGAAATGGTAAAGGCGGGAGCCGACCTTATTGAACTGGGTATTCCTTTTTCGGATCCCACAGCGGAAGGTCCGGTTATCCAGGAGGCGAATATGCGCTCTCTTGAGGGCGGCGCCACCACGGATAAGGTCTTTGACCTGGTGGCCGACCTTCGAAAGACGGTTGACATTCCCCTGGTTTTTATGACCTATGCAAATGTGGTCTTTTCGTATGGTACAAAAAGATTCCTGGACAGGTGCAGCAGCACCGGCATAGACGGTATCATACTGCCGGATCTGCCCTATGAAGAAAAGGAAGAGTTCCTTCCCTGCTGCAGGGAAGCCGGAGTGGATCTCATATCCCTTATAGCACCCACCTCCGCTGACCGCATCGCCATGATCGCAAAGGAGGCCGAGGGCTTTTTGTACATTGTAAGTTCCCTGGGGGTTACGGGCACCAGGAGCGAGATCACCACGGATCTTGATTCCATCATCAAGGTGGTGAGGGAGAATACATCCATACCCTGTGCCATAGGCTTCGGTATATCGGATCCTGCGCAGGCAGAGCGTATGGCTGCCATATCAGACGGGGCGATAGTTGGCTCGGCCATAGTAAGGATCCTGGCAGCCGAAGGAAAGAACGCTCCGGAAAAAGTGGGAGAGTTTGTGAAGGCAATGAAGGATGCGGTGAGGAGGACAGCATGAATTTTTATCCGGATATGGAAACCGTAAAGAAACTGCAGGAGGAGGGCAATTATACCATAATGCCCGTCAGTACACAGATCCTGTCTGATTTCATCACGCCCATAGAGGCACTTAGGATACTGAAGAATGCATCAAAGCACTGTTATATGCTGGAATCGGCGGGTGCCGATCTCAGGTGGGGCAGATACACCTTTCTGGGCTTTGATCCGAAGCTTTCCGTCACCTGTATAGACGGAGATCTTCGATACGGCGACGTGCATGTAAAGACCGATGACCCGTCGGCACATTTAAGAGAGATACTTGCAAAGTATAAAAGCCCCAAGCTTAAAGAGCTTCCTCCCTTTACCGGGGGACTGGTGGGTTATTTCGCCTTTGATTATCTGGGCTACAGCCAGAAAAAAGCAAGATGTGTCTGTGAAGATACGGAGGGCTTTTATGATGCCGACCTGATGCTCTTTGACAAGGTGATAGCTTTTGACAACGCCTGTCAGAAGATCGTGGTGATGGTAAATATGAAGCTTAAGGACGGTGAGGCCGGATATGAGCGGGCGGTGAGCGAACTGAAGGAGCTGGTGAGGCTGCTTAAGAGCGGAGAAAAGAGCAGTGAGAAAGCAGGACGGCTTCTGGGCGAGGTCACTCCCTTATTCGATAAAAAAAGATTCTGCGATATGGTTGAAAGAGGCAAGCATTATATCCGGGAGGGCGATATCTTTCAGATAGTGTTGTCAAACCGACTGAGCGCACCCTTTGAGGGAAGCCTTCTGAACACCTACAGGATGCTGAGGACAGTGAATCCGTCTCCCTATATGTTTTATTTTTCGGGAACGGATATAGAGGTAGCCGGAGCATCACCGGAGACGTTGGTAAAGCTGGAGGACGGCGTGCTGCATACCTTCCCCCTGGCGGGTACCAGACCCAGGGGAAAGGATTTTGAGGAGGATAAACGCCTGGAGGAAGAGCTTCTGGCGGATGAAAAGGAACTGGCGGAACACAATATGCTGGTGGATCTGGGCAGGAATGACCTGGGCAGGGTCAGCCGGTTCGGCAGCGTGGAGGTGGAAAAATATCACTGCATAGAGCGTTTTTCACATGTAATGCATATCGGTTCCACAGTCAGGGGACAGATAAGGCAGGATAAGGATGCGCTTGATGCAATAGAGGCGGTACTTCCCGCAGGTACTTTGTCCGGAGCCCCCAAGATAAGGGCCTGCCAGCTCATCGGGGAACTGGAGGGCAACAAAAGAGGGATTTACGGCGGAGCCATAGGTTACATAGATTTCACGGGAAATATGGATACCTGTATAGCCATCCGTATCGTGTATAAAAAGGGCGGAAAGGTTTTTGTCCGGAGCGGGGCCGGTATAGTGGCGGATTCCGTTCCCGAAAAGGAATATGAAGAGAGCATGAACAAGGCAAGGGCGTCCCTTAAAGCCCTGGAGCTGGCGTCGGCGTACAGTGACGAAATGTGACGGGCCGAAAAAGGAGGGCATATGATCTTATTAATCGATAATTACGACAGTTTTTCCTATAATCTGTATCAGTATCTGGGTGAGATGGAAAGTGATATCAGGGTGGTCCGCAACGATGAGATGACGCCTGAGCAGGTGTATGAACTGAAGCCGGACCATATAGTCATATCCCCGGGGCCGGGAAGACCCGAAAACGCCGGATATATTGTGGATGTCATCAAAAAAATGGCAGGGGTGGTGCCGATCCTGGGCGTGTGTCTGGGACATCAGGCCATCTGTCAGGCCTTTGGCGCGACAGTGGGATATGCCGGACGTCTCATGCACGGGAAGCAGTCCATGGTGAGCCTTGACAGAAACGATCCGCTGTTTAAGGGCTGCTCCGAAAAAACTCCTGTGGCCAGATATCATTCCCTGGCGGTGGAAGAGTCCACTCTTCCCGATGAACTTAAAGTGACGGCCGCTACACAGGAAGGGGAAGTCATGGCTGTATCCCATACCCTTTATCCCGTATTCGGGATGCAGTTCCATCCGGAGTCCATAATGACGCCTGAGGGCAAGCTTATGCTGAAAAATTTCCTCGATGTAAAATGATTCGTTGCCATAATCCGAGATAAAGAGTATAATGTATTCTGTTTGGACATATTTATTTTTGATCATCGTGATCATTTATCATGGATACATATACTAATTCAGAAACAAAAACCACAACCGAAGAATACGGCGAGCAGCTGCTGAGTGCTGCGTCGGAGTCCATCATAGAGAATGCGGGGTTCATGGAGGCTGCTTTAGACCGTATCAATCTCGTTGCAAAGCGCGGGGTGGGGACTGCATCCCTTGTTGGCGACGATTTTTATTATGAGCCTTCTTTCCTGTTGAAAAAATGTGTGGCGGATGATAATTATCCGGTGAGGCTCCTGCTCCATTCTCTCTGGCATGCCGTGTTTGCCCACGGCTACAGCGGCGAGAAGATGAATGAGGAATACTGGGATCTGGCCTGCGATATCGCGGTGGAGAACCTGATCATGGAACTGGGGATAGCTGATTTTTCACTGGCCATTGATAATGAGATCAGGGATTATCTGGAAGAGATCAAGACCTACTCTGCCGGTATGACTGCCGAGAAGCTGTACCGTTTTCTTCTGGCCAATCCGCCTTCTTCAGGCGTGATAAGCGAGTATACCAGGCTTTTTTCCCGTGACGATCACAGCGTATGGAGACAGCCCCAGAATCCCGATATGAACCGGGAGGAATGGATCAGGATCAGCGACAGGATAAAGATCGAGCTCAAGATCTTTGCAAAGAGTACCGGACATGCGGAAAGCCTTATCGGTAATCTGGATGAAGCCACCAGACAGAGATATGATTACAAAAAACTGCTGGAAAGGTTTTGTCTGGACAGTGAGAATATAAGTGTGTCCGAGGATGAGTTTGACTATGTATATTATACTTTCGGCCTGACAACATATGACGGCATGCCTTTTATCGAGCCTCTTGAGCTGACCAAGGGAAGGCATGTGAGGGATTATGTCATCGTTCTGGATGTTTCTGTCTTCTGCAGGGTCGAGATCATACGGAGTTTCCTCCAAAAAACATATGATATAATCAAATATATGGATGAATACGCGGAAGCCATCAACCTTCATATTGTCCGCTGCGACAATGAAGAGTCGGCGCATACGGTGATCCGCAGTCAGAGCGAGCTTGACTCCTTCGTGGATTCTTTGGAGCTTAATGACAGGGAAGACGGTGACTACAGGCCGGCTTTTGCATATGTGGATAAGCTTCTGTATGAGAGGGTGTTTACCGATTTCAGGGGGGTGATATACTTTACGGATGAACGGGGGATCTTTCCCGGGAAGAATCCCGGATATGAATGCATTTATGCTTATTTTTCCGTTGAATCTTCGCTCCCCGAGGTACCGTGGTGGGCTACGCCTATTTTACTTGATGAAGATTCACTTCAGATGTGATCATTTTTTATAGAAAGGAGTGGCATTTTTGGATGCCATGAAGTAGTGGGATTATGAATATCAATCAGGCAAAAGAATTTATCAAACAGACAGTCAGTTTATATCTGGAAAAGGATGAGACGGGTGATTATGTGATACCCGTATCGCGCCAGCGCCCCGTGTTCCTGCTCGGTGCCCCCGGTGTGGGTAAGACCGCCATTATGGAGCAGATCGCGGCTGAGCTGGGAATAGCGCTGGTATCTTATTCCATGACCCACCATACCCGTCAGTCGGCCATAGGTCTTCCCATGATACGCAGGGAGATCTTTGATGGTGTGGAGACGGATGTGACCGAATATACCATGAGTGAGATCATAGTATCCGTATATGAGACCATGAAGCAGAGCGGTATAGAGGAGGGTATACTGTTTCTGGACGAGATAAACTGTGTATCCGAGACTCTTGCTCCTTCCATGCTGCAGTTTTTGCAGTATAAGGTCTTCGGTCGGCATAGTGTGCCGGATGGCTGGATCATAGTTACCGCAGGTAACCCGCCTGAGTTCAACAGATCCGTCAGGGAATTTGATGTGGCGGTCATGGACCGTCTTAAGGTCATCTCCGTGGAGCCTGATTTCAATACCTTCAAGCAGTATGCCATGATGTCGGCACTTCACCCTACCATCATTGATTTCCTGGATGTCAACCGCGACTGTTTTTACAAGGTCGAGAACACTCCGGACGGACGTACCTTCGTCACGGCCAGAGGCTGGGAAGATCTTTCGGAGATGCTGATCCTGTACGAGAAGAAGGGATACACCATCGACGAGAATCTGGTGGGACAGTATATTCATAACAGATCCATAGTCAGGGATTTTTCCGCCTACTATGATCTGTACAAAAAATACAAAAATGAATACTTCCTCAACGAGATCCTGGAGGGCAGTGCTTCGGACGAGTTTATCCAGAAGGCGTACAATGCTACTTCGGACGAGAGACTGTCGCTTCTGTCCATGCTGACAGACAGAGTCATTCACGATATCAAGATCTGCATGATAAAGACCGATTATCTGGCCGAAACCGCATCGCTGCTTAAGGTAGCGGCTATTCCGGACCGTGAGCGTGTTCCGGGATTTTTGGACAGCAGGATAGAATCCCTTGAGCGTGCCATAGCATCCAAAAAGAAGGCCCTGGCCCTTACAAAGGATGAGGAGAGCAAAAAGCGCCATGTCATCATTGTGATAAAGAATCTTAAGGAAGTATTTATGGCAAAGCGCGGCTCGGGCTATGAAGTGGTCAAAAATGCATTTGACGATATGATCAGAGAGCTTAAGGAGGGAACAGAGCAGACAAAAGCAGAGCTTTCCAATCTGTTCCGGTTTACGGAAGCGGCCTTTGGAGACGGTAATGAGATGCAGATACTGGTAACCAGGCTGACAGTCAACCCTTACAGCAGCGGATTCATTTCAAGGTTCGGCAGTGCCGAATACGAGAGCCATAAGGGTGATATGATGATCGAAGAGTCAAAGGGCGAGATGACGACAGAGATGGCATCACTGTTTGATGATGTGCCTGATAAGCTTAAGGCTGCAATGCCGGAAAACAATTATATGGAATTTGACGATATCGTCTCACTGTAAGACGGAACGTTACAGGATAAAATAAAGCTATGAGAAAAAAACAGCAGTATATCGCAGATAAGCAGAATATAGGCAGGATCGTGGATTTTGTCAGGGACAGGCTTAAGGAATGCGGTATTAAGCAAAAGGAGCTTGTTAAAGTCATGCTCACGGTCGAGGAGGCGGCGGGAAGCCTTATCGACCATTGTGCCGTTTCCCCTGAGGAAAGCGGTAAAATAACCGTTATATTCAAGGCTTTTATGGGAAACGTGTCCATAGAGCTTTCGGCTAAGGGAGAGGAGTATTCCCTGGCTAATAATATGGCTCTGGCATCTTCGGCCTATGAGGACGGAGACGGGGATGATATCCAGGAATCCATAAGGAACATAATCCTTGGCTCCCTTGCGGACGGGCTTAAATACAGACATAAGAACGGAATAAATTATATCTGTATGGGCCTTGTACGTTCAAAGCGGGCTTTCCTTTATCAGACACTGGGGGCCATGGCTGCGGCTGTGATCCTGGGTCTGATCTTTTCATCGGTATTGCCTGACAGCGTAAATACCTTTCTGAACACCAATATTTTTGCACCGGTAAAGACCATGTATATGAATTCCCTGAAGATGGTGGTGGCGCCGGTTGTATTCTTTTCGATCATCTCGTGCATCGTGCAGTTTTCCGACCTGTCGGCACTGGGACGTATAGGAGCAAAGATCATAAGTCTGTATCTCCTTACCACTTTCATAGCTGTGGGAGCCGGTATCGGCATATTTTATCTTATCGGTCCGGGAGATGCTTCCCTGGCGGCTGCGATCACGGCAGATGCCTCTTCGGTCACATCCCAGACCATGGACGTTTCCATAAAGGACACCATAGTGGGGATCATCCCTTCGGATATCATTAATCCTTTCCTTAAGGCCAATATGCTGCAGCTTATATTCATGGCCGTTCTCTGCGGTATCGCTACAGGTCTTCTGGGAAAGTATTCCGGGACTCTGACCGATTTCTTTTCAGCCTGCAATGACCTGTTCTTAAAGATCACGGGACTGATCATAAAGATCATGCCCATAGCCGTGTTCTGTTCCATCATGTCCATGATGCTCACCATGGGTATAGATACCATAATCTCGGTGATGGGAATGTTCGGTACCTTCCTGCTGGGACTTTTGGCGATGATGCTGGTATACTGCATACTGATAATTTTCATCGGAAGGCTGAACCCTGTCTATTTTGTAAGAAAGTATCTTCCGTACATGCTGCAGGTCTTTTCACTGGCGTCTTCCAACGCCGCCATACCTGTGAACATGGAGGCCTGTGAGAAAAAGATCGGTATCAGCAAAAAGATCTTTTCTCTTTCAATACCGCTGGGTGCTACGCTGAACATGGACGGAACCTGTATCCATCTGGCTGTTTTCGCACTGGCCCTGGCAAAAACCTTTGGCGTGGAGGTTACGGGAAGCGCCATGCTTTCAATGATCATTTCCATCATTGTCCTTTCCATGGGTGCTCCCGGAATCCCCGGTGCAGGTCTTATCTGTCTTTCTGTGCTGATCACCCAGATGAATGTGCCTGTGGAGGCCATAGGACTGGTCATGGGAATAGATTCTCTCTGCGGTATGTTCAGGACCATGAGCAACTGCCTCGGAGATGTGGCAGTATCAACTATAGTTGCAAAGAGTGAGAACGAGTTGGATATGGAAATCTACCGGAAATGACGGAAAAAGAGACAGGTGTCCGTTATGACCCGTACTTTTGCATATGTGCCTTGATGGCATCGAAGGTGGTGTCACTGATATAGTGCTCGATCCTGCAGGCATCTTCCGTAGCGGTCGCTTCATCCACACCGAGCTGCATGAGCATAGTGGAAAGTACGGTATGCCGTTCATATATACGCTTTGCAAGAATTTTGCCTGCTTCAGTGAGTTTCAAAAAACCGTCGTCGTCTTTTCTGACCAATCCCTCGTCTTTTAACAATCCGATGGCTCTGGTGACGGAGGGCTTTGAATAGCCCATGTGTTCGCTTACATCCACGCTTCTCACGCCTGTGCTTTTCTGAGACAGGATATATATGGTTTCAAGATACATCTCACCGGATTCCTGTAGTGCCATAACTTTTCTCCGTAAAAACAATGCTGTATATGATCGGTTAAATATATTGTTCAGCATACCATATTATCGTAAATATCACAACCGGTTTGGATGAAAACTCTGATTGATGGAAGGGCGAAATGGTGATAAGATAAACGGAGTCTGAAATATACAATGTGGAGGTTTTTTTATGGTCAGGGAAGTAAAAAAAGATGATCTGAATGCACTGCTGGAGCTTTATCTGTATTTACATGAGGACAGCATTCCCGAGTACACGGAGTATCTGGGGAACATATGGAAACAGATACTTGAGGATCCCAATCATCATCTGCTTGTGAATGAGGTGGACGGCCGTATTGTTTCCACCTGTGTATGCGTGATCATACCGAATCTGACCAGAAAGTTAAGACCCCATGCCTTTGTGGAAAACGTGGTGACACATCCGGATTACAGGAAGAAGGGATATG
>JAEEGL013309477.1_pt1 | contig 11181 bp, 9 predicted proteins | sample 9134231 | NCBI WGS metagenome assembly JAEEGL01 (sample SAMN16246548, study PRJNA631951) | gut metagenome | biome: gut microbiome; feature: rumen; material: fiber-attached | host: Bos | place: Iran: Karaj | collected 2018-10
CGGATCGGTCATATCTATATCCTCGGTATCTTTGGAACTAAACGTCAGCTCATTGAGGTAGGAATCGTCAGAATAAGCCTCATGACCCGAAAAGCCTTCATAGACCGAAGCATAGTATATCTTGATATCCTTGGTCTCACGCAGGTCATTTATCGCTTCCTCGATCTTTGAATTGAATAATCTTATCTTTGCGTTGACATTTACAGAATTGCATTCGGGGAAGATAAATGAGCCGTGAGGGTTCATAAGCGGAGGATAGCCTGCTATGATAATGGTAGCCTGACGTCCGGCGCGGTCGCTTATCTTTGTATATGCCTCCTTCAGATCGCTCACGACAGAGTCCATTTTCTCGCATTTCTTGTTGAGCTTGTCTGTAAAGTTTTTCGGATTCCACCTTCCGCAGGTCGCCGCTTCTTTGACAACATCGACAAAGCCCATGTCATTGCCGCCCATAGTCATCGTGACATAGTCAGCCATCAGCCCCTTGCTGTCAAGAGTATCAAAAACGTTTATCTGCGGATCGAGATCTACCGTGGTGAACTTATTCACAGGCAATACGGTCAGACTGCTTCTGACCTGATAGTTGACATCCTTTGTGCGCGTGTTGAAGATATCAGGCACAGTTGCTCCGGAATCAGCCACAAAGAACCAGTTTTTGTCCCTGTTCCCGCTCATAGGCACGCACATGATCTCTGAATCAATGTTTAATCTGCCGGACCATGCAAGCTCAGAACGGTGTGCGACCCAGTCGGGATTGCTATACTTATTACTGCTGTCCTGACCGAAAAACGGCTTCATACCTTCGCCTGCCGAGTAGGAATCACCGAGTGCGACAAGCACATAGTCCCGCTTTGCAGGGAACTGCATATTACTGTTAGCCTCTGCGGTATTATATGACGCACTGCTGAGCAGAAGAACTCCCGTTACAACAGCGGCTGCTGCATTTGATATGAACTTTTTCATCTTCTCAGCTCCTCCTCTGTTATCCCGTCAAGCATAGCCCTGTCGAGCTCCGGCTCTGTGACGAGAATGATAGACTTGTTATCAGGCTGGATATGATAGAAGCTGTTGCTTCCGCTGTCATACCCGACGAGTATTTCTGCCGGCGAATATATCACAGGTACCTCCTGCGTGAAGTTGACGTAAACCGGGTCTGCAAGAACTGTGTCCTCGACCACGGAAATATTCCACAGAACTCCGGAAGCTGAGGTGTACAGCGCATAATACATAGGATGCCTTATGCTCGCAGAGCCGCTGATGACCGCCGCATCAGTGAAGGCTCCGTCCTCTGAATACTCTGCGGTGATGTCGATGTCATCGAAGCCGAGCCTGTCAAACAGGCTGACTGCATCAGCCTCTGAAAGCATTTTCGCCGAAGCGTCAATGCTGTACTTTTCGCTGATATTTCCCCATTCACCGTAGTATTCCTCCGGGTCGATCTCAGCTTCAGCGTCCTCATACGCCGCTGCTCCGTCAGAGCCTTTCGGCTCGTCAGGTTTTACAGGAGAGCTGACATAAGACGAGTCTTCCTCCCGGACAGAAAAAAAGACACTGTTGCACGAGGTAAGTGTAAGAAGCGCTGAAAGCGCAAGGATCAAGGCACTCTTTTTCATTGTATCTTCTCCTTTGCTATGATGAAAGAATGGTATAACGGCATTCGTTCTGTAAAATATGCGAAAAAAGGTTCGTTTTATTGATTATATCACATTGTCCTGATTTAGTCAATGAGTGCGTGACGCTCCGCTTTGTGCGCATTTTTTCCGGAGTTGGTATATTATGGAAGCCGTGATATAATAGGAGCAGGATAATTCAGAAAAGATGAAATGTATCCCGAAAAAAGTTGTATATATAGTCAGAGAACCTCAGAAAGGAGGTTGAGCAGACTCAGGTAGCTATTGACGACTATGGAACAGGACACTCAAACATCATAAATCTGCTGCGCTATAATCCGCAGATCATCAAGATAGACCGCGGACTGATAACCGGCATAGAGTCGGATCATAACCGCCGCCTGTTCGTTCAGAACACCATCGACTTTGCCCACCAGAACGGTATCAAGGCGCTTGCCGAGGGCGTGGAGACGCTTGAAGAGCTCAACACGGTGATAGAATGCGGCATAGACCTTATTCAGGGGTATTATACCGGACGTCCGGCAGAAAAACCGCTCGCCGATATTTCCGACGAGGTGCGTGACAGGATGTTCGAGGCGAATCTCCAGATCAACCGCTACGACAAGCAGGCGAAGATATACTATGCACAGGACGGTGAGGAGATCAATCTGCTCGACCTCGCCCTCAAACGGTATACGGCACTGCTGCTCCGTCAGGGAAGCTATACCCTCAACGGCGAAGCCTCGCACAACATCGACTTCGCTATATACTGCGCCGACGGAGCAAAGACTCAGCTGACAGTGAACAACATCAATATCAAGGGCATCGAAGAGCCTACCATACGGCTCGGGGACAGGAGCCAGCTTGAGCTGATACTCAACGGTACGAACACTCTTGACAAGGAGGGTATCCTCGTGCCTGCCTCAGCGAGCCTTACGATACGCGGCGACGGTGACCTTCGCATAAACAACAACCGCAATTACGCAGTAGGTATCGGTTCCGGCTATAACGCCCCCTACGGCACGATACGGATCGGAACGACAGGCACCTTATCAATACACGCTTCCGGCGAGAAGATACTTTGTCTGGGCGGAGGCTGGAGCGCCGGCGAAGGGATACAGGTGACCGGCGGAAAGCTCGACCTTGTCGGAAACGGCGTATGCGTTGTATGCTTCGGTTCATATTCGGGAGTTGCGAACATATCCGTCCGTGACGCCGACCTGAAGGTTTTCGGCGACGGAAACGAAGTGCTGCTGATCGGAAGCCACTCCGGCGACGCGAAGATAGTTCTTGAGAACAGCATGATAGATATGTCCTCGGCGTGCGAGATACTGACGGGTCGGGGAACGGTGAACGGTTCTGCGGACGCTGTGCTGTCAGGCTGCACCGTCAAGAGCGACACTCATTGTGACAAGGGTACGGTGTTCGGTTCATTCGGCGGAGAGGCTTCGGTTGTCTTCCGCGAGTCGAAGGTGCGGCTCTACGGCGAGGGCTACCGTGTGGTCGGATTTGGCAGCATGAACGGCAAATGTGAAACTCGCGCCGAAAGCGGTGACATTGACGGAAATCTGCTGGCAGTTGAGATACTTCTGCTCGGTAACGAGCATTCACGCTTTGTTGTAACGGGCGGTAATATTCATCTCGCGCAGGAAAGCGACCATACTCCCGTTTCTCCGGCAGGTACGCCGCTGTGCTTTGCCAATCCGAACAAAGACCATTACGAAGCGACCTTCTGCGACGGAGACGAGGAATGGACATATATAGCCGACAGGAATGAAAACGGATATCTCGGTGTATGGATACTATTGTGATATAGCAAAAACTAATTGCCGCCTTTTACGGCGGCAATTTTATTATGGCTCTTCAATCTATTATTTTATTGATTACCAGACAATGATTGCTTTCATCGAATATATCGAAGTCATTTTTCACTATCAGGACATTTGTCATGTGATACTTGCTGGAAAACTCCGCGATGGTTTCCTCTGTGGTGCTTGGGTATCCGAGCATACTGAGCCCCGAATTTTTATCCATATATTCTTTAAGGTCAGCAAGCGCACTCTCGTCGGTGAGCGATATTATTGTTATCATGTCAAAAGATGTTGAATCCTTGAGCTTATTGATCTCCGGTATCGAACTGATATCCTCTTCCGTAAAACCGCTCACATCCTCTGATGTGTAGATCCATATGAAGATCGAAGCGTCCCCTCTTTTATTCCAAGTGACCGCATCATCAAGGTTTTTTACCTCACAGGGGAATTTCCACTGCTCTCCGTAATTCCATGAGCTGCTTTCCTTCGGGATAACGACCTCTATGATCTTGCTCTTATCGAGCGGAAGAGCATCAGTCAGCTCAGAGCAGATCGCATCAGTATGAACGGAATCTCTGAGTGTAGCTTTTTTGCAGTTAAACAATGCCTCATAGTCAGTACCGTTAATGGTAAGTGTTGCCTTGAGTTCCTCGTGGTATGACGAGTAGCCGGGGTCGTAATAATCAGGATATACCCTCACACATTCTATATCGGTCAGGGAAGCACTGTCACCGTATACCTTATTGACCTTGTCTATGAAAGGCTGTCGGTACACCTGCAAAATGCTTTCTGCTGCATCGTCATCTTGTTTTTGTAAAACTGCTACCGTAGGGGGCAGACCGTGACATGAGGTCAATGCCAAAAAGCATACCAGAGTCATTAATACTGAAGCTATCCTTTTCATAGGATCCCATTTCCTTTCGTTGTTCTGCAATAACCGGTTTATTCAGATATACCAGAATTATAGCACAGCAGGAAGGAAATGTCAATCGGAGGAAATCGGAATACGTCTGCCCGGAGATCCGGAAACGGTCTCTGACTCTGCTTGTTTCGCCGCAGTCGCAGCACCGGGAATGGTGAAGCTCATAGAAGGGAAACGAGGTGCGAAGAAAAAGCCTGCATCAGATGATACTTGCAGAAGCTTCTGCGATGCTGCCGGACAATTGAAAAGGGGATTCATGAAATAGAAGCATACAATTGACAGCCTGTATGTTATTATGATATACTAATCAAAGGTGATGAGCTTTGAATAAAAATCTTGATCTGTTCCTGACCTTTATGAAGATAGGAGCTTTTACATTCGGCGGAGGATACGCTATGATTCCGCTGATACAGCGTGAGGTCTGCACGGATAAAAAATGGCTTGATGAAAAAGAGATAAGCGATATTGTGGCGATTTCCGAATCAACGCCCGGACCGATAGCGATAAACGCGGCGACTTTTGTCGGATATCGCGTCAACGGGTTCATTGGTGCCTTCGTTGCTACGCTGGGCGTGGTATTGCCGTCGTTCCTTATCATATCGCTCATATCTTTTATTCTGAATGAATTCAAGAGCTTCAGGGCTGTGCAATATGCGTTCATGGGTATTCGTGCAGCCGTTCTTGCGCTGATACTGAAAGCGTTGTGGATGATGTTCAGGTCCGTAAAAAAGAAAGTGATCTCTTACGTTATCATGAGCGTGGCATTTATTTTAACGGCGCTCCTGAAAATAGACGCCGTATTCGTTATCATAGGCTGTGGTTTGTTCGGTTTGATATGGTCGCTGCTGAACAGAAAGGAGCAAGAGCCATGATACTGATTGAGTTGTTCCTGATCTTTCTGAAAATCGGTGCGTTCACCTTTGGCGGCGGTTATGCGATGATCGCTATGATACAGTATGAAGCCGAACGGCATGGCTGGCTCACACAGGCAGAGCTTGTTGATTTCGTAGCTCTGAGTGAGAGCACGCCTGGACCGCTTGCAGTCAATATGGCTACTTTCGTCGGTATCAGAACAGGCGGTGTTCCCGGGGCTGTGATAGCAACACTCGGTATCGTGCTGCCGTCCTTTATCATAGTTCTTATCATCGCAAAATGCTTTGAGAAGTTTAAGGACAGCAAAGCGGTCAAAGGCGTGATTTCCGGCTTGAAGCCTGCCGTTGCCGGAATGATCGGTACGGCATTTCTTGCGGTCGGAAGAGCAGTATTCTTTCCGGACGGATTGCAGACAGGGTGCTTTACTGACGTATCATTCTGGTTATTCCTCAGCCTGTTTGTAGTATCGGCTGTTCTCGCTTTCAAGAAGACGAATCCGATAAAGATCATACTGCTTGCGGCTGTTGTAGGAATAGGAGCTGGATATGGACTTGGAGTATGACTGGCAAGAGCTCCGTGAGATAATAATTGTTTAAGGAGAGAAAAATGAAAAAGACTATCACAGGCATTTTAGCCCTTTCACTTACTGCTGCTTTACTCACAGGCTGCGGACAGACCGGTAATTCCAGCGAAAGCTTTGTAAGCGCGGTTGCTGAAGCAGAAACAACAGAACGCAGAACCGTAAACGAAACGACTCAGGAATCAGCTGCTTCCACAAAAGCCTCAGAAACAACTGTCGCTGAACCCACAAAAACATCCGGGGAAGGAGCTGAGCTTTCAGCAGATTATGAAGGAGTTCTGCGTGCTTTTTACGATGCCACTAACAGCGATGACTATGAAGCTCTGATGAAAACAACATATCCTGCTAAGATAGTTGAAGGTATGTTGGGACTCATAAGCCTTGATTCTGACGGATTTAATGATGAAATGGAACAGAGCAAAGCACATTACGAAATAACTGATATTATCGAAATAGGTCCTATGACTCAGGAGCAGCTTGATACCAATGTCATGTTTCTCAACAACATTGCAGGCGGTCTTGATATACTAAAGGAACACGGCGGAAATCCCAATGCACTCAGCGACGAGGAACGCGAAAAGGTTTCCGATGCGATCATGGGATTAGGTGACCCCGATGCCGCTGATATCCCCGATATTTATTCATCCTCAAAGGGATACGATGTTACTGTACGCTATAATAAAGACGGGATAGCCGATGAGGATTATTTCTTCGTATTCTACGTTGACGGCGAGGGCTGGAAGGTCAACAACTCAATGAGAAAATTCGCTAAGAAAGCAAAAAAGGCTTCCTTAAACGTTGCCGCAAAAAACATATTTAACGCCTTCAGCGCAGCGCTGCTTGACGCGGAAACCGACGGTATGAACTTAAACGGTATATTCATTATCGGTTCCGGGGACAGCATGAACTTCAATGTCCCGTCCACGGTAAATACCGCAGAAATATTGAAAAAGGCAGCAGGTTACTTCGACGAAATCGCTGACTACGATTATTTCATCATCGTCAATAACGGCTCCTGCATTTATTCTGCTGCAAAGAAAAAAGGCGGCGAGACTACAGGAGCGTACCCGGAAAATCATATCCCTGTTTCTGCTGCGGCCACAGACGGAAGAAAAATCGAAACAATAGAGAGACTCCCTGAAGATTCCTATTCTTTTGAAGAATTATTTGAAGCTGCAAAGAAAGCCATAAACTAATACGTAAAAAGCTGTCTGACCGGGGGAGACGGTATTGTGGAATTCACACGCAGGCGTTTATCCCAGCGTTGACAATCGCATTGATAATCCTGAAGGATTCTGGAAATGAAAGAGGAGAAACTATGATAAAATACGACCTTCATGTTCATTCGGCTTCATCGGACGGAGACCTTTCTCCGGGAGAGCTTATTTCGGCAGCGGCAGAGCAGAACGTTGCTGTTATAGCTCTTACCGACCATGATACGGTCTCGGGCTGCAAGGAAGCCGCAGAAGAAGCTAAAAAACGGGGAATAGGATTTGTCCCCGGTATAGAGATATCGTGCAGTGAGCTTGACAAGCTGCATATCCTCGGGCTGGGGCTTGACTTTTCAGATGCGGAGCTTATTGGCGAGATGTCAAAATGTGCTGATTCACGCAGACAGAGAACGTACAGGATATGCGAAGTACTTGCCGGAATGGGTGCAAAGGTCGATCCCGAAAAGATTAATTCCTCGGTCCGCGGAAATGTCGGCAAGCCTCATATCGCAAGGGAGCTTATCAATAACGGGTATGCCGAAAGCGTCCGTGATGCATTCGCAAAATATCTGACAGACCCACGCATAGAGAGCATAAAAAAATATGAACTCGGTTATGCGGAAGCTATTATGCTTATCCATAACGCAGGCGGACTTGCTGTGCTCGCTCACCCGTATCAGATGAAGCTTACTGATACGGAGCTTGACAGCTTTGTAGGGAAGCTCAAGGAAAGCGGTCTTGACGGTATAGAGTGCTAGTACAGTGCGTACACGCCTGAAATGGCGCAGCAGTATCTTGCCATTTCCGAAAAGTACGACCTGCTTGTATCGGTCGGTTCGGATTATCACGGCGCTGCGGTCAAGCCCGATATACGTCTCGCAACGGGTATCAATGATTCAATAATAAAGCTGCGTGAGCTTTTCCCGTTTGAATGCGACAGGTGTATCCTGAACAGGTTGAGTATCCGGAGGTGCAATATGGAAACAGGGTGGCTTGTTAAGGAAAAAACCGTGCAAAGGATCAGTAACTCATCAAGGTCGCTGGTGCTTCGGAATAAAAAAATGGAGGAACTCAAGGAAAAACTTGTCAGAGAATCAAAAGTACCTGATGATATCAGAGTTTCTGTCGCCGGATATACGGGACTTACAGATCTGAGGGACGGAGAACAGGTGCTTTTCGGCAGTTTTAAAGATGATAAGCTGATAAAGTATGCTATAGTTACTTACAACAAAAATGATAGATCTGGTCTCTGGACACAAGCAGGCGACGGAAAACGTATGCTGATTCATACGGATAAAATTGATAATGGTTCATGGCGAGCAATGGAGTGAAGATAAATGGAATCTTTAATCAAAGCGGTCAGCAAAATTGACGATGGATACAAGTTTGAAAAAGGCATTGGCTGTACATATTCGGTGGACGAAGGAGCATTCCGCGCACTTGCAAAGCATCTCGGGATTTATTACGATGCGGATAAGCTCAAAGACTTCGAGGAGGGAAAGCTCTTTCGTCTGTACGCTCAGCAAGGGCATATCCCTTTCGCGCACAATGCGATCACAGCTGTTAACCCCAAAATGGGCGTGCTGCACGCGAAGGTCTACTGCATGAAATTCACAAAAGAAAAAGAACTGCCGAAATATAAGGTAGTTGTTGCAAGCGCTAATCTCACGAATGCCGACGAGTTGAACGTTTATGCGTCTTTCACGGGAGAAATACAAGGCAACGGAAATAATAAGTTTGGAAACAGCGTTGCGGATTTCTTTGAAAAGCATTTTGAAAACGATGGTTTCACAAGTCTTATCGACGAGCTCAGGACCGTCGGTTTCGGAGAAGACTGTGAGTTCATCGACGTATGCAAAGAAACATTTGAAGACATTAAAAAAGAAGGCTTAAAAAAGGTAATATCACCGTTTCTCGGGATCGATCTCCCCGAAACGATTATTATTTCAAGACCCGATCAGTTTGATATGTATGCCGACAAGTATAATAATTCTCAATGCAGGGTACTGTGTGCGGACGTTTACGGTTCCGATAACAGCGGCGGAAAAGCTCCGCTGCCACTCCTTCTCCATGCAAAGGCTTATATCACTGAAATGAACGTTTATCTTGGCTCGGCAAACGCGACAAAGAGAGCTTTCGACAATAACATAGAGGCGCTTGTCCGCATTCCTAAAAGTGATGCCAAATACCTTACCGAAGAAACATGGATTACCGATCATACTGCGGATGGCATAAATGTTACCGAGGCTCAAAACCAGCGCCAATTTGACCGCGATTGTATGCAGATAACGGCAGGCTTTTCAGCTGATGAGAACTATTATGTTTTTTCAGCCGTTCCCAGTGGATATGCGCTTACGCTGAACGGAAAGCGCAAAACCTGCAATGCTGTATTTGAAAGAAAGATCGCATCTGCACATACGATAACGCTGAAAATAGAAGACGAGCATGATCACAAATGCGAGATCATTCTGCTTGTGAGCGGTAAACCTCTGTCCGTAAATGCTGACAAGATCAGCCGGGATTGCGAGGAAACGCTGATAAAGGAGCTGTTCGGCGGCACGGCTGCGCCCACGGACGGCAGCAGGGAGAAAATGTCGGGAAAAGCTTCGGGCAGTCAACAAATGCCTAAGCCCGTCACTTTGGTCGGAAAGCTGAGAGAGATCAAGAATCTGGACGACCTTCAGAATGTGCGAGACAAGGTATCAGAAATAAAAGATAAGAGCAGCGGCGAACAACAGGATATCCTGAATGCCTTCATGAAACAAACGGAGAGGATCATGAACAATGGAAATAAGTAAAAAACTCGAAGTAATCAGAAAAACCGATGAACAGCTCCGAAATACGCTGACTCCTTATCAAAATGCTTCGGCTGAAACTATAGCAGCTCATCTGAACAAAGAAGGCAGCAACCGCAGGGCGATACTTGCCGATGAGGTCGGTCTCGGAAAGACCTTCGTCGCAAAGCGCGTGATAAGCCTGCTTGCTAACGAGTATTACACGGCTCATAAAGATGAGAAAAACGTTAAGCCCTTCAAAGCGGCGTATATCTGCCCGAATCTTAATGTCGCGGAGCAGAATTTCATCAAGCTGTCGATATTTCCGAATGAGGGTACTCTGACACCGGATATGATAAAGGCAGTTAATGACGCTTACGCTGAATATGAGAAAAAAATAAATAACACTCTGAGAATACAAAATAAAAAAAGGTATATTAATGATAATGTCTTTGTGCGTATCCGCGACTGGATAAACAATGGACTCCCTTTTGGCGACTATAAAGAGCTTTATCCAAATGACTGGGCATCAGGTCACAACGGATTAAGCAATTCGGAAAAACAGTATTCATTATTGAAGTCACTTAATAAAGTCTTCTTCGGAGGCACTTTTCCGTATACAGGTGATAATATATTCAAGTATTATTATTATTTCAATGACGCGGTTTACCATAAGCTAAAAGGAGATATACATGAGGACTACAGGCTGACAATGCAGCACCTTTATTCCCACGAAGTCAGAGGCTCGGTCGACAGGATAATGCAGCTCGAGAGTCTTACACCGCGAACCTCGATAAATCTGAAGAATGAGACAGGCACAGCCGAGGAACGCGCTCTGCTTCTTGCCACGCTTTCACGCGCCGGAGTTTTGGCAAATAATTCTGATGAAGAAAAACGATCAATACTCGAAATGTATCAGGGAAAAGCCAAAAAAGAGAGCTTTGCAGCCACTGCTTTTATGTACGAAAAGCTGCTTGACGGCTTTGACACGAGCAGAATCCAAACGGCATTACAAAAGGATAAGGTTGATATCACATCTGTTTCGGCTGTCAGAAGTTTTTTTGCAGAGTATAACGCCGAAAACTGTGCCGATTATGACCTTGTGATAATGGACGAATTCCAGAATTTCAAGGAACTTGTAAACTGTTCAGGCTCAAATGATCAGGCTTTTATGATAGCACAGAAGATCTTTGGTTCAGAAAAGTGTAAAGTGCTTATGCTTTCTGCGACTCCTTTCACGCTTGATGATACGGTTTTTGACGAGACCGAGCAGGAGGAACTTATCACCAGCCAAAAAAATACACAGTCCGTAACAGGCAGCGCATATGATGATTTCTTTGCTCTTATGAAATTCATGGGAGCCGATAACAGGTGGATTGAGAGCTGGAAAAGCTTACGCA
>JAEEGL013757413.1_pt1 | contig 11181 bp, 7 predicted proteins | sample 9134231 | NCBI WGS metagenome assembly JAEEGL01 (sample SAMN16246548, study PRJNA631951) | gut metagenome | biome: gut microbiome; feature: rumen; material: fiber-attached | host: Bos | place: Iran: Karaj | collected 2018-10
AATGACGATACGGTTGTTGCCGGTGTCCGCCAGATAGATGTTTCCGTCATCCGCCACACACAGATCCTGAGGGGTGACGAAGTTGCCGATGGATTCTCCCTCATAGGTCAGGCCAAGGCCGGTGACCACATAGTCCGGTTCATAGGGTGCCGGGGTGAAGACGATGTCCTCCCAGTAGTTGTAGTTGTATGACTGATAGGGCAGTCCGGAGGCCTCCGCCGTCGCCGGCAGACTTACCGCCGTGATGGCTGCCGCCAGAGCCATGGCCCCTATGCGCTTTGTCAGATGTCTGAGTTTCATATAATCCCCCATTCCGGTTTTCAGCCGGTTCGGTTCTATGATAGGTCGGAATCAGGATCAATCCTTCATACCCGAGGTGGTCATGGTCTCCAGCACGTTGCTCTGGCAGACCAGGAAGAAGGTGATGGGCACCGCCGCGATAATGAAGGTCACGGCTGCTGCCGCACCGGCACGGGCCACGCCGCCGGCTGTGATCTGCTGCAGGGCATACTGCAGAGGCTTTAACTGCTCATCCCGCAGGAAGAGGGAACCGGTGTTGCCCCACATCTGCTGGAACTGGAAGATGGCCAGGGTCAGCCATGCGGGCTTTACGTTGGGCATGACGATGGACCAGAAGATCTTCCACTCATTTGCCCCGTCCAGTCTGGCGGATTCCATCAGGGAATCCGGAAGCTGCTCCATAAACTGCTTCATCAGGTAGAGGCCCATACCGAAGCTCCATGCGGGAAGTACCAGTGCCCCGTAGGTGTTGTTGATATGCAGCCAGCTGATGATGAGATACTGGGGGATCTGGGTGACGGTCCAGGAGAACATCATGGACAGGACTACCATGGAAAAGAGCAGCTTCTTGCCGGGGAACTTGTTCTTGGCAAGGGGATATGCCGCCATGGAAGCCACCACCACATGTCCGATCATACCGCCGCCGGTGATGATGATGGTGTTGAGGATGTACCGGGAGAAGGGCACCCAGGAATCGTTCATCAGGGTGAACAGATCCGAGAAGTTCTCCAAAGTGGGGTTCCGCACGAAGATCTTCGGGGGGAACTGGTACAACTCATCCAGAGGTTTCAATGCGTTGTTCACGATCATGACCAGGGGCAGCACCATGAAGATGCCGCAGATGAACATGAGGGTAAAGAGCAGAGAGTTTCCGGCCACGGAGCGGTTCAGCTGCTTCTCACGCTTCCGGAACAGACGCTTATGCGGTTTTAATGCGGTTGCTGTATTGGCCAAGGCTATTCTCCTACCCTTCCTAAAATTTTCTGTACAAGTTTATTGGTACCCACCATCAGCAGGAAGAGGATCGTTGCGATGGCGGAAGCATAACCCATTTCAAATCTGGTGGAACCGTAGTCCAGAAGGTGGGTGACCACGGTGGCTCCGGCGTAGTTGACAGAGGGGTTACCAGCCAGGTTGATGGAGATATCTGCCACGGCGAAGGACTGGGTGATCTGCATCACCGCACCGAACATGAGCTGGGGCTTCATGGCAGGAAGGGTGACATACCAGAGCTCCTGCCAGCGGTTCTTGACTCCGTCCAGGGCTGCCGCTTCATACATGCTCTTGTCCACGGTCTGCAGACCGGCGATGAAGGACAGGAAGCCGGTTCCCAGGGACAGCCACAGCTGGACCACGATCAGCACGGGCAGGACATATTTCTCTGTCTGCATCCAGAGCTTTGCTTCATTGATGATGCCCAGCTTCAGGAGGAAACCGTTCAGGTATCCGTAGCGGTCACCGGTGAGGATCAGGTTCCAGACCAGGTAGGCGTTACCACAGATGGAAGGGGCATAGAAGATCAGGGTCAGGAAGGCTCTCAGGGTTCCCTTGAACTCGTTGATGATCCAGGCAAAGAGCAGGCAGAGCATGTAGCTCACAGGACCGGTGATCACGGCAAAGAGCAGGGTGTTCTTCAGAGCGATGATGAAAATGTCATCCTCCAGGAAGAGCTTGATGTAGTTTCTCCATCCCACGAAATCGGGAGCTTCCAGCATGTTGAAGTTGGTGAAGCTCAGGACGATGGACATAGCCACCGGCAGCACCGTGAAGAAGAAGAACAGTATGAAGTAGGGAGACATCATCAGGTAGGACTCTTTGTTCCTGCTGACCTGATACCGCAATGTGCCCTGCTTTTTTGCCATCTCCAGAGCTTCCTGGGATACCGTGGGGGAGGGTGCTCCTCCTGCTTGATTTGCAGCCATTTCTTTTCCTTTCCTGTCCGGGCCGGGCCCGGTCAAGGCTTTCCTTAATCAATTGCCAGAGGAAGTCCGAACTCTTCTCTCTTGTAGTCGATCTCCGCGTCGATGTAGAGCACCTTGTCCATCAGCTCCTCACGAGGGGTTGCCACGGAGGTGCGGCCGGTGGATGAGGTATCCGTTGTCACGGAGTAGAATGCGTTGTTGACATTACGCCAGGTGTAATATCCGCCGGGAACCTGGGGGATGCCCTGAACCGCGTTAAACTGACTCATGAGTTCCCTGTAATCCCGGATGGGCCAGGACAGGTTGGCCAGAGCTTCCAGATTGGCGGTGGCCACTCTGGCGCTGGCACCCATCAGACTCTCCATCTCACGACCGTAGAGGGTCTGGGTCTCGGCGCTGGTCCACCACTTGAGGAACTGCCAGCTCTCCTCCGGGTGCTCCGTGTCAGCCATGATGATGTCTGCCAGGCCTGCGGAACCGGTGGCATGGTTGATGGTGCCGTCCTCCTGCACCGTACCGGGTACTACCGTGAAGTCCCAGAGGCCTGCGATATCCGGAGCGGACACCTGCAGGTTGTTGTAGGTGGTGTAGTCGGAAATGATGATGGGGCACTCACCGGTACGGAAGCGCTCTTCCACGCTGGTGGCGGCGTCCAGTTTGTAGTCGGTGTAGTATTCGCAGTACTGCTTGAAGACGGACACTGCGATATCGGAATCCAGGGCAGAGGCATCACCGTTCTCGGTGTAGTACTTTCCGCCATTCTGGAAGAGGAGCATTGCAAAGACCTGCTCGCTGGGCAACATACCGAACTCCATCTGGTTCTTTGCCAGGACCGTCATGGCTACCTTGACTTCCTCCCAGGTGGTGGGAACTTCCAGTCCGATCTCCGCCAGGATGTCCTTGCGATAGAACATCATGGGGAAGGTCTGGGTCTCGGGAAGGGCGTAGGTGGCACCGTCAAAGCTGAAGGGGATCAGAGAGCTGGAAGAAAATCTTCCGGTGACGGTCTCGAAATCATCAAACTGGGTCAGATCCAGAACTGCGTGACGGAGTCCGTAGTTCACGGGGGTATCGTTGCCGGTGTTCAGGACTGCTCCGGCGATACCGTTGGTGTTGGCCACCTGGATGGCCACATCCGGTCCCTCTCCCGCCAGAGTGGCCCGGAGCAGGGTGTTCATATCCACCAGCTGGACGTTGACGTTGATGCCGGTCTCGTTGGTAAAGTGCTCATCGATGAGAGCCTTGACCACGTTGGCCTGGTCCCGTCCGGTTCCCACCCAGAGGGTGAGGGTAACGGAATCGGCGGTATCCTCCGCCACATTACCGATCTGGTTGTAGTCAATGATGAAGGAGTAGAACAGTCTGGTGAACTCATAGCCTGCCTTGTTGAACCAGGAATTGTGGCTCACTTCCATCTTGGTGTCGGGGGAAGTGATGACAATGCGGTCCAGCTGCAGGGGCTGAGGCAGCACCTGGGTGATCCAGTTGCCGCAGGCTCTCACGTTGATCTTGTAGGTGGAGATGACCTCGGTGAAGCGCTCCTCATCCTCAATGAGTTCTTCCAGCTGGTCGCTCATGGTGACCAGGACTGTCAGCTTGTCGGAGTTGTTGCCGGCGGTGACCCGCAATTTAGCGATGGCATCGTCGATGGAAGCCTTTGCCTCCACCAGTTCCGCCTCCAGGCCGGGCAGGCTGGCCTCGATCTGGTAGTCGCGGTAGATGTCAGGGCTGACACCGGTGATGTAGATCACCTGACGATAGATGGTGTTCAGGAGCTGAACGGTCTCCTGGACCTGGGCGATGATGTCTGCCATCTGGCCCAGCACCACTTCCATGCGGATGGTGTGCCTGCCCTTGGACAGGTAGAACTTGTAAGGATTTCCGTTTGCATCGGAAAGGGTCTCGCTTCTCCAGGTCTGATCGTAGGAGAAGCCGTAAGCGTTCATTTCTTCAAAGGGAACTTCTCCGTCGATGTAGATCTTTCTGGTGACATCGATACCGCGGACGAAGCTCTGTCTGCAGAAACAGTTGATGTTGTAATAACCATCCTCTTCCACTTCGAATTCCCACTCGATCCACTGTCCCGCATCCTGCCAGCTGGTGCCGCCGATGGTGTTGTTCAGCAGGAGTTTCGGACTGGAGGGATAGACTGCAGGGGAGGACTGATCCTGTCTGGGATAAAGCATCTGGGAAGAAGTCTTCAGGGCGTTCTCCGCCTCGATGCGGATGCTCTTGCCGTGGCTGTCGGTGACGCCGGCTGCGTCCCAGCCTGCCAGGACATTGGCGTAAGTGTCGGGGTAGGTGATGTTGCTGAGGGTGATGCTGTGGATCAGCATGGGCTCCTTCTGGCTCAGGACCGTCAGGGTGTGCTCGCCCGCCTCAAAGTAGATGGTCAGAGGATCCAGAATGTATCCGTTGGAATCATAGAGATAACTGGTGACCCACTCGGGAGCCTCGATAGACTCGGGCTTGACCTGGAAGCCCTGGTTATCGGTTTCCCAGCCCTTCACGGTGATACCGTTCTCGTCCACATAAGTGGCGCTCACGTCCACGGTCCAGACACGGTTGAAGGAAACCAGTGCCAGCTCCTCGTAAGGAAGCTTGCCGTCCACAAAGAAGGAACGCTGGATCTCGGAGGTCTTGCCCTCCACAGGGTAATACTCTACGGAGAGTGCATAGTAACCGGAGACCGGCACGTTCACGTTAAACTCGATGAGGGCATCTTCGCCGGTGAGCACGCTGTCACCGCTGACGCCTTCGAAGTCGGAGCGGATCTCGGGAGTGGCGGGAGTCTCATCCTCCTCATACCGCACCACATCCGCGGGGGTGATGACCACTTCCGCATCGGGATAGACGGCATCCGCCGGCAGATATTGGTTGTAACCCGGAATGGATTCGTCCACGGAGTAGGTACTCACCAGCTCCTCGTAATCATCCACACTGAGGTCCGTCTGCGCATGTGCCGTCAGAGCCATCTCCGGCACCAGAGCCAGTGCCAGGCAGGGGATCAGCAGGGCAGATACGATTTTCCCGGGCAGTTTGTGTGATCTCATGTCAACCTCTTTTCTTGTCAGAGCCTTTCTCTTTCTTTTGCTTTTTTGGCTTCTTTTCAGGCTCCTCGGCATACCAGGCGTCTTCGCCTTCCGGCGGTTCCGGAGTGTATTTCCGGAGAACATATTCTACCGGGAAGGTTGCGGCGTAGCACCACAGACCCGGCAGGAACAGGATACAGGCGATGGGAAGGACTTCGGTCAGGAGCCAGAAGGTCAGGACCGTTCCCACCAGAACCCACACCGCAATGTACACATAGCGAACGGTCATCAGAAACGTGAGCTTCAAAAGTCCCGGAAGCTTTCGGTCGAACCGGCTCATCACCGGGAAGAAGAAAGCCAGCATCAGCACCGTCAGGACCATGAGCACTTCGTACAGATGAACCATCAGGGCGTTTTCCAGGAAGAGCTGATACAGTCTTCCGTACCAGCAGATGATCAGCCACGCCACCAGGATGAAACTGCAAAAGCATCCGGTCTTCAGGGTCCGCTTCATGGAGCGGAAGAACTCCTTCGCCGGATATCCCCGTTCCTTTCGCACGCTCTTTGCCATGGCGTAGTAAAAGGAGACGGTGGCGGGTACAAAGGTGATCACCGGAATGCAGCACAGGAGCCACAGCAGTGTCACCAGAATGATCTCTCCGATTTTTGTGATGAAACGGAACAGGGGTCCGTCCGGATTGAAAAAGTTCACTGAGCGTCCTCTCTGATGGGATAGGTCTTCAGATCCGGTACCTCATCCAGGGTGATCACGATGTCGTTCTCGTAGAACTCCGCAAGCTTGTCGCTCTCGGTGTACTGGTCACTGTACTTGTTCACCACGCCGTCCGTAGTCACGAACTCACCGCACCAGGTAGCCCAGAATCCCCACATGGCTCCGTCCCTCTGCATCAAAGCAGGATCGGGAACGCATCCGTTCTCGGACAGGACCACAAGCTTGGTCTGGTCCTCGGCGCAATCCACGGATTTGAGGAAGGTGCCGATCTGGGAGCCGTATTGATGCTCCCCGGGGTAGATATCCCAGCCGATGATGTCCACATATTCGTCTCCGGGGTACCAGTCGGCGCTCTGGCCGTTCCAGACCCAGATCAGATTGTTCAGACCGTATTCATTGGTCAGTTTCTCGTAAAGAAGTTTGTACAGATCCTTGTAGGCGTCCGCACCTGCCGCTCCCCACCAGAACCAGCCGCCGGCTGCTTCGTGGAGAGGTCTCCAGAGGACGGGCACATCGTTCTCCTGCAGGATCAGAAGCTGCTGTGCGATGGCGTCGATGTCTTCCAACAGGAGCTTGTATCCCTCTTCGTCCTCACCATTCATGATCTTTGCCAGATCGATGTTGGTGTACTCTTTGTAGAATCCGCTGTACCACTGCCCCGTCAGGTACTTCTCCGGGGCGTTCCAGTGCCAGCAGAAGGTGACGATGCCGCCGTTGTTCCAGAAGTCAATGGCAAAATCCGTTGCCCGGGAAGTGGATCCGTTGGCCACTCGGGAAGGGGTGTATTCGATGAAGTCCAGTCCCAGGACTGCCGGGGTCTTACCGGTGACCTTGTTCACCACCGCGAATTCCTTGCCCCGCCATCCTGTGTCGCAGTACTGACCGGAGAGGACGTTGGTTCCGTAGTTATCCACCAGGTAACTCATGAGACGCTTTGCGCTGTCGGAAGCATTCTCGTTGACCAGCTTAGCGGTGGGCCGATAAACGCTGTCCGGGATGGGTGCGCTGGTCCAGAGTTCCAGCTTGTCGATGTCTGCGTATCCCCAGTTCTTGGTGATGCAGATCTCATGACTGCCTGCCGCCAGGTAAACCCGGCTGACGGTGCTGGGGGTGAAGGTGTTTTCCACCGTCACCAGACTTCCGTATCCCACGCCGTCCACCAGGATGTGATTCTCCTTGTATCCGGAAGAAGCCGCATAAAAAACCAGATCATAGAAGTCGTCTGCAGGGGATTCCACTGTGATGCCGATGCTGTCGCCGTCTGCGGAAAGGCCTGTCGCATATCCGGTTCCGGAGAATCCGTCCCGAACGCTGGCCGAAACCACATTTCCGGTGAGGGTTCCGTCCTCGGCCTCATAAGAGCCGGCCAACTCCGTAACAAAGCTCACCTCAGTGGTCCCGGTGGTTTCCACCGCGACGGAATTCGTTTTGTTATTTTCTGATCCGCAACCTGCCATTGTCGCAACTCCCAACGTCATCGTGACCAGTCCCATCGCTATCCGGTTTTGAAATCCTGTCTTCCCCCCGGAATACAACTGCTTCATCCCGCTCTCCTACATGATCTGATCGTTTGGTTAAAAAGTGATTAAATTTTTAAGTAATTTTTTACCTTAATCTATCAAAAAGTATACCCTATATTCATATCCCGTTCAATCTTTTTTCACATTTTGTCAGCAACTTTGTGTGTTCTGTATTTTTTTAATCGTTTAAGTTGTACAAATTAGACAAAGCTCCAGAAAAACACCCGGTTCCCAACACTTGTTAAATTTAGTTGGAAACCGGGTAAAATATTTTCGTATTTATTGCTACAACTTGCCTCCAGAAAAAGTTTCGTTTCCGAAAATGGCGCAATTCTGACATTGCAAACGTTTTCCAATTTTCTGTTACGTTAGCACAATAAAGCGTTATGTCAACGGATCACCGCATGCTGGCGGAGGTAATCCGCCCACTCCACATAGTTGGCTGCGTAGAGATGATATCCGTCGAAGGTGATATCGTCCCGCAGGTAGCCTTCCTCATCGCAGAAGAGCTGGTTGGCATCCAGGTAAAACACCGTCTCTCCGTCTGCCAGACCGGAAAGGGCCAGGTTCTTATCGTTGGTATTGATATTGTCCATGGCGGGCTGGGCTCCGTCCTGGGATTTGCTGATGTGAAGGTTGCCCAGCAGGTAAATGGTGGCCTCCGGCTGGGTCTCCCGGACCATATCGATGAGCTGCTGCATCCAGGCCTGGAAGAACTCCGTGTTGCCGTAGCCCAGATCGTTCATACCAGCCAGCAGGTACACCTTACCGTAGGTCTTGTTCTCAAAGGCTTCCCGCAGGTCCACCTGGGTTCCTTTGCCCTTCCGGTCCGCCCCCTGGAGGGTGGTCTTGGCCCCCTTGGTCCAGCGGTAGACGGAGAATCCATTCTCGCAATAAAAGTCCGCATTCGCGCTCCAGCCGGAATAATCATGGAGTCCCAGCATGCGGGAATCTCCCACGAAGGCGGCATCGGCGAAGTAATCATCCTCCACCTCCGTGAAACCGTAATCCGGCGTCAGAGGAATCAGGCCCCGATCCCTGTAGTAGGGGGAATCCGTCTCCCGGGGCTCGTAGGTCTCATAGACGGCGGCGTTGGCCATCCAGAGGTTGTAGGTTTCGTCAAAATAGGTGCCGGTAGTGTAAGCAGGCTGAGGATCCTCCGCTCCGGTCCCCGGCTCTGCGGCGGTTTGAGATGCGGTGTCCGAACCCGCCATGTTTTCGCCCTGTTCCGGGTAGGTTCCTGCCTGTCCCGCCTCTTCCGTGTTGCCGGGAATGTCCGATCCGGGGACTTGCGCGGTGATGGGCTCCGCCTGGATCTCAAAGGCTCCTTCTTCGCCGGCACCGGATGCCTCAAAGTCTTCTCCCACGGGGCTGATCTCTTCCCCCGTCAGGAACCGGTCCGGCATCAGGTCCGCCCAAAAGGGGGCGTCTTCATGGGCCGTCAGATAGGTTTTGACCGCCTCCCCGTCTGCCCGGAGGATGCACTGGCGGACCCCCAGGCCCAAACTACCCAGAGTTCCCAGCCCCCAGAGGATCAGGAAGGGATATTGTTTCAGGTGTTTCATAGCTTTTGTCTTTCTCTCACGCAAAGTTCATCAGAACCGGAAATACAGGAAGGGATTGCTGCCGCCCTTTGCCAACTCGTAGCAGGAGAAGGCAAAGACGGCAAAGGTGATGAGCCCCATTAGGAAGGAATCCCGGTACTTTTCCCGGATCTTCGCCGGGATGGGGCTTGCAAAGAACAGGCACGCCGCCAGCATTCCGCCGTAGGTCCAGAGATAACGGAACAGAACCTCCGTGCCGGTCAGCACTTCCTCACAGCCCATTCCGAACATGGCCTTGAGATAGGCTCCCAGAGTGGGAAGGTCCGAAATGGCGAAGACCACCCAGGTGACGGGAAGCAGCAGGATCAGATACAGATGGCCCAGGACCCGGTGCTTTTCCAGGAAGGCTCCATAGCCGTATTTTTCCAGCACCAGCAGAACAAAGAAGATCAGTCCCCAGATCAGGAAGTTCACATCATCCCCGTGCCAGATGCCGGTAAGGGCCCAGACAACAAAGAGATTCCGGATGGTTACCGCCGTGCCCCGTCTGGATCCTCCCAGGGGAATGTACACATAGTCCCGGAACCAGCGTCCCAGGGTCACGTGCCATCTGCGCCAGAAATCCGAGAAGGTGCAGGCGCTGTAAGGCTGGAGGAAGTTCTCCGGCAGGTGAAATCCCAGCATGAGTCCCAGGCCCACCGCCATTTTGGAATAGCCCCAGAAATCAAAGTAGATCCGGAAGGTGTAGGAGATGGCACCCAGCCAGGCCGCTCCCACTCCCAGTCCGGAGGTTCCGGCGGTGAGAACGCTGTTCCATAACGTCCCGATCTGATTGGCCAACAGGACTTTGTAACCCAGACCGATGGCGAACTCTCTGGCACCCCGCTCCAGGCCTGCTGCCGTGAAGGTGGGCTTCGCCAGATCCTCTTCCACCTCTTCGTACCGGGCGATGGGTCCCGCCAGCATCATGGGGAACATGGTGATGTAGTTGGCAAAGGGCAGGAAGGCTACCGCTTCCTTCTCCCGGCGATCCGCCAGGAAGGACACGAAGCGAAAGGTAAAGAAGCTGATGCCCAATGGCATGGTCAATCCCGGAAGCTCCGCATATTTCAAGGCGATGAGCAGGAGCAGATCCAAAACCACCGCAACGGCACCGGGAACCCGGCTCCTCCGTGCCAGCCCCAGGCGGTAGAGGGCGTAATTCACCGCCAGCTCCGCCAGCAAAAAGACCCCAAAAAGAGGCTCTCCCAGGGCGTAGAAAACCAGGCTCCCTGCGAAGAGCACCAAATTCCGCATCTTTTGCGGTACCAGGATATAAACGAGTAAAAAGACCGGTAAAAACCGGAATAAAAAAGCAAGACTGGAAAACAGCAAAACCCTAACCTCCGCCCTTCATTGGAAAAGCCCCGTTGCGAGCGGCAACGGAGCCTTTCAGGCTGGTTCTATTTTAGCACAGTTTCTCTGAAATAAACCTTAAGATTAATTTAACTTCCTGACGCTGTTTTTCTCGATGAGAGTGCCCTCGATGATATGGATGCCACCGCGGTAAGTCTCGTGACTGATCTTCTTCAGCAGGATGTCCACGGCTTCCTTGGCCATCTCCGCCATGTTTACTTCATAGCTGGTGATCTCCACATCGCAGAGACCGGGGTAGATGTAATTATCATATCCCACCACGGAGATGTCTTCCGGCACCCGGTATCCGGCCTTCTCCAGTTTCCGGATCAGCATGCCTGCTGTCAGATCGCAGTTGCAGAAGAATGCGGTGGGCATGTTTTCCGGGAGCTTCAGCATGGTCTCTTCGTTGATGATACCGCTGGACATTTCACGGTCCTCGATGATCCAGTCGCTGTTGAAGGGCTGGCCGTGCTCCATGAGACTCTTGGTGTAGCCCAGATACCGGTCCGTGATGGAGCCGGTGGCCAGCAGGGTTCCCACATAAGCGATGTCCTTGTGACCCATGTCGAAGAGGTAATTGGTGATGTAATATGCGCCGTAGAAACTGTCGCTGATGACGGAATCCGCACTGCGCTGCTCATCGATGAAATCCATGAAGACCACCGGCAGGCTCTGATCTTCCGTCAGCTTCCGCAGGTACCGATCCGACAGGGTGCCGATAACGATGACACC
>JAEEGL012541387.1_pt1 | contig 11180 bp, 10 predicted proteins | sample 9134231 | NCBI WGS metagenome assembly JAEEGL01 (sample SAMN16246548, study PRJNA631951) | gut metagenome | biome: gut microbiome; feature: rumen; material: fiber-attached | host: Bos | place: Iran: Karaj | collected 2018-10
CCATCTTCATCTTCTGGGCCATTTCACGATCTTTTTCTGCATCTCTCTCGGCATTAGCTTCTACAGCCTTGTCGATAAGACTCAGTACATCGCCCATTCCAAGGATACGGCTTGCCATTCTGTCAGGATAGAACTGCTCCAGATCAGAAAGCTTCTCGCCCATGCCCACATAAAGAATAGGCTTACCTGTAACCGCCTTGGTAGAAAGTGCAGCACCACCTCTGGAATCACCATCCATCTTGGAAAGGATGATTCCATCAACTCCGACTTTGTCATTGAATTCAGAAGCAACATTAACTGCCTCCTGACCAGTCATGGCATCAACAACAAGAAGAGTCTGATGAACGCCTACAGCGTTCTTAATATCTACAAGCTCCTGCATCATGATATCATCAATCTGCAGTCGTCCGGCTGTATCAATGATCACTACATTGTTGCCTTTTTTCCTGGCTTCTTCAATTGAAGCCTTGGCAATATCAACCGGGTCAGCATGTGATCCAAGTGTAAAGAAATCAACTTCCTGCTTGCTGGCATTGATCTGTAACTGATCAATAGCTGCAGGTCTGTATATATCGCAGGCTACAAGAAGAGGTTTTCTGCCCTTCATTTTGAGCTTGCCGGCAATCTTGGCTGCAGTAGTTGTCTTACCTGCACCCTGAAGACCGCACATCATAAGAACAGTAATCTCATTAGTAGGCTGAAGCTTGATCTCAGTGGTCTCAGATCCCATGAGGGAAATCATTTCCTCATTAACAATCTTGATAACCATCTGTCCAGGATTAAGACCATTTAAAACATCCTCACCAACCGCTCTCTCCTGAACCGCTGAAATAAACTGCTTAACAACCTTGAAGCTGACATCAGCTTCCAAAAGTGCCATCTTGACTTCTTTTAAAGCAAGCTTAACATCTTCTTCCGTAAGACGGCCCTTACCGCGAAGGTTTCTAAATACATTTTGAAGTTTATCTGTAAGACTTTCAAAAGCCATTTATTATGTTAGCTCCTCGATTAGTTTTCCCGAAATGGATTTAAGTCTGTCTCTAAGTTCATCACTCAGGTCATTTCCCAAGTCTCCGGCTATCACATCCAAAGCCTGGGCTTCAGCCTTGATGGCCTCAAACCTTCTGATCATATGAAGTCTGTCTTCATATCCCTGAAGAGTATTGGTGCATCTCTTGATCAGATCATGCACCCCCTGCTTGCTGATTCCATTCTCATCAGCAATCTCGGTAAGAGACATATCATTATAAACAGCGGCCTCATATATTTCCTTCTGATGTTCAGTTAGAAGCTCGCCATAAAAATCATACAACAAGCCTTGCTCTACGATTTTCTTCATATGTACCCTCTTTACCATTAAACACAAATGTTATAATATACAAAAACAAAATAAGTGTCAAGTATTTTTTCTTGACACTTATCAAAGTACAAATCCAAGGCTTATTATCATCTGTAAGTACACTATTCTTATACGCTTCTGAGCCAAACATACGAAATCAGCCTAACTTTTTATATCTGACGGAAGCATCCCAAGCTGATTTTTAAAAGCTCTGCTAAAAGAGGAATAGTCTTTAAAGCCACATTCAAGGCAAGCTGTAGTTGCAGGAACTCCGGACATTATCTGATTTCTTGCATAAAGAATTCTCTTTTCGGATATATACTGATGAATAGAATAGCCAGTCTCATTTTTGAACACTCTCATCATATGATACTTGCTCATATAAAAATGGTCAGCAAGAAAATCAATCGAAAGATCTCCGGATAAATTATCAGTGATATAGCTTATAAGCTCAATAACCTTGCGATTATATCTGGCCTCAGGTTTAAAGCCAAAATCCTCACTTATGCAGGCTTTATTAAAATCGATAAGAGCCTTCAAAACATCTATCCTTGTCAGAAGTTCTCCGGCATATTCATCCTTTTCTCTCTGAATATCATGCTCTATCTTTATAAACTGTTCATATAAACTGGTGCTGACATCTCCAGGAAATCTCACCACATAGCTACCGATTTCTTTGGCTTTGGCAAAGGCATCAAGAAGTCCGTACCTGCTAAGAAAGCTGTCACTAAGATACAGTATCACTCTGTCATAATAATCATTTTTGCCATCATTACCGGCCAGATCACCCTCGTTTTGATATGTGACAGGTTTGTGAATAAGATGCCTGTTTACAAGCACAAAATCGAAGGGCAGGAGTTCATACTCCCGTCCTTCGATCAAATATTTAACATTACCGCCAAGTATCAGAATAACCTTGTGAAAATCATGATAATGATAAGGAACGTCAATATTTATTCGGTCCTTAATATGAAAGAACCTAAAATCCTGTTCGAGATATCCCTTCTGTTCATAATCTGAATAAGGTATTTTTTCATCATAGTCTTTGGTCATATTATTTTCTCAATAGTCAGTTATACAAATATCAAGATCAACGTTGCCATCAATTCCGGCCACTTTACCGGAAGATGTAAACTGCCATACATCAAAATGATATGGATAATACAGAGGAGTTCCATAATATGCTATCCAAATATCGTAATCGTCAACATCCTGCGCATCCATCAAAAGAGTGTATGATTTAACATTGCCATAAATCATAGGCTTGTAACCTGCGCTTCTGACAGTATCACAGAAAGTATGCACAACAGCCTCATACTGATCAGATGTAAGTTCATTGGTCCTGGCAGAATCAGAGTCTGCTGATTCTACGTCGATAACAACAGGATATTTGACCTCATAAGGCTCTATCATATCGAGAACCAGCTGAACCTCATCAAGCGCTTCTTCTTCATTAACTGCCTGTGAATAAAAATATACACCTACATCTATGCCACTTGCAGTTGCACCCTTTATATTATCTTCAAAGCAGTCATCTACAAGTATCTTACCCTCTGTAGTACCTCTAAGGCCCACTCTTATAAAAGCAAAATCAATACCTGCATCTGCAACCTTGTCCCAGTCAATCTTCCCCTGAAACCTTGATACATCGACACCTTTTTTGACATTTACAGAACCATCCTCGCCGACATATTCAAGGAAACCGTCCTCACCAACTTCAAAATCTTCCTCGGTAAAGCCATGGTGAGCTATAGAATCCAAAATAGGGAAAAAGTAATACCTTCCAGAACTGGCAACTACCATCTGGTCCGGGAAAAGAGATCTTATAGTACTGGTAGTCCCCTCACCCGCTTCAAGCTTTTCCTGTATTTTCTCTTTTATAGAGTTTGTAGTCTCTACCCTTGTCTCTTCCTTGGCATTTTCAATAAGCTTGTCAGCTTCAGTCAACGTATAATAGCCTTCCTCATTAAGAGCCTCAAGTTCGCTTCTGACCGCTTCCTCTTCTCTCTTTAAGGAAGCATTCTTAATAAGCAGCATTACACTGAATGACAGTGCCAAAAGAGCTACTAGACTTAAAAAGATAATTGAAATTATGTTATGCGAATTTCTAACGCCAATTCGTTCTCTGGTATCCTGGGAAGTATTATTCATGCTCACATTCTCTCGTCAAAATAACTTTTATATCCTTCTCCAAATATCTCACTTGCGCTGGTAACTATCATAAATGCATTGGGATCTTCTTCCCTCACAATATCTTCAGCCATTGGTGATAGCCTTTTCTTGATAGCGCACATGATAACCTTTTTCTTCTCGCCACTATATGCACCCTGTGCAAACACGTGAGTTGCTCCTATATCCAATTCATCAAGAAGCCTTGCAGTAATAATATCCGGATGATCCGAAATAATATAAATCAGCTTGGCTCCATCCCTTCCATAAAGTACAAGATCAAGTACTGATGAAGTAACCATTACTGAAATGAATGAATATAATGCTGCTGTAATATCCTGAAACACGATACCCGCAATGATAAGGACTATCATATCGGTCATAATATATAACATGCCCGTTTTGATGTGAGGATATTTAAGTCTTAGTATCTTAATTATAACATCAGTACCGCCACTTGTAGCATGTGATTTAAAGATAATGCCCATAGCTACTGCAGAAAGAGCACTTCCAATAGTCACACCCAAAATAATATCATTTATATAAAATGCCGATAAATAGGTACTGAAAAAATCTGTAGTTAAAGATATAACCGCAGTTGCGTAAATAGTTGAAATAGTAAATCTTATGCCAAACTTCCAAATAGCCACGATCAAAATAGGAATATTCATAAAAAGAAACCACATACCGGTTCCGATTGGAACAATCCTGTTAAGAACAATGGCAAGACCTGTTATTCCACCGGGAGCTATATTGTTGGGATCTACCAAAAGTGCTGTTGCAAGTCCGTATATAGAGGATGCAAAAGTAATCAAAAGATAGTCCTTAAGTCTGGCCTGAATGCTTGTTTTATTTGTACTGCTCATATTAAATATTTGTCCTTACAATCCTTGGTTTATAGCCTTCAGTGTTAAGAGCTTCAATGATCTGCTCTTTATGCTCGCTTCCAAAAGCCTCAAGAGTAATTCTAAGTTCTACAGCCGCATTCCTGTTAATTGAAACAAACTGATTATGCTCAAGCTTGATAACATTACCGTTAACGCTCGCAATAACACCGGCAACTCTTGATAATTCTCCAGGCTTATCAGGAAGGAGCACAGAAACTGTAAATATCCTGTCTCTCATGATAAGGCCCTGTTGAACAACAGATGACATTGTTATAATGTCCATGTTGCCGCCAGAAAGAACACAGGCTATTTTCTTGTCCTTGCAGTCAAGCTGTTTAAGAGCTGCCACTGATAAAAGGCCAGAATTCTCAACAACCATTTTGTGGTTCTCTACCATATCAAGGAATGATACTACCAGATCCTCATCAGGAACTGTAATGATATCATCAATGTTTTCAGACAGATATGGGAAAATCTTCTCTCCTGGTTTCTTAACTGCTGTACCATCTGCAATCGTATTAACAGAAGGAAGCGCAACTACATGTCCGGCCTTGATTGATTCCTGCATACAATTTGCTCCTGCAGGCTCAACACCAATAACTTTAATCTTGGGATTGAGAAGCTTGGCAAGCGTCGAAACACCTGTAGCAAGGCCGCCGCCTCCGATTGGAACAAGGATATAATCTACAGTTGGAAGCTCCTTGATGATTTCCATTGCAATTGTTCCCTGTCCGGTTGCAACATCAAGATCATCAAAGGGATGAACCATTGTATAGCCGTATTCCTGAGAAAGCTCTAAAGCCTTCTCATAAGCCTCATCATAGACATTTCCATGAAGAACAACCTCAGCTCCAAGAGCCTTGGTTCTGTTGACTTTGATAAGAGGAGTAGATGTAGGCATGACAATTGTAGCCTTAACTCCGTAGCATTTGGCTGCATAAGCAACTCCCTGAGCATGGTTACCGGCAGAAGCAGTAATAAGACCTTTCTTACGCTCTTCATCAGAAAGAGTTGTAATCTTATAATATGCTCCTCTAACCTTATATGCACCTGTCCTCTGAAGATTCTCAGGTTTGAGATAGACCTTATTTCCTGTGCAATTGCTCCAATAATCACTGTAAATAAGCTTGGTTTCAAGAGTTACTCTTTTAACATCTTCATAAGCTTCTTCAAACTTATCAAGAGTCATCTTCTTTTCATCTGCCATTATACCGCTCCTCCAACTAATTATTCTCATCCTCCGGTGCATGAGGTAATCAGCACCATTTTTTCAAAAAGTCATCATTCAAACAAAGCATCCACAAACTCGTCTGAATTAAATCTTTCAAGATCATCAAGGCCTTCGCCAACTCCAATATACTTAACAGGAATGTTAAGTTCGGATACAATAGCCACAGCAATTCCCCCTTTTGCTGTACCATCAAGCTTAGTAAGAACTATTCCTGTAAGCTGGGCTGCTTCTCCGAATTCTCTTGCCTGATTAAGAGCATTCTGTCCTGTAGTACCATCAAGAACTATAAAGTTCTCTCTGCAGACATTTCCAAGCTCTTTATCTATGATTCTGTTCATCTTGGCAAGCTCTTCCATCAGATTCTTCTTGTTATGGAGTCTTCCAGCCGTATCTACGATCAAAATATCAATATCTCTGGCTTTAAATGCGCCAACAGCATCATAAATAACACTGGCAGGATCTGCCCCTTCTCTGCCTGATACTATAGGTGTACCTGCTCTGTCGGCCCAGGATTGAAGTTGTTCAGTGGCTGCCGCTCTGTAAGTATCAGCAGCTGCTATAAGAACTTTCTTGCCCTTTTTCTTGTATATGGATGCAAGCTTACCTACCGAAGTAGTTTTGCCAACTCCATTAACGCCAATAACAAAAATAACTGTCTTCTTATCTTCAAAATCATAGGCATTCTCATCTGTATGCATCTGATTTCTGATATCTTCTATAAGAAGTTGTTTGCACTCCTGAGGATCCTTGATGTGTCTGTCCTTGACCTGGCTTCTAAGTTCATCCATGATCTTGCTGGTAGCATTTATACCAATGTCACCCATTATCAGAGTTTCCTCTAACTCCTCATAGAAATCATCATCTATATTAGAATAGCCGCTAAAGACATTATCTATGCCTCTAGCTATGCTATCTCTAGTCTTGGAAAGACCCTGTTGTAATCTAGAAAAAAATCCATTTGCCATTAATTCGTTAGCTCCTTATCGATCAGGTTGACACTGACAAGCGTAGAAACGCCCTTTTCCTGCATCGTAATACCATACAGTCTGTCAGCACTTTCCATTGTACCACGCCTATGGGTAATTACAATGAACTGTGTACTGGACAGCTTATGAAGATATCTTGCGAAACGTACAACGTTATTCTCGTCAAGTGCCGCCTCAATCTCATCCAAAAGACAGAAAGGTGAAGGTTTAAGATTCTGAATAGCAAATAATAGCGCTATTGCAGTAAGAGCCTTCTCTCCACCGGACATCTGCATCATATTAACAAGCTTCTTACCTGGTGGCTGAGCATTAATTCTGATGCCTGCCTCAAGAACATCCTCTTCTTCATTAAGCTCGAGAGTTCCCTTACCACCACCGAACATTTCCTTGAATACCTTGTCAAATTCTGTATTGATCCTGTGGAACTGTTCTATGAACTGCTTACGCATTGACTCATCAAGGTCCTTGATGATGCCTTTAAGCTGTTCCTCAGCTTCTATAAGATCATCATGCTGAGTTTTCATGAAGGTATATCGTTCCATAAGATTCTTGTAATCTTCAATGGCATTCACATTAACGTCGCCAAGTTTTCTAATAGAATCCTTAAGAGAAGATGTTTCTTTTCTCATGGCCGGAACATCAGTCATGTCCTCATCTCTAAGTTCAGCCGCATCTGTAAGAGTAATTTCATACTCATCCCACATGTAATTGATCTGTGACTCTATAGCTTCCTTACACTTTTCTTTTTTGGAAGTAAGACGAGTTACTTCTTTATCAAGACTGGACATCTGATTGTTCAGTTCTTCTGTTTTACCAAAGAACTCCTTCTGTGCCTCGGTAAGTTCACCCTTCTGCTTCTTCTTAGCCTCAAGTTCCTTGCTGGTCTCATCATGGACATTTGTTGAAGCTTCAATAGTAAGCCTTATTTCTTCAATATCCTTTTTGCTCTGTTCAAGTGAAAGAGCGTTGTTGTTAAGGTTTTCTACAATCTCATCAAGAGCTTTCTGTTCATTCTCAATGTCATCAGTTATACGATCAATATTGAGCTGGGCAAATTCCTGTTTCTGGGCGATCTTCTCATATTCAATATCCCACTTTGCAACCTTCTCATTCTCAGTTTCTTCTATTTCGTGAAGGCCTTCAAGCTCTTTCTGATACTTCTCAACCTTGGCAGAGCACTCTTTCTCAAGTTCCTCTGATTCCAAAAGAGCCGACTCGGACTTACCTCTTTCCTCCGCAATTTCCTTGAGTTTAGCCTCTATATCATCATTTTCTGCCTTAAGGTCTGTATAATTACCCTTCTGTTCTCTCTGACGTTTTTCTTCATTCTCAACATTGAGTCTCGCGGTATTCTGTTCAATAAACTTACCCTGAAGTTCTGCTCGAAGTTCCTCTACCACAGTCCTCAGTTCATTACGCTTTTCTCTGTCTTCTTCAAGTTCTTTTTTGAGCTCGTCAATTCTCTCTTTGTACTTTTTTACATTGCTCTCAAGCTCATCCATTTCACGTCTTCTACCAAGAAGATTGCTATTATTCTTGAAAGCACCACCACTAATAGCACCACCGGGTACAAGAAGTTCACCCTCAAGTGTTACCATTCTGATAGTATAATTAAACTTTCTGGCAATTTTAACTGCATTGTCAACATTGTCTACAGCCACAATTCTACCTAGCATAGCCTTAGCAACGCTTCTGTACTTAGGATCGGTTGTAACAAGTTCATCTGCCATACCCAGGACGCCTGGTTCTTCAAGAGCTTCTTTAGCCTTGAGTTCCTGAGGGTTATCAAGTGATGTCAAAGGTAAAAAAGTAGCACGACCAGCCTTGGTATCCTTGAGGTACTTGATCATTTTCTTGGCTGTTTCTTCATCATCAGTAACAATGTTCTGAATGTTACCGCCAAGGGCAACTTCAATAGCAGTTTCATACTTAGGTTCAGTTTTGATAATGTCTGCAACAACACCAATGATTCCTTTGGTGTCATCCTTCCTCTCCATTACCTTCTTGACGCTGCCGCCATAACCCTCATATCTCTCAGTAAGATTTGCCAACGCTTCAAGTCTTGACTTCTCCTGCTGATATTTCTCAGTAGTCTTGCGAAGCTCAGTATCCTTGAGGTTCATACTCTCACGGATACGAACAACTTCCTGTTCAGTCTCTTTCTGCTTCTTGTTCATCTCAGAAATCGTTGCAGTAATAGCATCAAACTCATCCCTGAGCTTCTTGATGATTTCTTCCTGTCTTGACTCATCTGATCTTGCGCGAACAAGCTTACTTGTAAGTTCAGCCTTACGGATATTTACCTGCTCTTTCATAGTCTCAAGGGAACTAAGCTTTGATTTGATAGTAGCCCTTGTACCAAGAGTTTCAATAATTGTGTTCTTGCATTCCTCAATTTCGTCGTTAATATTAGATATCTTGAGAATTACAGCATCAAGCTCTTTTCTAACTTCATTTCGCTTAACAGAAAGCTCCTCTACAGCCTCATCTATCTCAGCCTTATCGGCAAGATATTTGTCTTTTTCTGAATTCTTCTCAGAAATCTTGGTCTGTTCATCCTGCATTCTCTGCTTAAAATGAGCATCATTGGCAGAAGCAGCCTTGATCTTCTCATTAAGAATACCAATCTGGCCTTCTAACTTTTCCTTTTTAACAGAAGAGTCTGTAATCCTTGCTCTTGCTTCATCTATCTCAGCATCCAGAATTTCAAGCTTTTTCTGAATGTTCTCATATTCTTCTTTTGTCTTGTCGTAACTTGTTCTGGCCTGTTCCAAAGAGTTAACAGCAATTTCAAGATTCTTCTCAGCATCTTCGAGCTGCTGTTTCTGATTCTTGTTCTCAACCAGGAACATATTAACGTCAAGTGTCTTAAGCCTCTCTCTAAATTTGAGATATTCCTTGGCTACCTCTGACTGTTTTTCCAAAGGCCCAATCTGTTTCTCAAGTTCTGAGAGAATATCGCTAAGTCTTGTGAGGTTTATCTTCTCCTCTTCAAGCTTTTTAATTGCTGTTTCCTTACGGGATTTGAATTTAACGATACCTGCAGCCTCGTCAAAAAGATTTCTCCTATCCTCAGGCTTACTGGAAAGGATCTGATCGATCTGGCCCTGTCCGATAATGGAGTAGCCCTCCTTACCGATACCGGTATCCATAAAGAGTTCATTGACGTCCTTGAGACGGCAAGAAGAGCCATTGATCATGTACTCACTCTCTCCGGATCTATATAATCTCCTGGAAACAGTAACCTCATCATAATCAATAGCCAGTGAATGATCTGAATTATCCAAAGTTATGGCAACATAGGCATAGCCAAGAGGTTTACGAAGCTCTGTTCCGGAGAAAATAACATCCTGCATAGAACCGCCTCTAAGCTGTTTGATACGCTGTTCACCCAAAACCCATCTGACAGCATCAGCAACATTACTCTTACCTGAGCCATTAGGTCCAACTATACCTGTAATACCATTATGAAAATCAAACTTTATTTTATTGGCAAAAGATTTAAAGCCATGTATCTCAATACTTTTTAAATACATTATTACTTATTTTTCAATACAAGAAGAGCCTGATAAGCCGCCTTCTGTTCTGCAGCTTTCTTGGTTTTTCCTGTCCCCTCTCCCATATTCTTATCACCGATCCAAACGCGGACATCAAATATTTTATCATGTTCAGGACCACTTTCGCCACATATTTCATATTTAATCTGGCCAAGCCCCCCTGCCTGAACAAACTCCTGTAACAAAGATTTGCTGTCATTGAACATTGCCATACTGTCAGCATTAGTCAGTACATAAGTATCTATGAAATGCTTTGATTCCTGAAGTCCTCCATCCAGAAAAAGAGCTCCAATTACAGCTTCCATAACGTCTGCAATAATGGATTCTTTATTTCTTCCGCCAGTAAGCTCCTCACCCTTGCCAAGCTGAATGTATTTCTTAAGTTCTATATGCTCAGCGCAAAAAGCAAGTGCAGGTTCACAGACAAGTGATGCCCTGATCTTGGACATCTCGCCTTCCTTCTTGTCTGGATATTTCTTGAAAAGATATTCGCTTGAAACCATCTCAAGAATCGCATCTCCCAAAAATTCAAGGCGCTCATAGTCAGGTTTTTTATTGATCTTCTGCTCATTTACAAAAGAACTGTGAGTTAATGCCTGAATAAGCAAATCTATATTTTTGAATTTATATCCAATCACCTGCTGGAAGTTAATGATTTCCTGCTCGTTTAACATATATATCCTCTCTATAAATTGAAAAGAGGCAGTTAAAAAACTGCCTCCTCCATTTTTCATTGTATATTACAATTATTTACCAGAAATTGCAGCCTTAAGAAGCTCAACAGCCTCTCCTACAGTAGAGATATTCTCTGTTTTCTCCGGCTCGATCTGTACATCGAACTCATCCTCAAGTCCCATGATAATCTGGAAAAGATCAAGTGAATCTGCGCCGAGATCCTCTGTAAAAGTTGTATCCATTGTGATCTCCTCAGGATCAACATTGAGTACATTAGCAATAACTTCTTTCATCTTCTCAAATTCCATAATAAACCTTCCTTTTACCGCCTAGCAG
>JAEEGL012687412.1_pt1 | contig 11180 bp, 8 predicted proteins | sample 9134231 | NCBI WGS metagenome assembly JAEEGL01 (sample SAMN16246548, study PRJNA631951) | gut metagenome | biome: gut microbiome; feature: rumen; material: fiber-attached | host: Bos | place: Iran: Karaj | collected 2018-10
CAAAAGAACGCGGTATCCCCGCTTCCGGTAGCTCTTAAGATCCCTTACAAGATCCGCAAAGCTGTTGTTATAAGAAGGTATGCTCCTTGCTCCTATATCAAAGGAATAGTCCTGCTTTATCTTAAATTTCTTGGTCTGCATCGCAGAAAGCAGGAGTACGGAACCTGCTTTCAGTTTGGCAAATACCGAATCCGCAGAAAGAAGGATATCCGCCTGACCCGGTAGGATATAGCCCTTTTCAAGGCGGGCCTTCATGCTTTCGTTGAACTCGGTCTCCACCGCCTCGGCATGCTCCAGGATACGGCCCGGCTCATCAAGGATAAAAAGCCCGTCCTTAAAGAAATCCGCCAGAGACAGAAGATCTTCGCAAAAATACCTGATATAGCTGTCGGCGTTAAAGGTCCAGGGAAGTTCGGTGATCTGCTCCCTCACCTCTTCGGTATGTACCTTGAGCCTGTGGGCTTCCTCGGGCTTGCCGGCCTTTGCCAGTGCGGCCGAGACTTTTTCGGTTTCTTTATCTATTTTCTTCAGACCATCTAAGAGTTCATCCTCGGACAAAGGCAGCTCGCATGCAGGATATATGCTTATGCTTTCAAGCCTCTCGATTGAACGCTGGCTTTCCGCATCGAAGCTTCGGATGGAATCCACCTCATCCCCCCACAGCTCTATTCGGTAGGGATTGTTCTCGGTAAAATCATACACATCCACGATACCGCCCCGGACAGCAAACTGTCCCCCGGACTCCACCTGGTAGGTCTTTTCGTAGCCAAGGGCGCAAAGTCCCCTGGTAAGTTCCGAAAGATCCAGGGTCTCACCCACCGAGACCCTGAGTATCCTGTTCTTCAGGATATCAAGTCCCGCCTGGGCGTTCATGAGTCCGCCGAAGGTGGTGATCAAAGTGCAGGGAAGCCCCATGATAAGGCGTTTATAGCATCCTATTCTTTCTCTGGTGATCTTAGTGCCGTGAACATCGGCCTGATAGAAAATAGCGTCCTTGGCGGGAAACATACGGACATTCTTATCATAGAGACGATAGTCCTCATATATTTCTTTTACCCGCTTGTCGCTGTATGTGATGATAAGCCTGTCGGAGTAATTTTCGGCAAGAGAAAAAGCCAGGTTCCATTTCTGAGAGTCAACGCAACCCGATACTCCGACACACTTTTTGTCCGATAGATTTTTCTTTGCCTCTTCAAAGCCCGCAAGCTCCGAAAGAGGTCCCGTTAATGCCTTCATAGACAAATCAAACTTCTCCGCCGACTTTTTTGTTAAATCTGTTCATGGCTTCGTCGGCGCCTTTTTCCATGATGGTTACAACAGCCTCGACAGCGTTATTAACAGCCGTTTCAAAGGCTTCCCTGTCCTCCCCCGACATGTGACCCAAAACCCAGTCCTTAAGATCCATCCTGGGAGGTTTTTCCCCTACTCCCATTCTGACGCGAATGTAATCCTGGGTGCCCAGGTTTGCGATGATGTTCTTCATCCCGTTGTGGCCCCCTGCGCTTCCGCGCTTACGGACCCTAATATCTCCCGGAGGAAGTGCGATATCGTCGTATATGACTATCAGCTCGCTTGCGGGATCTGCCTTGTAGTAATCCATGACTTCTCTTAAGCTCTCACCGCTTAAGTTCATAAAGGTCTGAGGCTTTACAAGGATAACCTTCTGCCCCTCCATCACGCCTTTTCCTATGAGAGCCTTGTGCTTTTTCTCTGTCACAGCGATCCCGTATTTTTCGGAAATCGCATCCACGACAATAAACCCGGCATTGTGTCTGGTGCCGGAGTATTCTTTGCCCGGATTACCCAGGCCCGCTATGATATACACTGAATCTCACCTCATGCTAAAGGGGGTGCAAAATGCGCCCCCTTCCTTACTGCATCAATGGGCCTTGCGCTGCGCGATCAAGCCCCTGTTTCCCGATACTTATGCCTCGGCAAAAGCATCAAGGATCCGCTTTGACAGGTCTTCTCTGGTGCCCTGGTCAATGGGATGAGCTACGTCTCTGTACTCACCGTCCAGACCTTTCTTGCTGGGCATGGCGATAAAAAGTCCCTTGTCACCTTCGATGATTTTGATGTCGTGAACCACGAACACATCATCAATAGTGATGGACGCCACCGCCTTCAGCTTTCCTTCCTTGTCGATTCTGCGGATACGAATGTCGCTGATGTTCATAAAAATTCCCCTTTATTAAATTATTTACACGCCAAATTTATAACAGATATCTGTCGCTTTCTTCAACCACGATCTTGATGCCGGTCTCCCCCTTATGATAAGAGTTTGCCCTGATGGTGTCGTGGCTTTCAACGATACAGTTCTCGATATGAGTGTTGTCCCCTATATAAACATCATTGAGAACGATCGAATTCTTGATATAGCAATTGTTGCCGATGTAGGTATCCCTGAAGATCACGGAATCCTCCACGGTGCCGTTTATGATGGTACCGCTGGCAACCAGGCTGTTTCTCACCTGTGCTCCCACATTGTACTTTGCGGGAGGCAAATCGTCAACCTTGGAATAGATATCAGGATATTCCCTGAAGAAATAGTTCCTGATCTCGGGCTTTAAGAAGTCCATGTTGGTGGAAAAATAATCATCCACGCTGGCGATGTTTCTCCAGTAGGTCTTGATCTTGTAGCCGTATATCTTCTTGATGTCCTTGAACCTTATCAGGATATCCCTTACAAAGTCGTAACGGTCTTCACTTGCGGATTTCTCCACCATCTCGATAAGAGCACGGCGCCTGATGATATAGATACCGCAGGAGATGGTTGAAGCCTTGGCTACAATGGGCTTTTCTTCAAACTCCGTTATCCGGTAGTTCTCATCCATCTTGATGGTTCCGAATCTGTCAATATCCTTGATATCGTCGGCATCCTTGCAGACAACGGTGATGTCCGCTTTCTTGTCGATGTGATATTCCAAAACCTTGTTAAAGTCCAGTTTGTATATACAGTCGGCGGAAGCGACCACTACATAGGGCTCGTGAGAACTCTTAAGGAACGAAAGATTCTGATAAATGGCATCCGCCGTTCCTCTGTACCAGAAGTTGTTCTCGGCAGTTACCGCAGGGGTGAAAACGAAAAGTCCGCCCTGCTTACGACCGAAGTCCCACCATTTTGAAGAGCTCAAATGCTCATTCAGACTCTGGGCATTGTACTGTGTCAGCACGCCGACCTTCTGAATGTGGGAATTGGACATGTTACTTAATACAAAGTCGATACTCCTGTAGCTTCCCGCTATGGGCATTGCGGGAACTGCGCGCTTGGAGACCAGTTCCTTCATGCGGTGTGAATTACCGCCGGCCAAAATAATTCCTATCGCTCTCATGGTCAATCACCCGCCTTTTCCAAAGTTGAACCGCTTGCAAGCTTCCCGTCGGGATAATCCTCCGGGAGGGTGTTTCCGTAGATCACGGTATTCTTACCTACTCTGACGCCTGCGGGTACCGTGGTCTTCTCTCCCACGGTAACAAGTCCGGAATTGTAGATGTGAGGAGCGGTCTCATTGGGTGCTTCTTCACCCTCTCCCAGCACCGCCCCGGCACCGATTACGGCACCTTCGGCTATGATGGCCTTGTTGCACTGGACTCCCTCGCCAATGTTAACACCGTTCATGACGATGGAATCTCTTACCACCGCATCCTTGCCGATCACCACGCCGCAGCCGATGACCGAATTGTATACCTTGCCGTAGACTTCGCTTCCTTCGCCCACGATACTCTTTTCCACCACACTGTCGGAAGAAAGATACTGGGGCGGAAGGATCTCACTCTTGGTGTAGATCTTCCAGTATTCCTCGTAGAGATTGAACTCGGGAACGATATCGATGAGCTCCATATTGGCCTGCCAATAGGATTCAAGAGTTCCCACATCCTTCCAGTAGCCGCTGAATTCATAGGCGTAAAGCGGACATCCCTTGTCGTGACAGTAGGGAATGATGTGCTTTCCGAAGTCAAGAGCCACCTGTGAAGACTTGGAGATCAGTGCCTCCTTAAGGGTCTTCCAGTTGAATATGTAAATACCCATGGAAGCAAGGTTGCTGCGGGGATTTTCGGGTTTCTCCTCAAATTCGGTGATACGTCCGTCCTCGTCGGTGATCATGATACCGAAACGCTTTGCTTCTTCAATGGGAACAGGCATTACCGCAATGGTCACCTCGGCATTGTGGGACTTGTGATAGTCCAGCATCACCTCATAGTCCATCTTGTAGATATGGTCGCCGGAAAGAATAAGAACATAGTCCGGATTATAAGTCTCCATATAATCCAGGTTCTGATAGATCGCATTGGCGGTACCTGTGTACCATTCGCTGTTCTCACTCTTTTCATAAGGAGGAAGAACGGTAACACCGCCGATGTTACGGTCAAGATCCCAGGGAATACCGATACCGATATGGGTATTTAACTTAAGAGGCTGGTACTGGGTAAGGACACCCACCGTATCGATTCCCGAGTTGATGCAATTGGACAACGGGAAGTCGATGATCCTGTATTTGCCGCCAAAAGAAACCGCGGGCTTGGCCATTTTAGCTGTTAAAACTCCGAGTCTGCTGCCCTGACCGCCTGCCAAAAGCATGGCAATCATTTCTTTCTTGATCATAGCCTGTCTCCTGTGTTTGTAATGTGACGATCACCGCCCCGAATGGGCATGGTGACCCATGTATTAAGTTTACCCCATTAAACATTTTTTAGCAATAATTTAACAGATATTATTGTGATTTTTCTGAAAAATTGATTTTTTATCCCGGTGCGCTATAATCATACGTATGAAGATAGATTTTAACAGACCAATGCACATATATTTCATAGGTATCGGCGGTGCCAACATGTCAAGCCTGGCTTCCATCCTTCTGGACAAGGGCTTTACCGTTTCCGGCTCCGACGCGGTCAAGAGTGACAACACCCTGCGTCTGGAAGGCGAGGGAGCCTCAGTCTTCTACGGACAGACCGAACCCCACGTTACGGGCAGTGAGGATATAGTTGTCTACAATGCCGCCATAAAGGCGGACAATCCCGATATGGTGGCAGCGAACAATACCGGCATAACTCTCATGACCAGAGCCGAATTCTTAGGCGAACTCATGAGAAATTACGGCACTCCCATAGGAGTCAGCGGCACCCACGGAAAGACCAGCACCACCAACATGATCTCTGAGATCCTGATGGCTGCGGGGCTCGATCCCACCCTTTCTTTGGGTGGCATCCTCCCTTCCATCAATTCCACGGCAAGAGACGGCGGCAGGGATTATTTCGTGTTCGAAGCCTGCGAATATACCAACAGTTTCTTAAGCTTCTTTCCCAGGATCGAGGTCATCCTTAATATAGAAGAAGACCATCTGGACTTCTTTAAGGATCTTGCAGATATCAGAAATTCCTTCAGGCTCTTTGCAGGGCGTCTTCCCGGCGACGGAGTGCTTGTGATAAACGGCGATATTGCAGATCTTAAGGAGATCGTGGGAGATTTCACAGGCAAAGTCCTGACCTTCGGTTTCGATAAGGGATTTGATTATTGGGCGGATGATATAACTTTTGATGCCGCGGGACACCCTTCTTTTACCTGTCACGAGCGGCTGACGGGCTTAAGTTACCCCGTAAAGCTGTCCCTTTCCGGTCGTCACAACGTATCCAACTCCCTTTCCGCAATAGCGGTCGCAAGGGAACTGGGGCTTGCTCCCGAAACCATCTCCGCAGCCCTATCCAAAGCCAGCGGTGCCAAAAGAAGATTTGAATTCAGAGGCGAATTCAACGGAGTAAAAGTGATCGACGATTTTGCCCACCACCCCACGGAGATCGAGGCCACCGTCAAAGCTGCCGGTAACCTTCCTCATCGCGAACTCTGGATCGCTTTTCAGCCTCATACCTACACCAGGACCAAGGCTTTTCTCAAGGATTTTGCCAGAGTCCTTTCCAAGGCGGATCACCTGGTGCTTGCCGATGTTTACCCCGCAAGAGAGAAGGATATCTACGGCTGCAACTCCTCGAATCTTTACGAGGAAATAAAGAAGCTTGGAACCGACATCCATTACATAAAAGATTTTGATGAGATCGAAAGATTCCTTAAGCAAAATTGCACTACGGGTGATCTGTTGATAACCATGGGTGCGGGAAACATTGTAAATATAGCGGATAGGCTTACAGCAAAGTAATTATCCACCGAATCCACATTTTTTAGGAGGTTTTTCCACCTGCGAAAATGTGGATTTCTTTTTCCTTAAAAACACTGGCTTCACAGTGATTTTTCCGACGGATAATCCACATTGTCCACCCTATCCACAAATTCTTTCAAAGCCTTGCGGTTGCTGGCTTTTCGTTAATTTTGTCCATTTAATTTCGAACGTCTCTATGCTACAATCACACTTGCCTGAGTTCCTTGGGAGAGAGGACCGGCAACCGGGCTTAAGAGAGCGCTACGCGTTCTTTTTGATCAGTTGCGAAGAATGGCGCGACCGACCTGTGTCCGAGAATGGGTGAGAGAAACATGAGTTCGTTGACAATCTATAAAGACAATTATTCTGAGTGCACCGCCATATGCAATCGTTTCATCGATGAATATATGGTGGATGCCAATGATGTCGAAATAAAAGTCTATCTGTATCTGATCCGTATGATGAGTGCCAACCGTGAGACCGGCATTTCCGACATGGCAGACAAATTCAATCATACAGAGAAGGATATCCTGCGTTCACTTAAATACTGGGAGAAAAAGAAACTCCTTTCCCTGGAGTACGACAGCCAGAGGCTGATAGGTATCCGCTTAACGGATCCTGCCAATTGCAGGCCTGTGGCAGAGACCGTTCCTTCCCCCATCGTTCCCATCCGGCTTACAAACGATCCTTCTGCCTACGTTTCAAGGCCCGAAACTGTTCCCGGATCTCTTCGGATCGATCCTCAGATCCTGCAGAGTTCACTTCGTATCGACCGCGATATGAATCCGGTCTCCATGCGTGCCGAAGTTCCCGCTTCCGTCCGTGTCGAAACCCCTTCGATCCCCGTACAGAGGACCTACACAAGGGATGAACTCAAGAGCTTCAAGGAGAATCCCGAAACCAACCAGCTTCTTTTTGTAGCCGAGACCTACCTTAACAAACAGCTTAATTCTTCGGATGTGGAGACCCTTTACTTTATCCGCTCCGAGCTTAACTTTACCTGCGAGCTCATCGATTTTCTTTTGCAGTACTGCATCGAAAAGGGCAAGAAATCCTTTGCTTACATCAAGAAGGTTGCCATCGACTGGGCCGAGAATGACATCACTACTCCCAAGCAGGCCAAGTCCTATGTCAGGAACAACTACGACAAGAGCGTATACACCGTCATGAAGCTTCTGGGCAGAAGCAGCATGCCCACTGCCAAAGAGGCAGAGCTCATCACAAAATGGACCGGGGAATTCGGATTCTCCATGGAAGTGATCGAGGAGGCCTGCAACAGAACGGTGCTCGCCACCGACTCCCACAGACTGGAGTATTGCGACAAGATCCTTTCCTCCTGGAAGCAAAAGGGGCTGTACGGTCTTAACGATATAGCAGCTGCAGATTCTGCTTACCGTAAGCCCAAGGCACAGCCTGCCGCCAGGAATTCCTTTAACCAGTTCCAGCAGAACAGCTACGATTTCGCCGACCTGGAACGCAGATTGTTAAACAGCTGACGTCGCCGTGAACAACATACGGCTGTACATAACAGGTGATCAATATGGGTTTGTCCAACGAAAAATATAACGAGATCCAAAGGGAATACGAAACTATACGCCTTAAAAACAGACACACTCTGGAAGAGCGCAGGGACTATGTCTACAAGAACGTGGAGGGTTACAAGGAGCTTGATGACTCCGTTGTATCCATTTCCATGGATATGGCAAAGAAACGCCTTGAGGGCGACGAAAGCGTGATGGACGAGCTTCACGCTCTTTTGGATGACCTTAAGGATATGAAGCGCTCCCTATTAAAGGGTGCTGGTCTCGGCGAGGATTATCTGGATCCCATATATGACTGTCCCGACTGCCACGATACGGGTTATATCGGCTCAGAGCGCTGCCATTGTCTCAAAGACAGGATCGTCACCGAGCTCTATGAGCAGTCCAATATCCTTGATTATATCGAGAAGAACAACTTCGATACACTCCGTTATGATTTTTACGAAGGTGAGAGCCTTGATCTGTTCAAGCGCTCCGTACAGGCCTGTCATGAACTTATAGATACTTATGATACCCATCCCACAAATCTCCTTCTTTACGGCACCGTCGGCACCGGAAAGTCCTTCCTTTCGGGCTGCATTGCCAAGGATATGCTGGACAGGGGTTATTCGGTCATTTATTTCAGTGCCATCTCTTTCTTTGACCTGCTGGCCAAAGAGGCTTTCGGACATAATTCCAAAGAAGACCTTTACAATCCGCTTGAATATATTTATAATTGCGACGTGCTGATAATAGACGATCTGGGAACGGAGCTTTCAAACAGCTTTACGGCCTCCAGACTCTTCTATTTCATCAACGAGAGAAATCTGCGCAGGAAATCCACGGTGATCTCCACCAATCTGGCCCTGGACAAACTCCAGGAAACCTATTCCGACAGAGTCTTCTCCCGTTTGCTCAGCACTTACACCGTATGTAAACTTACAGGCCCGGACATACGCATGCTGAAGAAGCTGTCGTAATCAGAAAGTGAGGAAATCTATTTAATGGCACCCCGTGAAGAAAAAAGAAATCTTGAAACAATTCCCGTAGGTTCTCTCGGAATCATTCCTCTTGAAAGCTGCAAGGAATTGGGAAAGAAGGTTGATTCCTACCTTGTCAAGTGGCGTGAGGAACGCGAGAGCGAGCACAAAGAAAGCCTTGCTTTTGCAGGTTATATGAGACCTTCCTATATCCTCAATGCCAAGGTTCCCCGTTTCGGATCGGGTGAAGCGAAGGGATTGATCCTTGAATCCGTTCGCGGTACCGACCTTTATATCATGGTCGATGTCTGCAACTACTCATTGACCTACTCCATGGGCGGCTATGAGAACCACATGTCTCCCGACGATCACTACCAGGATCTTAAGAGGATCATCGCTGCTGTAGGCGGTAAGGCAAGAAGGATCACCGTTATCATGCCTTTCCTTTACGAAAGCAGACAGCACAAGCGCACAGGCAGAGAATCTTTGGACTGTGCAATGGCACTTCAGGAAATGACCTCCATGGGTGTGGACAACATCATCACCTTCGATGCTCACGACCCCAGAGTACAGAACGCTATTCCCCTCCACGGTTTTGAGACCATACAGCCCGCTTATCAGTTCATCAAAGGGCTTCTTAAGAACGTTAAGGGTCTTCAGATCGATGCGGACCACATGATGATCATAAGCCCCGACGAAGGCGGCATGGGAAGAGCCATTTACCTGGCTAACGTCCTTGGTCTTGATATGGGTATGTTCTACAAGCGCCGCGATTACACCAAGGTCGTTAACGGACGCAACCCCATCGTTGCTCACGAATTCTTAGGTTCCAGCGTTGACGGCAAGGACGTTATCATCGTAGACGATATGATCTCCTCCGGCGAGAGCGTACTGGAAGTTGCAGCTAACCTCAAAGCAAGAAAGGCAAACAGGATCTTTGTGTTCTCTTCCTTCGGTCTTTTCACCAGCGGTCTGGATCGCTTCGACAAGGCTTATGCCGACGGAACCATCACCAGAGTCCTTACCACCAACCTGATCTACCAGTCTCCCGAGCTTCTTTCCAGAGAATGGTACATCAGCTGCGACCTCAGTAAGTATATAGCCTACATCATCGATACCCTCAATCACGATGCATCCATCAGCGATCTTCTCATTCCCAATGAAAGGATCCAGAATATCGTTAACAGATACAAGATGGGTGAGCTTGACTAAACGGACATTTTTAAAGGGACGGCAGGAGCCGTCCCTTTTTTGTGTCCTGATATATGGTCATACCGATGTTTCTTTAGTTCCAAACAGCCCGGATCCCCTAGGAATTTGGCACATAGGTTATGAACTGATTTCCGTTCTCGAAGAATAACTTCTCAGCCTCATTGCGGCCGATCTTGTAGGTTCCCTTATAAGGGTCATATACCACCACCGCCAGCTGATTATATCCGATCAAAAGATAGGCATCCCCCGAGTGGGTAATGGCAAGAACAGGTATGTCTCTGTTTACGTAGTAAAGCATGCTGTCCAGTTCACAGCCTGACAGATTGAGCACATCGCAGCCTTCCAGAGCATTCTTCAGTATATCGGATACCGTCTGTCCTCGGCTTAAAAGATACTCTGAGTTTCTTACGGATCCGGCATATTCAGTCATCATATCGAGACAGTAAGCCAGCGAATTGAAGTCTTCACCAGTTGCCACAGCAGATACCGAAAGATTCATGATCTGGTTTCTTAAGCTCCTGTTGGCCCGGTACCACACATAGTAGCCCTTGCCGTTAACAACGCTGCCGTAGTTCTCATTGGCTTCTTTTACCGCATTGGCGGGATCCGTATAAATACTTTGAAGTTTTCCGTTATAGTACACGTAATAGTACTCTCTTGCCGCTTCCCCGCCGGAAAGTTCCACCTCTCTGGTACCTTCCTTGATAACTTCCTTGGGGATCAGGTTCACGGTCTTACCCTTAACATCCTTCATAAGAAGGATCCGCACCATGTTCTCGTATTTGGTATGTGAAAACAGGTTGACTTTGTTCTGAAGCTCCTCCATCTTCTGGTTGTTGGATATATAGTCTTTCGGAGCCGTCACAAATCCTTTTTCCGTCTTGGTAACACGGTCTATTGACAAAAGATTGTCCTTAACGCCCGCCCCCGTCACATACAAGCCTTCCTCACCGCAATCGTACTGCTTAAGGATCTCTCCGTACTTGCTTTGGATCTTTAGCACGTACATGGGGAATATGGTATAGCCCGTATTGTCCGTTATAACATCTTCCCTGTAGGCAAGTCCGTACACAAAATCCTCTCCCATAAAGGCAAGGGGCTTAACATACTGGTCCGCCGGCGCCGTGATCTCATTGATCTGTCTGGTATTTAAGTTCATGAGCATCAGCTTTTCGGAGGCATTTACATCATCCCCCTCCTGCCAGACCATCATGGATGAATTATCGGAAATAGTGTACTTGTGCTCTCCCAGATTGCTCACCAGCACTTCCGTTTCCGCAGTATCGGGAGAGACCGTGTATATATTCTTATCCAGCATG
>JAEEGL012812018.1_pt1 | contig 11180 bp, 8 predicted proteins | sample 9134231 | NCBI WGS metagenome assembly JAEEGL01 (sample SAMN16246548, study PRJNA631951) | gut metagenome | biome: gut microbiome; feature: rumen; material: fiber-attached | host: Bos | place: Iran: Karaj | collected 2018-10
ACATCATCAAGGAGACCGAGAAGGACGAGGCACGCCTGAGAAGCAAATCAGAGGAGCAGGAGCAGTTCATTGAGCCGCGCTACCTTACAGCCTACAAACGTATCCGCAACGCTGCCCGCAACGGTCTGGCTGTTGTCACCATCGACCGCGATGCCTGCGGAGGATGCTTCAGCAAAATACCCCCACAGCGTCAAACAGAAATCAAGATGCATAAAAAAGTGATTGTCTGCGAACACTGCGGACGTATCCTCGTAGATGACGACATCGCCGAAAAAGCAAAAGCAAACCTTGAAAAATAAATAGACAATGGTACACTATATCAACCCCGAAACACCCCTTAGCGTAAACCGCATTAAGGAAATAATAGACGGAAAAATGACCCTTGCGCTGAGCGAGGAAGCCACCCGTCGCATAGAAAAATGCCGCAACTACCTGAACAGCAAGATGGAAACCCAAAAGGAACCCATCTACGGTGTGACAACAGGATTCGGCAGCCTTTGCAACATCAGCATCAGCAAAGAACAGCTGAGCCAGTTGCAGAAGAACCTGGTGATGAGCCACGCCTGTGGTGTCGGCGACGAAGTGCCACAAGAGGTGGTCCGCCTCATGCTACTTCTGAAAGCGCAAAATTTCTGCTTCGGATACAGCGGTGCCCAGCTTCAGACCGTTCAGAGACTGATAGACTGCTACAACGACGACATTCTTCCTGTCGTTTACCAACAGGGCAGCCTTGGTGCCAGCGGAGACCTCTGCCCCTTGGCAAACCTGATGCTTCCCGCCATTCTTGGAATGGGCGAGGTATATTGGAAAGGCCGCAGATGCTCTGCCGAAGAGGTCTATAAAGCCAAAGGATGGCAACCCATCGTACTCCAGAGCAAAGAGGGCCTCGCCCTGCTCAACGGCACCCAGTTCATGAGCAGCTACGGAGTGTGGAGTGTACTTAAAGCGCAACGTCTAAGCACTCAGGCCGACATGATACTGAGCCTCAGCCTCGACGCATTCGACGGTCGTATAGAGCCCTTCTACGAGAGTCTGCACATGGTTCGTCCACACAAAGGACAGCTACAGACCGCAGCGGCTGTGCGCAAATACACCGACGGCAGCGAGATTATCAAGCGACACAAGGAACACGTACAAGACCCCTACAGTTTCCGCTGTGCGCCCCAGGTACACGGTGCTGCAAAGGACACCATCGCCTACGTCACCAGCGTCATAGAGACCGAAATCAACTCCACCACCGACAACCCGATAGTCCTTCCTGACGAGGATATGGTCATCAGCGGTGGTCACTTCCATGGTGAACCTATGGCTATGGTGCTCGATTTCCTGGCCATTGCCGTTGCCGAACTTGGCAGCATCAGCGAACGCCGCACCTACCAACTTGTCGATGCAAAACGCGGTCTCCCGAGTTTCCTCGTAGCCAAGCCCGGCTTGAACAGTGGATTCATGATTCCACAATATACAGCAGCAGCCATCGTAAGCCAGACCAAACAGTTATGCACGCCGTGCAGCGTGGACAGCATACCCAGCAGCCAGAACCAGGAAGACCTCGTCAGCATGGGCGGCAATGCAGCCACAAAATGCTACCGTGTTTGTGAGAACACTGAACGCGTGCTGGCTATAGAACTCTTCAACGCAGCACAGGCTCTCGACTTCCGGCATCAGGAAGGTCTCAAGAGCAGCCCTTTCATCGAAAAACTGGTTGGAGACTTCCGCAAGACTGTCAACTTTGTGGACATTGACGAAGTGATGTACAAGCACATCCACAGCAGCGTGAAGTTCCTGCAAGAGATGAGTATCTAAACTAATAAGGAAAAGCGCTTCCCGGCTTCTTCTGACGCCGTTTCATTTTATTATCTTTTTCTGAGTCTTCTTGCCAAGGTGTAATATACAGACTCGTGTGTCTGTATTCCAATATGTCGTAGTGGTTGTCGGCATAGAGCAGCACAACTGGGACGACACTGTCAGAGGTGCCGTTCTTCCATATTATCCAAGTACCGTCGGCATTAATGGCGTAAAAGGGACGATTGAGAGGTACGCTTTGTATGTAATGGTTGCCGACGGAGTTTCAACCTGCGAGGTCGTCAGAGCATGTTGAATTGGTCTTGAGAAAGTTTTTTTGAAGCATTAGGACAAAATAATTAAAAAACAAAAAAAGTTTGTATCTTTGCATTTTCAAACAAATACTAAAAACAATGTCAAAAAAAATATTCTCACTCTTTATTGCGATCCTCGTCGCACATAGCATTTCCGCTCAAAACAGCATGACAGTCCCTTATGGTAGTTTCGAGCAGTGGAGTTCCCATCCAGGCTACAGTGTCAACACGGGTTTCATGATGCTTCCTGTCTATAACGACTTCTCGACCCCCACGGGTTGGAACCACCTCTCCTACCCCGTCAACGAGTCAATCTCTATGGGTTTCACAACCATCAACGTCAACACCGACATGCCTCTGATTATTGCAAACCAGGAATCAGGTGTCGTTCCCGAAGGCAACAATGCCGTGAAACTGCAGACCTTTATGCTAAGCGACATAGTCAATCCGACAGTATATACATTGGCTTCGGGCTACCTCGACACAACGCTGACCAACACGGTCTATCCAAGCATCCTCTCCACAGGCGAGGTCAACATCGAACATTTCATCCCCATAATGAACAGCCTGATATCGAACATGGACAGTATCGAGGCACTCCTCGTTTCATTGTTGGATCTTGATGTTAATTACCTCATCACTGGTGGTATTCCTTTGGGAGGTTTTGAGCCCACAAGTCTGACGGGTTATTACAAGTATCACTCGGCCGTCAGCGGTGACAACGGAGGCGTGCTGATTCTTGGCACACATTACAACAACACACTCCACAAACGCGACGTTGTGGGTGGCGGTGTAAATATTTCACTCACCGACTGCACAGAATACACGCAGTTCTCGGTGGACTATCTTTCGCTGCACGATTATGATGCTAACTATGACGAGGTAGCTCCCGACTCACTGATTATCCTGCTTGTCTCTTCTGCCAGCCTCAACCGCCAGCAGGGTTCTTATCTTTGCATCGACAGTGTTTCATTGTATCACATGGGTACTCCAGAACCTCCGGATACTTGTGCCGGTATCGTCGGCCTGTCAGCTGTCCCAACTATACACGAGGCTGTGCTCAACTGGACTGCAACTGGCACGGTTCAAGGATATGAGCTGGAATATGGACCTTATGGCTTTGCACAAGGCAGCGGCACATTGGTCTCTCCAAGCAGCAACACCTGCACTTTAAGCGAACTCGCCGCAAACACTCAATATGACGTATGGCTCCGTTCCGTTTGCAACAATGACGTCTACGGCAACTGGATGATGGTCAGCTTCACCACTCTGCCCGACACCTGTGCAAGCATTGTCAACCTCTCGTCTGTTCCCGCTATACACGAGACTGAGCTCAACTGGAACACAACCGGCACAGTTCAGGGATTTGAGCTGGAATATGGACCTTCTGGTTTCTCACAAGGCAGCGGCACTTTGGTCTCTCCTACCAGCAACTCATACGCTCTCAATGAACTCGCCGCAAACACTCAATATGACGTATGGCTCCGCACGGTGTGCGACGATGATATTTACGGTGATTGGGTGATGTTCAGCTTCACCACCCTGCCCGACACCTGCTCTCGCATCACTTTTATCGATATTGTTTCTACCGACATAAGTTTCACCTCGGAAGGTCTCGTGACAGGCTATATGGCCAGCTGGCAATCCAGTTTTGAACCCGAAGCCTGGGAGGTTGAATATGGGATATCTGGATTTGAGTCTGGCAGCGGCATCTCTGAATTAGTACATTCTCCCTTCTATTCTCTGGAACCACTGCAAACCAACACTCAATACGAACTGCGCGTCCGCACTATCTGTACCGAAACCATATATGGCGAATGGGTGTCTCTTCCGTTCATGACCGAAGCCTCACCAGTAGAAATCAATCAGTCTACTGGCATACAGCTTAACATAAGTCCAAACCCTTCGCATGGAATGTGTGTAGTCAATCTATCAGATATTCCAAATGCCGAACTAAGACTATACACCTCTGAGGGACGACTATTGCAGACCATTATAAGCGACGGTTCTTCTATCGCTCTACAGTTGCCTTCACAGGGAGTGTTCCTGTTGCAAGTAACCTATAACGGGGGCACCGTGACGCACAAGATTGTCAACAAATAGTTTTACCTTACTTCACAACACGAGTACCGAGGGCTCCAACATATTCCATATTTACGGAGCCTTCGATGGTGTCACTCTTTGCCGACATGTTGTCGAGGAAGTGGACAAGCATGGCTTCCTGCGAGCAGGGTAGCACAGGTGATCCCCACTCCTTCTGGCCGTGGTGCGAGAGGATGATGTGTACGATGCGCTGGATTTCGTCCTGCGGCACCCCGCGGCGTTCCAACTCGCGCTGCAATGCAACAGCGGAGATGTATATATGTCCGAGCAGAACATCTTCGGGCTGTGCCTCACCATCGCGGCTGTAGGTCTGTACCTTGCCGTAGTCATGGAAAAGAATGGCCAGCGTGCAGTGGTCAACACGAACGGGATAAGGCATGCAGGGAGCTATGCCCTGAAGCATGTGGAGCATCTGGTGGACATGGTTGAGGAGACCTCCACGGAAGGCGTGATGTATGCTCGAGGCCGCTGGAAATTGCGAATAAGGGTTGTAGAGACGGTCGGCAACATCAGCAATTATTTCACAATAAGGCGATTCAGGACAAAGTTCAATGAGAGACTTTATTGTATTGTCCCAAAGGGTTTTGGAAATGGGTCGCGGAATAAGACCATATAACGGGTGCGACTCGTCGGCGATTGCTCCAGGCCGCATGTCGTCTTTGCGTGAAGAGCGTTTGCTGTCATTGTTCTGGATGTTGAAAAACGAAACAAGCTGTCCGACAACAGGAGGGTCGTCGGGAGCGACATCCCAAACGGCAATACTGAACTCCACTTGCAAATCCTTCACTTTCAAGTTGCAGTAAGGAGAGCCCAGTCGCGTGGTGCCATTCGAGCGCCCAACAACAATATATTCACTCATTTCTTTTCCTCCTTTTCCTCTTTATCTTTTATATAAGGATAGGCCAGGGGGCTGTCCTTCTGATGGTTTTCAAGATAGTGCTCGATGAATTTTAGCACCCAGTTGATAAAAAGGATAACGGCAACGGAAATGAGTGCATATTGCCAGAGACCGTAACCGCACAGTGAACCTAAGGCTGCTGAACACCACAGGGTTGCGGCGGAATTTAGGCCATGGATGGTGAATCCGTCGCGCAGGATAACGCCGGCGCCAAGGAAGCCTATACCGGTAACTATTTGGGCCAAGACTCGCAGGTTGTCGTTGTTGACGGGGCCACCCGAAGCAACGGCGTTGGCAATGACCGTCTCGGAGATGAGGATGAAGATACATGCTCCGACGCAGACAAGAGAGTTGGTGGTAAGGCCTGCACTACGCTGACGGAGCTGTCGTTCGAGACCGACAAGGATACCGCAGACAAGTGCAATGGAGAGACGAAGGGCAAAGATTTTTAATGTCACGAGGTTGATTGTTTAATGGTTTAATTGTTTAATTGTTTAATGGGGTGGTGGGTTGTGAAAGAGTTGGCGGGAATAGTGGTCGAGGTGGGCGTTGTGGAGGACTTGGCGTATCTGGGGCTGCAATTCACGTTTGTAATAGAAGAAGAGCAAGTTCTGGGCTTTCTTCTCGTTCGGGTTGCGCGCCACATAGACAGGTTCCATAGTATAGGGATTGATCCCCGTGTAATACATCTCAGTTGAGAGGGTCATAGGAGTCGGTGTAAAGTCCTGTATTTGTTCGAGACGGTAGCCCATGCGTTTCATCTGCAAAGCGAGGTCGGCCATGTCGGAAAGCCGACATCCAGGATGGGAACTGATGAAGTAAGGTATGAGTTGGTAGCGGAGCCCTGCGGAGCGGCAGATGTCGTCGAAGCGGCGTTTGGTTTCCACAAAAAGGTCGAACGAAGGTTTGCGCATGAGTTTTAGCACGTGCGGACTTGTGTGCTCCGGAGCCACCTTGAGGCGACCCGAGATATGGTGAAGAACCACCTCGCGGAAATATTCCCATCCGGCGGGTGACGAAAACAAATCAGTCCGGATTCCACTGCCAATATAGAGGTGCTTGACACCCGGAATGGCACTGACTTTGCGATAGAGGTCGATTAACGGTCTGTGGTCGTTGTCGAGGTTGCCGCAGATGGTTGGCTGGATGCATGAGAACCGGCTACATTTTTGGCAGAGCGCCTTGTCCTTGCCGCCCATACGCCACATGTTGGCCGAGGGTCCGCCGAGGTCGGTGATAACACCGTTGAAATCGGGGTCTTGAGTCAGTTGCCTGACTTCGTTGAGTATGGAGCGTTCACTGCGCGAAGCTATCTGTTTGCCCTGGTGTGCCGAAATGGTGCAGAAAGAGCATCCTCCAAAACATCCACGATGGATGTTGACCGAGTTCCTGATCATTTCGAAGGCTGGTATGGGTCCGCGTTTGCGATACTTGGGATGCGGCTGGCGGAGGTAAGGCAGGTCGAAGGAGGCGTCAATCTCCTCGGTGCTCATTGGCGGCTCGGGAGGGTTGACAACGACGTATCGCTCTCCGTGCATCTGAACGAGCGTGGCGGAACAGATTTTATTGCTTTCCTGCTCGATGATGCGGAAGTTCTCGGCATAGAGACGTTTGCTTTTAAGACAGGCTTCGTATGGGTGCAATATTTTTACCGGTGATTTCAGATTTTCCGGTTTTTCCTGAGAAATCCATGCCACTTGAGGCAAAGAACGACAGGCCTCTATGCCATTGCCTTCGTTGAGAAGATTTGCAATTTTAAGAGTTGTCCTCTCACCCATGCCGTAGTTGAGCAGGTCGGCCGGAGTGTCAGCGAGAATGGAGGGGAAAAGCCTGTCGTCCCAATAGTCATAGTGTGCCAAACGACGCATGGAAGCTTCAATTCCTGCAATAACGACGGGAATGTCTGGATAGAGTTGTTTGAGTATCCGCGAATAGACGTATGTTGCCCTGTCGGGCCGGAAGCCGGCCTCACCGCCGGGAGTATAGGCATCATCGTGGCGCAGGCGCCGCGCGGCGGTATAGTGGTTTACCATTGAGTCCATGGCTCCGGAGGTGACTCCGAAAAAAAGACGCGGAGCGCCGAACTTGCGAAAGTCACGCAGGTCGTCTCTCCAGTTAGGCTGAGGTATTATTGCGACTCTGTACCCCGCCGCCTCGAGGGTACGTCCTATGACGGCGGTACCAAATGCGGGATGGTCAATGTATGCGTCGCCGGTGACCAGTACAACATCCACGGCCTGCCAACCGAGCCGTTTGACCTCATCGAGTGTTATGGGTAGGAAATGTGCCACTTTTTTATTCAGGCATGACGCCTGCAAACCATAAAAAAAGGTCCTTAAAGTCCCTAAAGACCTTAAGGACCTTTACGGTCTTAATTCATAATTAGTCCTGAATGGATTTAATGCCGGGAAGCACTTTGCCTTCGAGGTATTCGAGCATAGCGCCGCCACCTGTAGAGACGTAGCTCATCTGGTCGGCGAGCTTCATTTGCTTGACAGCGGCTACCGAGTCGCCGCCACCCACTGCCGCAAAGCAGCCATGCTTACAAGCTTCTGCCACACTCTGGGCGATGGCCTTGGTGCCTTTGGCAAAGGTCTCGAGTTCGAAAACGCCTGCGGGTCCATTCCAAAGGATGGTCTTGGAGCCCATGATGATGTCATTAATGGCCTTGCAGCTTTCGGGACCGCAGTCCATGCTCTCCCAACCGTCAGGAACCTCACCCGAGGGAACAATCTGGGTGTTGGCATCATTGCCGAACTTGTCACCGATGACTGAATCGACAGGAAGATAGTACTTAACGCCCTTTTCGTCCATACGGCGCATCAGTTCGCGTGCCCAGTCGAGTTTGTCGTCCTCGCAGATGGAGTTACCAATCTTGCCACCGAGGGACTTGGTGAATGTGTAGCGCATGCCACCGATGATAATCATGTTATCAACCTTGTCGAGGAGGTTTTCGAGGATGCCGATTTTTGAACTGACCTTGCTACCACCGATGATGGCAGTGAAGGGACGCGGGGCGTCGTGCATCAGTTTCTCAAGGTTGCGAACCTCGTTTTCCATGAGGAAGCCGAAATACTTGTCGTTGGGGAAAAATTTGGCAATGACAGCCGTGGAACTGTGCTCACGGTGAGCAGCACCGAAGGCGTCGTTAATGTAGCAGTCGCCAAGTTTGGAGAGCTGTTCGGCAAAAGCCTCGTCGCCCTTGGTCTCACCGGGATAGAAGCGGATGTTCTCGAGGAGCATCACTTCACCGTCCTTGAGTTCCTTGGCCATCATTTCAGGAACACCACTTCCAAGCAACTCCTGAGTAAACTTGACAGGACGATTGACGAGTGTCTCCAGATACTTGGCCACTGGCTCGAGGGTGAACTCGGGTTCAAAACCACCTTTCTTGGGACGACCGAAGTGAGCCATGATGATTACTGCTGCTCCGTCGTTGAGGAGTTTGTTGATGGTGGGCATGGACTCCCGCATACGGGTGTCGTCGGTAATCTTTTTGTTTTCATCCACGGGGACGTTGAAGTCGACGCGGAGAAGGACTTTACGTCCTTTGAAATTGACATCTTTTATTGACTTCATAATTCAGAGTTGTTTATTTGTTGATATTATTTGCATGTTGATAAGCTATTATTCAGCTTCTTCGGGCTCTTCGACAGCCATACTTATATAGAGTGCCGACAGCATTGTGAACACGAAGGCCTGAATATAGGCGACAAGACATTCAAGAAGGCTGATGAACACCGAGAAGACAATCGACACAACGGAAACGCCGCCACCAACAGCCATACCCAACGAGTTAGACAGGATAAAGATAATAACGATGAATCCGAGTATGACGATATGTCCCGCCGTCATGTTGGCGAAGAGTCGTATCATTAGCACTATTGGTTTAGTGAAGACGCCGACAAGCTCAACGAGCGGCATGAGCGGGAATATCTTGAGCCATGCAGGTACACCCGGAGTGTTGAAGATGTCCTTCCAATAATGCTTGTTGCCTTTGATGTTTGTGATGAAGAAAGTTATGAGTGCGAGAATTGCGGTGACGGCAATATTGCCAGTGATGTTGGCACCTGCCGGAAAGATGGGGATGAGTCCAAGGATGTTGCAGAAGAGGATAAAGAAAAAGAGGGTGAGCAGATAGGGCAGGAAACGGTTGGTGTGGTGTCCGAGAATAGGTCCGACAATGTCGTCGCGGACATGGAGCACAAGTATCTCGACAAGCGACTGCAGTCCGTGCGGAGCTTTACCTTTTCGTTTCTTGTATTGCTTGGCGACACAGAGCACAATGACTATGAGAAGTGTCACTGCCACAATTATTGCAGCTGCCGTCTTGGTAATTGATATGTCCACCGGCTTGACAATCTTGCCGTTCTCGTCGGTCAGCGCGCGATATTCCCCGCCAACTTCTTCAACACAGACAATCTCTTCCTTCTCCAGACCTCCGCCTACAAGGGCATATGTATGCTTCTTGCCCTGATAGACAGCGTGTCCGTGATGGAACTGTTTTGACGAGAAAATCTCAAGATGCCCGTCATCTATAAGAATGATTGGCAGGTTGACGGCAACGGCATGCTCCTCCCCGTCTGCCGACTTATAGTCGCATATATGCCAAGAATGGGAGTCGGTGACGTGTCCTATTATTATCTCGCCGGAATTGATTTCCTCTTTCTCGGCTGACGAGCAACCTGCCAGTCCGAAGGCGAGGATTGTGAGAACTGCGAAAAATACTTTGCGATGTTTCATTGTCAGTCTTCTGTTTTGGATGTTGCGTTGAAGATGTCTATCTGTAGTGAATCGACGAGCCCACGCTGGTTTTTAGAGCTCTTGGTCTCGCTCTGGTGCAGCACCGACAGCTGCGAGTGAAGCAACTGTCGGGCTGCTGCCGGCTTGGTTTTGCGCTTCTGCTGGGCATAGACCATAAGTTTCTTATAGTCACGCTCCGACAGCGCAATGGTTATTTTCTTCGGTTTCGGTGTCTTTTTCTTTTTTTTCATATCAAAGACTTGCGGTCCGAGATTTACTGACGTCCTGAGGGCATGCCCTCAAGACCTATCTGTTTGAAGAACTGGTCCATCTTCGCCAGACGCTGTGCGTTCTCGGGGTTTGCGTTGACAAACTGTTTTTCGCCCTCGTCGGTCAGAGCAGCCTCGGCTTTGCCAGTGTAGGGGTTGGCCATGAGGTTGCTGTGAGAACGGATGACATAGAGACGGTTCATCATTTCAACAGCGCCCTGATACATCTTGCGACCCGCCAGTGGATTGAAGTCACTGAGTTTCTGGGCATAGACAAATTCTTGATAGTAGTAGTCGAATATGTCGCACATGATGTTGTGTGCCTCTATCTGGTCGCCTACATGCGAATAGGTATAGAGCGTCAGTTCGGCGTAGTGGTCGTTGGGGAAGTACTTGGTGGGGAAGTACTGCTCGCGAATTTCCAACATCTTCTTTGCCGAAACTGTGTCTCCCTGCTGTGCCAGTCTGTCGGCGAGGAGCACGAAGGTCTGGCGCTGCATGTCGGCCATACTCTTGCTGACAGGGTCAATATAGATTCCCTGGTTCAGGTTGCCCCATTTCAGCGGAGTGTAGTTGCCCTTTTCGTCACGAACACCTTTCAGGAAGTAGTCGGTCGTACGGTCGGTGTAATTTCTGTTGATCGAATTGCGTCCCGACGAAGGTACCGGATAGGGAACCAGCATCGACAGCATGCCATCGTCAACATTGTAGAAGTCGATGACAGGAAACACGTTGGCAATGTAACCCACATTCATTATGTTGATGGGGCGTTCGAAGCGGTTTGTGCCGAGGAGGTCAAGAATCATCATCTCATTGCGATAGAGCACAACGTATGTCTCACCTCCCGGACCGCGCATCAGACGGTAGTCGAGCATAATGTCGAAGTCGATGGCGTCGGGGATAGTGTCGGCCTGCTCAGCTGTTATTATGTGATTGGCGACCAGCTTGGGTTTATCCAAAGTGATACGGAACTTGTTTGTTGGAATATAGGAGCCGTCGGCCTGTGCAAGGGCCTCTGTGACCTCCATGCGCGGGCCACTCGTGCGCAGATGGAAACTCTCGTACTTCAGT
>JAEEGL013089693.1_pt1 | contig 11180 bp, 10 predicted proteins | sample 9134231 | NCBI WGS metagenome assembly JAEEGL01 (sample SAMN16246548, study PRJNA631951) | gut metagenome | biome: gut microbiome; feature: rumen; material: fiber-attached | host: Bos | place: Iran: Karaj | collected 2018-10
AAGATTAACTCAAAAAGATATACTTAGAGTTACAGATTTAATTAACAATAGACCAAGGAAAAGACTCCAATGGCATACGCCATTGGAAATCTACAAGTCTCAGACTGTTGCACTTGAGGGGTTAATGTAGCAACTCCTTAACGTTAAAACTCCTTATTTACCTCACTCGGCACATCACCGCCGTCGTCCCCGTTGGCATTTTGACTAAAAGAGCTACTTGTGGTATAATAATAACATATGAGTTATAGCGAGGCGGAGAAAAACGATATCTTATATAAAGCGATACAAATCGCCATCGGAATCGCCGCTAGAACTAAAACTGGCTTCGCGCCAGACATTCTAATCGAGCCGGCCATTAAAAAAGCGAATGAATTTATCGAAAAGTACCAGGATCGACCTAATTTTGATATCTGGAAAAATGGACGCCTCGACCTATATATCAACAACATCTCGCACAATATCATGATCCAGAACTACTTCGACTACGAATTGTCCGAAGACAACTTTGAAGCCGTCGACGCGCTTATTGAAGCAGAAAATATACTTGGCGGAAAGGCTAGCGACAAGGACCTGTTTGTGTTATTCGATTACACACCAGAAGAGCTCACGCGCCTACGCATCATTGCAAAATATCTAAATGGCATCGATCGTCAGGCAACCTGTGATGAATTTGCACGTAAATACCATATCAGTGTTATATAATAAATCATAAGCATGCAAGATATTGATCGCTTAATAGATGCAATTGTCCCCGAATACGAAAACTCCGCATATGAATATGGAGCTCTTTTCGCAATTGCAAAAGCAGCAATTATCGAAGATATTACAAAGAATCGACAAAAAAACCCGAATTACAATATTCTTACTGACCATAATCCTACTTGGCTAATTCGAACCGCTATTAATAAATTTATTGAAATTAGCGACTACGCTTTCGATAAATACCCAGCCGAAGCCACTGGCATACAACGTCTAATGCTTTATAATGCTCGCGTCATAATCGGTGAAGAAAATACGCAACCGCCATTCGATATTTCAGAATTAGATCATATTAGTAAACTCTACGAGGAAGTCGAAACCGACTATGAAAACAATCTCCACGACGTTTATCGCGAGTTAGGCGACAATATTCGCACCTTAGCGCACATCTATGCCAGAAACTACACCAAACATAGCGAAGACGACTACTTCAACGCTGGTATGACCGCCCTTCATGAATTAAGCCAACAATACTCCGAAGAAGATATTATGCGCCACAAACCAGAAGCATACATCTGTCAACGCATGCAACAATTAATAACGAGGTAGTCTATGAATATCAAAAAATTCATCGCAGCATTACTCATATCATTCACTATTATCTTCGCCGCACAAAACCTTACGCCGATTACGACCAAAACGTATGCCTCAAAAGATGCTTGCAGCGAAACTGGTATTAACGATCCGCTCATCTGCAGTACTAAAGGCGGAAATGAAGAAAAACTCCAAAGACGCATTCGAAACACACTCAATCAAGTATATCTCTGGGTCGGCATCATATCAGTTGTCGTTATCGTAATTAGCGGCATCAAATATATGACATCAGCGGGCAATCCAGAAAAAGCCAAAGGAGCCAAAAATGCCTTATTATACTCAATAATCGGCTTGGTTATTACTTTAGCCGCTTTTGCAATTACAAAATTTGTCATAGATGCCATGAATGGCAAAGTATCAGGTTAATTAGCTTGATTACCTTTAATGAATACTCTTGATTTTTGAAATGCTAAAGCTTACAATATAGCTACAAAACGGTCAAAAATAAACAAGAGATATAAACATGAAGAGATATTTATATGGCGTTGCTGCTTTTATCTTTGCGGCTTTGCCATACATCAATAGCATAGATACTTATGCTACGAGTGCAGATTTAAAAATAACTGCTATCGAAACTGACGTACAAGGTGATGCGACTCTTCTGGAATCAAAAGGTAAATATCTCCTCATAGATACTGGCTCCAAAAAAGACGAAAGTCAACTCTTTAACTATCTCGACAACCACAACATTACAACATTCGATATATATCTCACGCATTATCATAGCGATCATTACGGCAATATAATGGACATAATTGATAGCCCCAAATACACCGTTAGTACAGTTTATATACCTGCTTTACCAGATATCTACGACGAAGGAGTAGTAAATCGATATATTACCGACTCGAATCTACACGAAACATATAAAAATACATTCACAAGTCTCAAGGCATTAGTTGACAGATATGAAGCTGCCGGCATCAGAATTGTCAAACTCCAAAAAGGCGATTCGTTTATGCATGGCGATTCAAAAATCGAAATCATCGGACCAGACGAAAGTTGTTTCTTTACCGTCGATCAATTTATCTCAACTGACGGTCAAGGCGGAACCGCAATGGGCCACTTCCTCAATAATGCATCACTAGCCACTCGTATTACAGTCGGAAAAACCGTTTTTCTCACTCTAGGCGATACCGAATTAGAAGAAGAAGCTTGCCTTATGCAAAGTGGTCAAAATTTAAACGCCGACATTATGAAACTTTCGCATCACGCCGGCTGGACCAGCAACGGTTCGAGTTTTATGCAGACAGTTAATCCAACATATACGTATTATCAATATAACGCCGAACATGACGCCTCTAGCTTCGCAAGTGGCAGTTGGGTAAAAAATGTGATACTAGACGTTAATAGTCGCTCAAACGTTCTTTCAACTGAATGGAACGGCTCAATCACCTACACGATCCACGACGATAATATTAAGGTCGATACCGAACGCCACTACAAGACAGCTACTATCACCTACCTAGATGAGGATAGTAACGAAACAATTGATCAAGAAACTATTCATCTCAACGAAAACACTAATTATTTTACAGACACTCGCGCAAGGCGCACTCTCCCCGGTTACACTTATAGTCGCACCGAAGGAGTCACTACCGGAACGGTAACTAACGATATACAAATTACTAGCTATTACAAGAAAAATGAGCCAGAACCAGTTACTCCAGACCAACCAGTGGAACCGGATAACCCAGCTATTCCAGATCAGCCGACAAAACCGGATACTAATCCAAAACAGGAAGATGAAGTTAAAAATCCAAACACCCTAGATGGCGCTCAAATGGTTAGCGCCAGCGTTGTGGGATTCATGCTGATGGCAACCGGCATCACTCTTCGTCTAACTAAACGACGTTAATAAGTTATAATGGAACTATATGCAAGAAAATACTCAATTGCGTAACAAATATCCCGAATTCGTTTACGAGTCATACAAAGTCGAGCGTAGCGCTCAAGGGATCAACGTAAAATATACCTACAAATTAGGCGAACACACTTTCGAACCAACCGTAAATATATCAGTTTCAGATATCCGAAATAGCGAGTTTAATATTCCATTTTTAGAATATTTGTTCTTCAACTTTGGCATCATTAATGCAATTAGCTATTACAAATTAACTTGCGCGCCAAAATTCGTTATTAAGGCTGGGGCACTTGATGATGAGCAAAAAGAGTTCTATAAAAAACTCTTTTATAATGGTCTCGGCGAATTTATGTATGTGAACCAGCTCAATATTCCATACAACCAATTCGTAGAAATCGAAGCAAATGAACCATCTAACGAAATTCCAGATTATGAACTCGACGAAGTCGAATTTCACGGCAATCTAATACCTGTTGGAGGCGGTAAAGATTCCGTCGTCACGCTCGAAGCACTTCGCGACATGCATGCCGACAACCTTTGCTTACTCTACAATCGCGACATTTACCCACTCAACGTTGCAGCTAATAATTGCATTACGCAAGCCAGCTATCCAAAAGATTATATAGCCGATTTTAATCTAACGCTCGATAAACACATGTTGGAATTAAATCAGCAAGGATACTACAACGGTCACATTCCATTTTCATCCTGCCTTGCCTTTGCCGCCTATATCATGGCCTACCTCAATAATAAAAAATATATCGTCCTTTCAAATGAGGCTTCCGCAAATGAGGGTAATATCGCAGGAACTAATATTAATCATCAATATTCAAAGAGCTTTGAATTCGAAAACGATTTCCGTAATTATTGCAACAAATACTTTACGCCAAAGATTCAATACTTCAGCCTATTGCGCTGTATTAATGAGTATACGATCATTCAGAAGTTCCTCAAAAATCCACGCTACTTAGATATATTCCGCAGCTGCAATGTCGGCATGAAAGAGAATAAATGGTGCGGACACTGCGCTAAATGTCTCTACGTCTTCATTATGCTTTATCCTTTTGTTCCACTTGATCATTTACAAATCATTTTTGGTAATAATCTGCTCAACGACCAAAGCCTCACCGATATATTTGTCGGATTAATTAATCCTGATACAACTAAGCCGTTCGAATGCGTCGGAACACGCGAAGAAATCAACTTCTCGCTCAAACTCGCTATAGAAAATACATCCGGCAATCTACCGTATCTTTTACAGTACTACAAGAATAATTTTTATAACCCACAAGCAGTTTATGATGTGACGAATTATTACAATCCACAACACAATATACCCGAAGAATACCTAAATATGCTAGCAAAACTATGAAACAAGATATTATCAATTATCTAAAAGGCAAAAAAATATTAATCTTAGGTTATGGGCGCGAGGGGAAAAGCGCCTTAGCTTTTTTGCAAACTAATCTTCCAAATACCACTGTCGCAGTTGCCGATCAGAAAGAAATTCAATTAAACGACGTACAAACAATTTGTGACGAGAACTACCTAAACGCTATACAAGATTTCGATATCGTTATTAAGTCTCCTGGCATCCCAACGCGCGACTTCACTGATGCCAATCAGCTCGACAAAATAACATCTTTAACTGACCTTTTTCTGCGTTTTTGTAAAAACACAATTATCGGCGTAACGGGAACAAAAGGAAAAAGTACAACCGCATCACTCACGCATCATATCCTAAAAGCTACCGGTCACGATACTATACTTATCGGCAACATTGGCATCGCTTGTTTTGATGCAATCGATCAAATTCATGAAGACACTACCATTGTCTTCGAGCTATCCTGCCATCAATTAGAATTCATTCAGGCTAGTCCGCAAGTTGCTATTTTACTGAATCTATATGAAGAACATCTTGATCATTACAAAAACGCAGAAGCGTATTTTACGGCAAAAAAGAACATCTACAAATATCAAACCGCCGATGATACTCTTATTTATGGCGACATTTTTCAGCATGCCGACGTCGCCGAAATCGAACATCTTCCAATGCATAAAATCGACATTATTCACGACGTCAATATACCGCCCAAACAAATAAAAACCCATCTAGTAGGTAAACATAATTTATACGACATTTATGCCGCCATTAGCGCCTGCGAAGCAGTAGGACTGAGTAGAGAAGAAATCATTCCAACAATCGAAAGCTTTCACGGTCTTCCGCATCGCATGGAATACGTAGGGGAATTTCAGCATATTCATTTCTACAATGATTCCATCGCTACCGCGCAAGAAGCCGTCATCAGCGCCGTAAAGGCATTAGGAAAAGTTGACACACTTATTCTTGGTGGCATGGATCGCGGTCTCAACTATCAACCATTAGTGGACTTCCTCCGCCGAAGCCAAGTCAAAAACATTCTTTTATTGCCGAATACTACACAAGTATTTCAAAAGCTCTTTAATGAAGCTCCGTTCTCGCAAAAATTGATCCCAGTCGCCAATATGGCTGATGCCATCGATGTCGCCTATGAAGTAACCGCAAAAAATCATATTTGCCTACTCTCGCCAGCTGCCGCAAGCTATGGTTTTTACAAGAATTTCGAAGAACGCGGAGAAGATTACTGTAATTTAGTTAAAAAATACGGTAAAATATAGCCAACATTAACATAAGGAATTTAATAATGCTAAGTCAAATATTGAATACTGTCACTTATAATGCTTATTCTGGGGGCGCAGGCGTCTCAGACGGCATCGCAGCTACATTTATGGGAATGTTTGCCGCCATGATGTTCCCACTCATAGCTATCATCATCGTAGGCATTGTGGCTATGTGGAAAGTGTTCGAAAAAGCTGGTTATGAAGGCTGGAAAGCTATCATTCCGTTCTATAACATGTACATTATTACTGAAATATCTGGTCAAAACGGTTGGTTGTTCCTGATTAATTTCATTCCGGCTGGTTCTTTGATTTGGAGTATCATGGTTGCTATTAAATTAGCTCCAGCATTTGGCAAAAGTACCGGCTTCGCAATTGGTTTAATTCTCTTCGCACCAATTTTCTACTGCATTCTCGGTTTCGGCAGCGCTCAATATACTTTAAGTAAAACTGGCACCAATCCTTCTTCATCCACAGAACCAAAAGCCCACACACCACAAGCTTAATCACTCTTAATCATCAAACCGCCCCAAACCAAGGCGGTTTTTGATATATAATTTAAGCAAATGATTTTCAAATTACACAGCAAGTATCAGCCAACCGGCGATCAGCCTCAAGCTATCGCCACACTCCTAAAAGGACTCGAACAGGGCAGACGTCAGCAGACTTTACTGGGCGTAACTGGCTCAGGTAAAACTTTCACGATGGCAAACATTATTGCAAAATATAACCGCCCAACCCTAGTTTTAGCGCACAATAAGACCCTCGCTGCGCAACTTTATTCTGAATTTCGTGAATTTTTCCCAGAAAACGAAGTTCACTATTTCGTGTCATACTTCGACTATTACCAGCCGGAAGCCTATATCGCTAGTACAGATACCTATATTGAAAAAGATTCCGCCATCAACGAAGAAATTGACCGCCTCCGTCATGGCGCCACCGAAGCACTGTTAACTCGCCGCGACACTCTCATTGTTGCATCAGTATCTTGCATTTATGGCATTGGCTCGCCGGACAACTACCGCGCCATGGCTATCCGTCTTGCACGAGGCGAGACTCGCGACATGACACAATTCATTCGCCTACTCACTGAAATTCAATATCATCGCAACGACATCGCCTTCGAGCGCGGTAATTTCCGCGTCCGCGGCGATACGGTCGACGTTTTTCCAGCATCTGGCGACCGCGCCTACCGTCTTGAATTCGGCTTCGATAAGCTCGAAAATATCAAAGTTATCGACCCGCTCACCGCCGAAGTATTGGCGGAACCAGAAGAAATCGGCATTTTTCCAAATACCCACTATGCTACGCCAAAGGATTCTCTAGACTTAGCTATCCGCAAGATTCGCGCCGAATACGAAGAACGTCTCAAATTCTTTAATAACCAGCACAAATATCTTGAAGCCCAACGCCTTAGCCAACGCATTAAATATGATCTCGAAATGCTAGAAACGACTGGATTCGTAAAGGGCATTGAAAATTATTCTCGCCACCTAGAAGGTCGCCACCAAGGTCAACCGCCAGCCACCTTACTCGATTTCTTCCCCGAAGATTTTCTAATGTTAATTGACGAGTCGCATATGACTCTGCCACAAGTTCGCGGTATGTTTAACGGTGACCATGCCCGTAAGGAAACGCTGGTCGAATACGGCTTTCGCCTTCCTAGCGCACTAGACAATCGCCCACTTACTTTTGCGGAATTTGAACGTCATATCAATCAAGTAATTTATGTCTCCGCTACACCGGGCGAATACGAGCTTCAACATTCACCAGCTCCAGCCGAACAAGTAATTCGCCCAACCGGACTACTCGACCCAGAGATCGAAGTTCGCTCAAGCGAAAACCAAATTGATGACTTAGTTGAAGAAATCGACCAGCGTATCGCCAAGGGTCAACGCATACTCGTAACTACACTCACTAAACGTATGGCAGAAGATTTGTCCGATCATCTCCTCGAACTTGGCATTAAAACCGCCTATATTCACAGCGATATCGACACACTTGAACGCGGTGACATTTTACGCGATCTCCGCAACGGCACCTATGATGTGCTGGTAGGCATTAATTTATTACGCGAAGGGCTAGATTTGCCAGAAGTCTCACTCGTAGCTATTCTCGACGCCGACAAAGAGGGCTTCTTACGTTCCGAATCCGCATTAGTGCAAACGATCGGCCGTGCCGCCCGTCACGTTGAGGGTAAAGTTATCATGTATGCCGACGAAATGACCGGCAGCATGCAACGCGCTATTGAAGAAACCTATCGTCGCCGCGAAATCCAGCAAAAGTATAACGAAGAACATCACATTACGCCAAAATCCGTTGCAAAGGAGATCGGTCAAGGCCTTCGTGCTATTATTCCAGAAAAAGAAAAGAACAAAAAACTCGATCTGCGAAAAATACCACAAGAAGAATATCCGCAGATTATCAAAGAATTATCATCACAAATGCAACTCGCCGCCGCCAATCTTGAATTTGAGCGCGCCGCCGAGTTACGGGATCAAATCGAAGACATAAAAGCCGCTTTGAAACATAAGAAATAAGGAGCCAACATGGAAGATCTTATCAAAACCATTAACTGGAACAACATCGTTTCGAGCGGTGTCACTATTGTAATTGCTATCACTATTTACCAAATCATCAAAATACCTATCAAAAAAGCCTTCAAACGCAACGACAGAAATAAAGGACGTAATACTTATTTATCCATGGTTGGTAGTTTTGTGCGTATGGCATATGTTGCGCTCGTTACGCTCTTTATTTTGCGCATCAACGGCGTTAATGTTGATGGACTCCTGGCTGGCGTCGGAGTTGCCTCTGTAGCTATTGGTCTTGCCGTTCAGGACACCCTCAAAGATATTATCCGTGGTATTTCCATCATATCCGAAGACTACTTTAAAATGGGCGATTATGTCACCATCGGCACCGATAGCGGCACTGTAATCTACTCAGGCATCCGCTCAACAAAACTTAAGGACGGCCTTACTGGCAATATTATCTCTATCGCTAATCGCAATATCGAAAAAGCAGAAGTTAGCGAAACTACTATCAACCTTAACATTCCACTACCATACGAACTCAAACTCTCCAAAGCAGAAGATATTATGAACGAAATCGCCAAAGCATCCGAATCACTCGAATACGTAACCGAATGCGAATATCGTGGCGTTAATTCGCTGGCAGATTCAGCCATTGAATATCGCATTTTCGCCAAAAGCGAAAAAGGGAAGCGTATTGAGGCAAAACGTAACATTCTTCATAAAACCCTCGAGGTACTTGAAAATCATAAAATTAGCGTGCCGTATCCACAGATGGATATTCACCGCAAGGTCTAGGAGCAATTTATGTTAAAAGCTAAAGCCGAAATCATCGTTGATAACGAAATAACTTTAAAGCGTTTTTTACATGATGTAGACGGATTGAAATACGAGATGATTCTCGCCAATCATGACCATCTCTTGCCGTGGCTGCCATGGGCAGATAAATACGAAAAATTCGAAGATATGCTGAATTTTACGGAGGATCAAATTAAAGAATTCGACGCCGGTCGTCAATTTGGCTACAATATCTTCTACTTTGACGAACTAGTTGGCTCTATTGATATCCACGCCATCGCCGAAGATGACCGTCATTGCGACTTAGGTTACTGGCTCGATAAAAATTATACCGGCAAAGGCATCATGACGCGCACCGTTAAGACATTAACCGATTACGCCATGAAAGATCTCAAAATGCACCGTGTTGTCATTAAGGCTGCGCCAGAAAACAATGCCTCCGTTTCGGTCGCCGAGCGCCTCGGCTTTACTCGCGAAGCGTTGTTACATGATGAACAATATTTAATTAATCGTTATTACAATACGGTAGTATACGCAAAAATCAACCCACAAACCAAATAAAGACAACCATAACAACAAAAAACTTTTCATCGCCATATCAGTGGATGTCTGATATTTATTCCTCTTCCAACGTCATGCAATTGCCCCAAAAGATGTTATAATATATCTTATGAAAACAGTTACTCGATTTGCGCCGTCGCCGACCGGCTATATCCACATCGGCAATGTTCGTTCAGCAATTTACCCATACCTTATTGCAAAACAGACCGAAGGTACCTTCATTTTGCGCATCGAGGATACTGATCAAGCTCGTTACGTTGACGGTGCTACCGATTTAATTAAAGACACTTTACTCTGGCTCGGACTGGACTGGGACGAGGGACCAGACCGAGGCGGCGATCATGGCCCATACTATCAAACTGAACGTAAAGAAATATATTATGAATGGGCAAAAAAACTTATTGCCTGTGGACGCGCATACGCCGATCCGACACCTAGCGATACCATCGCAAAATATCGCGAGGAGAGCAATAAGGCAAAAAAGGCCTTTTTATACCGCAACTATCGTCCAAAAGAAACTCCTGAATGGGAAATTGGCATTCCACTACGTCTTAAAGCTGAACCTAAAGCTTATGATTACCACGACGAAGTATATGGTGACTTACATTTAGGCCCAGAGACTCAAGACGACATTATTCTTATTAAAGCCGATGGTCTCCCTACCTACAACTTTGCACATATAGTCGATGACGCTACCATGGGCGTAACACACGTAATGCGCGGCCAAGAGTACTTGCCAAGCATGGGCAATTATCTCGAACTCTACGAAGCCTTCGGTCTCGAGCGTCCAAAATTCGTTCATTTACCACATATTCTAGCCCCAACCGGAAATAAGAAACTTGGCAAACGTGATGGCGCCAAATCTGCCAATGATTATCGCCTCGACGGTATTCTACCAGAAGCTATGCTCAACTTCTTAGCTTGCCTTGGCTGGAATGACGGCACTGAACAAGAGCTTTATAGTAAACAAGACCTCATCAAAAAGTTTAAACTCGAACGCATTCAGCGTGCCGGCGCCCGTTATGATGAACAAAAGCTACTCTGGCTTAATGGTCAATGGATTCGTCGCCTTTTCGAAGAAGACGCAAAGACACTCTTTGCGCGCACTAAGAATTTCTGGCCAGAAGCTGCCGCTAAATATGATGATGACTACAAATTCAAAATCTTCAGCATTATCTACGACCGTCTCAAAACACTTGGCAATCTCAAGACTATGACTAATTACTTCTTCGAAGATCCAAAAGTCGACATGGATATGATTACGAGCAACAAAGCACTCAAAAAACTGTCCGAACATGAAGTATGTAATTTATTGCATAAATCTATCGCCAAATTAAGCACCATCAAAGATTGGACCCCAGAAAAACTACAGCAAGCTTTAAACGAATTACTCGCAGAAAACGCACAAAAAC
>JAEEGL013196406.1_pt1 | contig 11180 bp, 11 predicted proteins | sample 9134231 | NCBI WGS metagenome assembly JAEEGL01 (sample SAMN16246548, study PRJNA631951) | gut metagenome | biome: gut microbiome; feature: rumen; material: fiber-attached | host: Bos | place: Iran: Karaj | collected 2018-10
ACCTGTTTTTAGAATGGTTTACCAGAAACGGCACATATCGATTAAACAACAACACACACAAGTTGCAAATGGCCAACTCAATAAAAAATAACACCATGTAATATCCCAATCCTACTGTCATAAATCTCTTTAAAATGACTCCAACAAACCCCTGAGCCAGCATGTGAACGCCCAGTATTGTTAAAGAGTTTTTTCCTTCAAATAGTATAAATCTATATAAAAAAGAGCCATCATGTAATTTTGAAGATTCAACTTGTTTGCTAATCCATATCAAAAGGAAAATTAAGCCAAACGTTGAGACTAACCCTTTTGCTCTAAGCAAATAATACCCCCACCACCACAGATAAAGGTTAACGAATAACCAAGGGCGGCAACTATTAGAAGCCACTTGGGCATTGAGTCAAATATAACCTTTTCTCTATATAAATGCGCAATACTAAAGAAGGCAAAGAACGTAAAAGAATAAATCAAATAGAACAGAGAACCATTGGCATATCTCTGTAATAATAATATCGCAATTACATATCCAACGATGTTTAACAACATAATCCACCAGGCCTTTGGGGAAACCAGTCGTATCACATAATAGATAACATATATTTCAAAGAGGGATATCAAAAACCATATTGCTCCAGCACCTAATGGATTCGTGACATCAGCATTTGACGGTATTAATGTGCCCAACTTCCATAGTTCGGGGAAAACGAATTTCTGTCCTGTTACAAACATCCCGGCATAAGACACAATCAACCACAAGGCGAAAAAAACAAAAATGGAATCAACAAGGCCTTTGCCTTCTTTTTTACAAAAGAGCCAAATGGAAGCTTATCAGAAAAAAACAGTCCACTCAAGAAGAAAAATACGGGAACAGGCGAGCGTAACCAATCAATTGCATGAAAATGATACACCATCAGCCATAAAATAGCTATACCTTTAAGCCAATCTACCCATTCAATACGCTCCACCTTAGCCATAATCATTTTTTTCTATTTTTAATCTGCTGAACAAGTGTCATCAATTGTTCTTTGTATTTCCAATAAAACGCCAGTCCTAAAACACTGCATATAGCAAGCTTTATCAGTATGCTCCAAATAGATGATAACCCTACGAGCAGCCATGGCATAAAGGATAAGCCTAAAAACACCAGTGGCACTGTGAGCATCGCCACATAGTTATACTGAATATCTTTATTCTTTCTGCGAGACAATACCAGCGCAACGATACTTCTACTTAAATATGTCACAAAGAAAGCTACACTGCACCCCCAAACACCCCAGATGGGTACCAAGAGAATATTAAGGACTACATCAATCACCATTGCAGACAAGGTCACAAAAAATACCTGGCCTGTATTCTTAATGAATAGTATATTAATGAAGAAAAAATAAACGCCATGATAGACAAATGCGAAATTGAGCAAAGGCATGATCTTCCAAGCATCACGGAATCCTTCAGAAACCATAATGCGTAGTATCTCCGGGGCAAAAAGGGATATCGTGAAAGCTATTAAACTATAGCCAATCACTGAAACAAATCCCATCTGCTCTATCTTTCTCCACCCATCCTTTCCCTTTTCCACCATCTGATAGAACCATGGAACAAAAGCTTGGTTAACTGAATAAGCTATAGTCCCCACCACATTTCCAAACTGCTGACCAACGCTATATACACCTGTGGCAGCTTTGCCTTTATAACCATTCAGAAACAACCTGTCAATAGTTCCTGCAGACCACATGGAAATCTGATGTGGTAATAAAGGCAAGGAGTAATTAAAGGCCTCCTTTGCTATTTGCTTATCAATACCCATTTTTATCTTGGGGACATATATAATAAGAACATACACAAAGAAAATCAGGGCCGTTGAGACATTTGCCAAAAGCATTCCCAATGCCCCCATCTTGAACACAGCTATAAACAAGACAGCGAGGCCAACATGTACGAAGAAGTTGGAAAGTGTGTTTATACTATAATGTAAGGCTTCTTGTCTTGCCTGTAGGGAATCTTGGAATAAAAGATATAGCGGAGTGATGATAGTATTTGCGAGACCAATGACAACGTAAGGATAGAATTCAACTTCACCAATGAATGGATCAACCAAATACTTATGGAATGTATAGAAAACAGCGCCCCATCCCAAAGAGCTGATTACCACAATTGTTGTTATAGTCCCCCACAATACCTTCCTATATGCCTCGTCAGTGTTTCGATAATGAAAACGAGTGGCCGCTCCATTTAAAGCCATCATGATTAAAACAGCCATAAATGAAGATACGGATGTCACCACACTTACAATACCATAGTCCTCTGGTGTAAGGAAGGCTGTATAAAGAGGCAACAGGAAAAAAGCAGCGCCTTTTTGCAGCAATGTAGTAAGACTATACATTGCTGAATTGGCAACTATCTTTGGTAATTTCATCTAAACTCTTGTTACATCAATATCAACTGGGCCTGTCCTGATCCGCATCAGCTTTGAACATACAATAACGTTCTGCGGGCTTATAGGCACCGTTTATAACTATATTCTGTGCCTCAAAAGGCTCAAAGTAATTCGGGATTATCAGTTCGTTCTGCTCTGGATTGAGTATATCAAAACCCATGCGTTGGAATACACCTTCTTCAATGCCAAAGCACAGAAAATCAACATACTCACTTTCCGTCTCTTTCAAGATAGTCAGGAAATCATAATAGAGACAGCCAACATCCTCCAAAGAACCCAACACATCAACAATACGCAGAATCTTAGATTCGTTAATCTCCACAAATTTTCCCACAAGAATAGTTCTCAACACCTCTCTCTCATAAATTCCATAAAAATGGTACTTGTAAACAGGATGTTTGGCAAAACGATTGATGAGATACGTCTTTGACTTGAACGGACGGTAATAAGCAGTCACTGCGTCATCCTCAACCGCATTTATGTCTTCAATCTCGCGCAAATACCAATTGGTTTCAGCATTACAAACCGGATACTGATAGTCTGTAGGGATAGTTGCAATCTTGTAGTCTTTGGTTTTGTGATTGAGGATGAAATACTGTCCCATACTGCAGGTCTTATGGCGAATTGCCGTATGCATGGCAAAGGAGAAACGACTAATACCCACAGTACCAAAGCCCTTATGCTTCTCCAAATAGCGCCACAAATAAGAGCCAAGAACTTTAATCTCGTTGTTCTCCACATCTGTCCTCACCTTTGATACGGCAGACCAAACTTCATCATATACTGCCAGGGCGGGATCGTACTGTGCAACACGTATCCAACCGCGAATACCGTCCAACTCTCCAGTCAGGGTGTTCTCTGCCAACACAAAGTCGTATTTGTCTTCGTCGCGGTTATAATACTGGAAATCAAGAATTTCTTTTGAGCGTACCAAGATATGGTTCTTTTTCCAGTACGTATCTATGAATGTGAGCAGGCGGGGCAAATCTTCCCGCTCACATACCTTGAACTTGTATATTCCCATCTTTTGATTAGAAGGATATTCCGTACTTGTCTGTTAATAACTTCTTTACGTTTTCGTATGAGGTCATCTCTAGAATGTCCTCTGCATCAAACATCAGGTCAAAGGCCTCCTCGAGGGCGGTAACCATAGATAATTGGTGGATGGAATCCCACGTTTCAATATTAGTATTAATAAAATCCTCGTTCAGGGCAGATTCCTCCACTGAATATACTTCACAGAAAATCTGATTGAGTTTCTCTAAATTTGTCATAATATCTTTATTCTATTGATTAATTACTTTTCCAGCTTCATTTCTTAGTATTTCTTTAACCACCTGCACCTCCACTCGCTGATGGAACAGATGGGTTTTCTCCTCAATAAAGGAAGGCAGTTCCTCCTGTAATTTGGCATCGGTAACGAGAACTATCAGTTTCTCGTCATCGCCCTTACAGTAGCAGTCTGTCTTATATTCAGTCTTTATCATTCGTTCTACCTCATCCAGACCAATGCGCAATCCGTATATTTTCAGGAAGCGTTTTAAACGGCCAATAATGAAGTAGCAACCATCAGCATCACGTCGAGCCAAGTCACCGGTATGCATTACACCGTGATTCTCATCACCCTTCATCAGGTCTTCACGACATGTAGCATAACCTAAGGTCACGTTTTCACCACGATAGACCATTTCGCCTTGTGCTTCACCTTCAAAGGTTTCAGTTCCGCTGTCTTCCACAATGGATAGTTGACCTCCAGGTTCAGCTATACCAATACTGCAAACCTTTTCCATTGCCATCTCTGCTGGCAGATAGGCCATACGGGCTGTGCACTCAGACTGACCGTATGTAGCGATAAACTGCTTGCCCTTTTCCTTTGCATACAGTGCCAATGTGTTCCACATAGCTTCGGTCAACTTACCTCCACCTTGGGTAATTACCTTTAGATTGGGTAAGTCCATACGAGTGAAACGCATCTTGGTCAGAATCTCATAGCTATAAGGGACGCCCGTAAAACTGGTAGCCTCCTTAAGCATAGTCCAGAAGCCTTTGTCTAATAATGAGCGACCACTGAAAAGTAAAGTGGCTCCTGCCAACAAATGAGAGGCTATTACTGACAAACCCATTGTATAGTGCATGGGCAGAATGGCCATAGCTTTTTCCGTGCCATCCATCTTGAACATCCGCCTTACATTGTCCGCATTCGCTTCAATGTTCCGGTAGCTGTGACGCACCAGTTTTGGACTTCCGGTAGAACCAGATGTGGGCAATAAGAGTGACAATTCTTCATACATTTGAGCGGGTGAATTGACTGTCTTTACCAAACAATACTCCCATACCTCAAACAGAGAAGTCATCCCCTTTTCGTCCGCTTTCTCTTTGGGAAGCCAAAGGTACTCCGGCTGATACTTCTCATAAAGGTTATTATACAAGCCCTCTTCCGTTGCCGCACTCAGGATAAGGGGCACAATCCTATTGGAAAGCGACCCAATATATCCCAACAACGAACCAATACGATTTTCAGCAAGGATGAATATCAGCGACCTTGAAGGCAACTGCTTGGCAAACTCCTGCGAGAAATCACAGAGGTCTCCGTATGTCACGGACTGCCCACTGTCATCAACAGCTGCTATCCTCGTCCGTTCTTTTTTATCTAAATCTAAAAACATCATTTGTTATATTGAAGCACAACCATCTACACCAAGCACATGGCCACTAATATAAGAAGCACGGTCAGAGGCCAAGAACGACACCGCGTAAGCAATGTCTTGTGGTGTTCCCAATCTGCCTAACGCTATGCGACCAATGCGCTGATCAATCTTATCACCACTTGCCTCGTATAGTTCTTCAAAACGTTCTGTTTTGATAATGCCGGGAGCCACAGCGTTCACGCGGATTCCCTGAGGTGCTAACTCCTTGGCAGAAGACTTGGTAAGTGCTATCACAGCTCCCTTAGATGCTGAATAGGCCACCTGGCCAGGGGAGCCAACTACACCTGTTACAGAAGCCATATTTACAAAGCAACCACCTCCATTGCGTGCCATCAAACGTGATGCAATCTGAATCATATCAATCACAGCAAACACATTCACCGCATACATTTTTTCAAGAAGCGGTTTGGTTACCATACCCAGTTTTTGGTTGGCTATAATAGCAGCATTGTTTACCACCACATCAATACGACCTTCTGCTTTGTATATGGACATCAAGCCTGCTTTCAAAGCATTAGTGTCTGTCACATCAAAGCAGATAGGCTTTGCACCTTCCACTTCCGGCTCATTCAGATCGTTTACATAAACGATAGCGCCGTCAGAAATGAACTGCTCCGCTATAACTTTTCCTATGCCGCGGCCTGCACCGGTGATAAGGGCGACCTTTCCTTCTAATAATCTATCCATGTTACATCTTGTTTTCTATAAAAACCATAAAATGCTTGCTATCAAACTCCGAGTAGAACTCTGCCTTGGATGTTGACTGATTAGAATCTTCCGTTAAGAACCTTTCGAAATCTTCACGATTATTGATAATAAAGAAATTATCCTTAATACCAGGCAAATCAACCGCAGGTCTCAGACCACACATATTTAGCATACCCACCTTACAACCAACACTCAAAGCTTCGTAAATAACACTGGAGTTCTCACCTACCACATACCTGTATGTCGGCAGAACCAAAGCACTATCTGTCTTGTTATCTACTATTTGTGCCCTGGGGATGGACTTTAACTTTTCTTGCTGTGCTTCGTTATACGACTCACAAGGATGAAGACGGATGTCAAAACTGTATTTGCTATCGCTATTGGACAGTTCCTGAAGTGTATCTAAAATGGCATCTGAAATCTCAGGCGAGGATATCACCAAAACTTCTTTGTCGTGTTTTTCGGTATTTTCTGCTATTGTCTTTTGCAGATACTTACTATAGGCCCAACCAATATTGATGATTCTATCTAATGGCATACCAAACTGAGGACCTTTCCAGTACTCGCCAAACACAAGGAAGTAATCAGGGTCAATTCTATGGTCATATTCGCCTGCAAAGGACACCGTATTATCCAGTGTTATCCCATGCTGAAACTCCGCAACAGGTATGCCCATCTTCTTGCACACAGCAATTTGGGGGAAATAACCTTCTCTATATACTACAAAAACACTCTTTGGACGAAGGATTCTAAACCAGAAATGGTAATAGTGATATAGGAAGAGAAAATGCGATACTTCGAAATAAAGCCGGTTCAAATAAGCGTCATCCAAAAGAAACGGTTCCCTTATTTTTCCATACAATTGTCGGATTAATCTTCCATACTTTCTGGGCGTTATATACTCATAGTATTGCTTCAGGACTTGGGCCGCTATTGTACGACCTTCGTTGGATATCGCTTCTTTTTTGTGAACTCGCGCATAATCTCCTACAAAGTCAGAAGGATCAACTACCAAAAAATTGGAACCACATAAAAAAGATTCTTCAATAACAGGGTCTGTAAACTTGTCAATATACTTCCCATTCATATTCACAAGTCTATTGAAGGGGAAAAAGGCCCGTAAGTCTTTTTTCCCGACAAAGTGCCAAAACCCGGAAAAAACTTTAAGGCGTTTCTTTCCTTCCTTGGTTGTAGGCGAACCGGCAATATACCCCGAACGTTTATTTATGTAATAGAGCCGGGTATGATAACGGACTATACGCCATAGCGGAACGCCTTTTATCTCAATATCATCTATTGCCAATCGTTTCTCGGTCTCAACGATTTCGTTTAACAACTTCGCTTCTTCCATAATACATTAATCGTTATTGTCTGGATGAATACCATAATAAGCGGAAGTGTTAATGCAAACAATGTCATTCCAATCTTTCCACTATGAAGTATAAGGTATAATGACGCAAATCCCACGGCCATCCCAACTTTATCCTTTGAAAAAAGCAATTTTATAGTATCCTTCAGATAGAAAATTATAAATGCTATATTTAGCAAAAAGGGTATATACCCCACATCTTTTAAAATAATCGATGATGTCTGCATTTCCTCCACGTAAACAGTGGAAAAGAAATCAGAACCCATCAAAGTCCTTGGCGAGAAAGTCCATTCCAAAAGAGATACAGAATACTGTTGGGAACCACTTCCTTCATCCATACGCCCCAATAGGAATTCAAGCAAAGTGTCATCTATTGAAACATAAATAAAGACCACCAGGGCTATTGCTGCCGCACCAATAAGTGAACCCAAAAATTTCTTTTTTGAATTAATTACAAAGAAAACGACCAAACAAGCACCGACTACCAATATGTTGGTGGCAGAACCAGCAAAAAGAATCACAAGGATTGAAGAAATGATAATAAGCCAACGACTGACTGTTTTTTTTGCGAAACCAAGCATCAGAATAAGGCAAGGAAACACATTCATTGCGAACAGATGGACTTCATGAAAAAGTCCGCTTAACATTCCAAATTTCTGAAAAAAGGGCACACGCGGAATAAGGGTGAACATATTTACCGAAAAAAATGAACGATAATAGATATCTCCCTTATCCATATTAGCAGCCATAAAGTCTGCATTGACCGGTGAAGAATCCAATCCAAATATGTTCATTAAAAAGAACGAGAGAAAAACACCGACGATTGAAATAAGAGACAACCACACATATCCCCTTGATAGAAATAATGATGCCTTAGTGTTATTCCCAAAAGTGTTTAAATACTCATTACTCAATTTATATAAAATGAAAACAAAAAGGGCAAATACAAAAAAGTGAAGACTTTGGGCTAAAGGATTTGCCTTCCCCTCAAGCACAATATTTAGCAGGTTTACAAATAAAATGATTATTATTAACAATGCAGTTATGGGTATTTTTTTAATTTCTTTACATCTAATTTTACTAACCCTGACTGCAATATACACTAAATCCAGCAGTATAACCATAAACTGAATAGGAGCAATACGTTCAAATCCCGTTAACCAGTATAACAAGATATTACCACGCCCCGTAGCTAGGTTAAGGAGTACTATTATTGTGTCAAAGAAGTATAGTGATTTGTTCTTTCCCATACTCTAAATCAGATTGTTTAGTCTGTGACCATCCTTTCAAATCTCCACCTTAACCACAACCTTCTTCACTATTTCTGTTTTATCGATACTCAAGCAAGGCATATGCCCGTCCTGCGGCCAGTAAATAGCAAAGAATCCATCGCCCAGCATCAGTTCCTGTGTAGGAATATCTGCTGTATAAAAAGCAGCATCTATTTCTTCTTTATAAGGTTTTGTCTCCTTAAGTTTCTCTATAGGCAGACAGCAGTTCTTCTCCTTTTCTTTCAGCAGATACTGGATATCAATAAACTTCCGGTGCGCCTCATACCCATTCTCATTAACGGACTTTGTTTCATACTCCGACACGATGGCTTTCACCTTCGAATTGATGATGTGAACACCATTCTCAATATCGGGCTGAGCCAACTTCAAGAACTTCAAACCCTCATATATATCTTCAGAGAGTCCTTTATAGGTCTCTATATTGTCAATCTTATCGTATACCATAATCACATACAATTTACACTACCATAGCACGGGCGTAAAGCCAGATGACGGTGAATACTGAAACCATTCTTATTCACACCATCAATATCATGGTACTTACCCACATAGATACGGTCACCATTATGATCAGTATCGCAGCACCACACAAAGTCGTGCCACCACAAATACTCATTACGAGCAAAGAAAAATGCAAAGAAAGTATAGCCACAAAGAATGGCGGGCGGGAAGTTCAATCCTCGTTGAGTCAGATCACCAGGCATCACAGCACGTGAATCTTCATACACGTCTTTCTTGATAAGATACCACTGGGCAGTAAGGAACAAATCCATGAAATCCTCTTTCAAATACCAGTCCTGATTATAAAGGCAAGGTTCTGACGCATCAGGATTTACTCCAAACTTATCACGGAGATATCTTAGTGTGATATTCTGGCCATTGACTTGTTCAACACCGTATATCAGAATATACCCTTCCTCTGCAGCCTTCTGCAAATCAGAATCACTGTACTCAATGGGCTTTTCCTGAATCTCAACCTCTCCAAAGCCAAGTGCCTTGAAGAAAGGCTTTAATTCGTCCTTACCAATGAAGTTCTTCCCGAACAACTTCTTTACTGCTTCTCTTTCCATTGCTGATATTCTACTACTTCTTGCGCATTAGCCAAGTGACCAAATGCGCTATATTTCTCAATGCGTTCTATCTCCGCTTTCAACCGGTCGAAACGCATGCCCCATCCACTATCTACAAACCAGTCGAGATTCCTTACCGGGGCATTGTAAAGAATAATCCCACTCTTTGAGTCAAGCACTTGACGGAGGAAGGTCAAATAAGCACGGTACTGGTGCTCGTGGGAGGCCACAAGTGCCAACCTTTTCCAACCGTTTTCCATAGCCATCTTGACTACTTCAACTGCTTGCTGCTGGGTCTGCAGAGATTTGTCTTCATGAATCAAATCCTCTTCAGGAACTCCAGCATTTAATATAAACGGTTTAACCTCCTCAAAAGGATAGCTGCCATATTCTTTCTGAACAATGGCTCCACTAAAGACAATCTTTTTGCCCAGACCCTTCTTGTAAAGGTCAACCGCTTTTTGGAACCGGTGGAAACCATCACCCTCCAAGAGGATGATGGCATCCGACGGCTTCAAGCAATCGTTATCCACGATTGCCATAATGATTTCTCTATCTGTAATCATGAATTAGAGATCTTCCCAGAAAATAGGATCACGGGCAGGGATGTCCTTGTTAACAGCCTTTCCAATGACCACGTTCTTATACTTAGGCAGGATACCCAGAGCAGGACGCAGAACGTCAAGGTCTTCTTCCTTGATAATCTGACCCTTCTTCAGGTCATGCTTTGCATAGAGGCAACGACGCTGTACAAATACGGTCTCGCCTTCCTCCTTCTGCACTTCCTTACGAGTGCTACCCATTGCCTTCTCAACTTCACGGATGCTGTCAACCATGAACTTGAATTCAGCTGGCTCCATAGAGTGAGGATGGTCAGGACCTTTGTCTTTCTTGTTCAGGGTGAAGTGTTTCTCAATAACACGGCCACCAAGAACAACAGAAGCAATAGCCACAACGGGACCAGGAGCGTGATCGCTGTAACCAGTCAGGCAGCCAAAGGCACTCTGGTAGGTCTTCAGCACGTTTACATTAGCGCTCTCCAGCTTGGAAGGATAGTTGGTGATGCACTGCATCAGCACAAAGTCCTTGTTGCCGGTCTTCTCAATGGTGCGTACAGCCTCATCAATTTCAGACATGGTAGCGTCACCTGTAGCCAACATGATAGGAATGTTCTTGCGGGCAATATAATCCAACATTTCCAGCCAGGTTATTTCACCTGAGCCAATCTTGATGAAAGGCAGCTTCATATCTGCACACAGGTCAACGGCCTCCTTGTTGTAAGGAGAAGTGGAGAAGTCGATGCCCACTTTCTTGCAGTAGTCTGCCAGTTCCTGGTGCCACTCAATAGGAAGCTCTACATCCTTGAACACCTCAGTAACGGTACGGCCCCAAGAACCATGAACTCCATGAAGCTCCATCTTGGAGAAGCCGCCCTCGGACACAATGCTCTCAGCTTTGAAGGTTTGGAACTTGGCACAGTCTGCACCGGCCTCCTTGGCAGCGTCAATCAGGCGCTTTGCCTTCTCAAGACTGCCATCAAAGTTACCACCAATCTCTGCAATGATATAGGTGGGATAGTCGGGACCTATCATGCGG
>JAEEGL014897442.1_pt1 | contig 11180 bp, 5 predicted proteins | sample 9134231 | NCBI WGS metagenome assembly JAEEGL01 (sample SAMN16246548, study PRJNA631951) | gut metagenome | biome: gut microbiome; feature: rumen; material: fiber-attached | host: Bos | place: Iran: Karaj | collected 2018-10
AAGAACCGCAACACCCAGATGATAACGGCCCTCTGCGCCAAGCACCATCTTCTGGTAGACTACCACGATTATCCTGTCCATCCTTTCGGACAGATGCGCACCTGGCCAAATGCCATAACCCGCGAATACTGCAAGGCCCAGTTGGACGGAAGGCAGATATTCCAGCCAAAGACATTCGTCACAGCTGTGTTTGTCAATATGCTGGCAGGACCGCTGGATATGAACAACGGCTTTATGGAGCTCCACCAGGGACGGACTACCCGTAAGGACAACAGCCAGGAAGTGCCGTCTACCGCAACTTCTGAGATTGCCCGTACAATGATAACCTGGTCCGGCGCCACCGTCATTCCGGACATCCCGGAGTACTACCACAAATATCCGCAGTTGCTTGAATTCCTGTCTGCCGAAAAACAGCCCTGGAAGGAAAGCCGCACACTGGCAGGAGAAATAGGGGAGTACATAGTGATGATGCGCCAGAATGCGGACGGAGACTTCCTCGTTGCGGCGGCAACTGATGAAGCCTCCCGCTCTGTCTCAATCCCGCTTTCATTCCTTCCCGGCGGAAAATGGATTGCAACGGTAAATACTGACGGTGCTGATGCTGACTACAGGACAAACCGCGAATCTACACACAGCGAGACGATAGAAGTCACTTCTAAATCAACACTCAGGGTACTGATGGCCCCCGGTGGAGGCACCTGCATCCTGTTGAAAAAGAAATAATGCACAAGTTAAGGAAAGCCCTAAAATACTTAATTGCGAACCGGATCTTAACCTCCGGTTCTTTTTTTATTATTTTAGGCTAAAAAAGTGTGTTACTTTTAAATATTTTTAAATATATTTGTAAAGAATTTATCCAACAGGACGGTTATTTTTAACTTATATATTACTAACCCTAATTTTACCTATTATTGTAATGAAGAAACTACTCTTTCAGCGGCTTCTACCGCTCCTATTATGTATGCTGTTCAGCATACCGGTAGTTTTCGGTCAGAATCAAGTAGCGGTAAGGGGTACCGTAGTTGACCAGGACGGCCAGCCTGTAATCGGCGCCGGAATTATGGTCAAGGGGACTACCAATGGCGTTACTACTGATCTCGACGGCAACTTCTCCATTGTCGTACCTGCGCGATCCATACTGGAGATATCCTCTATCGGATATACGACCCAGGAGGTAACAGCAGCACCAACGCTTAACATCACGATGCGTGAGGACATTACTCAACTTGAAGAAACCATCGTGGTAGGTTATGGTACTCAGAAGAAAGCATCCCTCACAAGTGCCATCTCCAACATCCGAAGCGAGGAACTCACTGCTACAAAGCAGTCCGACGTGCTCGCATCCCTCCAGGGAAAGGTTCCTGGACTTATGATCCGCCAGAAGACCGGTGATACAGGAGATTTCAACACAGACCTCCAGCTCCGCGGTTACGGCGAGCCTATCGTGGTTGTGGACGGTGTCGTAAGGACAGTTCCGCGTCGTAGCCAGACCCAGAACCTTTCTTACTCCAACAGTAGCTCCGCCGTGCTTGCACAGCTCAACCCTGAGGACATCGAGAGTATCTCAGTTCTTAAGGATGCATCCGCCGCTATTTACGGTATGGGTGCTGAGAATGGAGTAGTGCTTGTTACCACAAAGCAGGGAGCTATTGGCGCACCTACCGTTAAATACTCCAACAGGTTCTCATTCGGTGTTCCTACATCCCTTCCTGAGGAGGTTGACATCATCACCTGGTTCAAGGAAAGGAACGAGATGGCCGCCAACGTGGGTAACGTACAGTACTACTCACAGGATCTCATTGACCACTACATCAACGGCGACCCGGGTTGGACTGACAACCGCTGGTATTCGGCGTTCTACAAGAAGTTCTCCTTCGCCCAGAACCACCAGGTATCCATCAACGGAGGAAACAACCAGACGCAGTACTACCTGAGCGGATCCTTCAATGATGACCGCGGTATCCTTGACGGACCTCAGCTCGGTTACAAGAGTTTCTCTTTCCAGGGCAACCTTACTACCAACATAACCAAGGACCTCAAGGTTGTCTACCAGTCATCACTGACCTGGAACAACAGGACCAGCGTTCCCCAGAACTCCAACCAGAACTTCTACACCAGAGGACTGTATGCAGAGCGCTACATCCCTTGGAGGGTTCTTGACAACCCCACCCACTGGGCATACAACTCCGGAACCGACGGACGAAACAGTGTGGGCGCCCTCAACGGCGCAGGAGGATATGACAAGACACAGCAGTCTTCGTTCAACAACAACCTCACCGCTACCTACTCTCCTTCCTGGCTCAAGGGATTCAGGCTCCAGGGACAGATGTCCTATGACTTCCAGACCCGTCAGACCCGCCAGCTGAACCTTGCTTTCCCTCTGTACAACTGGCAGACCGACGAGTACGTAATGAACAACAAGGATACTGACTCATACGAGGAGCGCTGGGACAAGAGGCAGACCCTCTATGGAAAGATCCAGGCCAACTATTCAAACAAATTTGGCAAGCACGAGGTTGGAGCTATGGTTGCAGCTGAACTCAATCTGGGATGGACCTCGGAGATCAGGGGCAAGCGAGAGTATTCAGGCTTGTATACCCACGACATTCTGGACCAGGGAGTTGCATCTACTGCCACCAACGTGGGCCGCAGGAGCAGCAACGCCAAGGGCGGATACATTGGACGTATCAATTACGAGTATGACGGCAAGTATATCGTAGAGTTGATGGGCCGATATGACGGTTCATACTTCTACGCTCCCGGATACCGCTGGGCATTCTTCCCCTCATATTCCGTAGCGTGGAGACTTTCAGAGGAGCAGTTCTTCAAGAACATCCTTCCTTGGATGACCAGTTTCAAGCTCCGTTGGTCTGACGGTATGTCAGGAGCTACACAGGGCTCTGCTTATCAGTACCTGCTGGGTTATTCCAAGACCAATACGGACTATATGTTTGCCGACGGCAACCCTGTAATGGGATTCAACAGCACCCAGGTGGCTGAAACCCTCCTTTCCTGGACCAGGACCTATATGAGGGACTTCGGATTCGACTGGGAAGTGAACCGTGGAATAATCGGAGGATCCATCGACTGGTTCTGGAGGGACAGGACAGGTATCCAGGCCCGCAGCACCAACAGCGTTCCTGATATGTATGGACTCTCCCTGCCTTACCTGAACCTCAATGCCAAGGAGAACGTCGGTATTGACTTCGAACTCTCCCACAGGTTGAGGGTTGGCGATTTCAACTACCGCGTAACCGGAACCGTTACCTTCTCAAGGGAGCGCGATTCACACATCGAGGCTGAGAAGACCGCCATCTACACCTCCCACCAGAACTATTTCGAGAATCATACCGAAGGCCGTTGGGACGACGCTCTTGAAGGAAAGTACTATGAGTGGAAAGGCGGCCAGTTCAGCGGCTATCAGGAGATCAACAACTACCCGGTTCTCTATGACCGCAGCAGTTCACACAGCAATATGGCCTCTACTCTTCCCGGTACCTACAAGATTCTGGACCGCAACGGAGACGGTGTTATCTCCTCCGCAGACCAGTTCTACTCCTGGAAGGAAGGCAACCCGCCCCTGCAGTTCGGTTTGATGATTTTTATGGAGTACAAGAACTTTGACCTTAGCGCTACCTTCAACGGTGCTGCATTGAGCCACAAGAATATGCAGCTCTCGGGAGGTATGGGTTACGGACACAACAAGACCCTCTTCAAATATCAGCTCGACCACTACAGGCTTGCAGACGGTTACACCGATCCCCGTGACCCTAACTCTGTCTGGGTACCCGGTTACTGGCCGGCAATCGCACCTGCCAGCGCTTACAATGATGCTTCTTCAAATGGAACATACCGTTTCACCCAGCCTTATTCTTGGGTTAACAACGCATTCTTCCGTATGAAGAGTATCGAAATCGGTTACACCTTCCCCAAGGCTCTCCTCAGCAAGGCTCATATCAAGAGCGCCCGTATCCACTTCAGCGCCACCAACCTTCTCACATTCTGTAACAAGGTTGTAAAGGCCTGGGATCCTGAGGCATTCCAGAGCGACTACCGTGGAGCCAGCGGTGCGCCTCTGCTCAAGACATTCGTAATTGGAACCAGCATCAGCTTCTAAAGATATTGAGATATGAAAAAGATATTAAGATATACATTCGCAATTGTCCTCGGTCTTGGAATCTGCTCCTGCGACAAGCTGTTCGACAGCCTGGAGGGAGACCTTACAAAGATGTCCGAGGAGGATATGACATCAAGCCAGGCTGGTATGGAAAGACTGCTGTCCGACGTGTATAATTCCATCCCTATGGATGCTTTCAACAGGAAGGACAGAAGCACAACCTTTGCCACGCCTTCAAAGGCCGCGGATTACTCCATAGACGTAACCAGCTTCTGGGATTATACAAAGATGCGCTCCATCAACTACTTCATCAAGCAGGTTGACGTAGCGCTGGAGAAGAAGGCCATCAACCAGGCCACCCGCGATGCAATGCTGGGCGAAGCCCTCTTTGCCCGCGCATACTGTTATTTCGCTTCAGTTAGGCGCTATGGCGGCGTTCCTATCGTTACCGAACCTCTGGACCAGTACTATGACGGAGACAAGAACGAAGGACTCTACGTAAAGCGCTCAACCGAGAAAGAGACCTGGGATTTCGTTATTTCCGAGCTTGAGAAGGCAGTTGAACTCCTTCCGGAAAGCAGGAAAGATGGAAACTACCGTGCAACCAAATGGTCTGCGCTGGGACTCCTTTCACGCGTAGCCCTCTATGCCGCATCAGTCAGCAAGTACTGGAACAAGGAAGCTATTCCATCTTCCTATGATTCCGTTAAGGAAAAACTCACTTATATGGAGGCTTCCTATGCCGATGCGTATTACGCAAAGTGCATCGAGGCTTGCGAGAAGATAATGAACTCCGGTTTATTCTCCCTTTACGGAGGACCAACTGCAGACAAGGCAAAGGCCAAGGAGAATCTCACAGAACTTTTCCTTAACCGCCAGGACTGCGAGTTCCTCTTTGGAAAGAGTTACAAGAACGGCCAGGCTACTGCGGACCACTCATTCGATATCTACAACTCTCCTAACCAGGCTCACGCCGTGGCCACCAACCGTGGTTGGGGTAACTACTCCATCACCTCAGACCTCGTAGACCTGTTCGACGACTACGACGCCGCAGGCGGAAGGGCTGATGGAACAATTAAGACAAGGAATGACGGCAAGGAGGATATCTTCTTCGCACAGATAGTCAATGCCGCATCTGACTTCGACTTCAATGCCGATTTCATCAAGTACGACAACCTTGCCGATCCTTTCAAGAACAAGGACGCACGTTTCCAGGCCTGGGTTCTTTATCCGGGAGCTGATTTCCGTAATATCAAGATAATGGCCCAGGGTGCAGTATGGACGGCTGATGCAAAGCCTGAGTTCTATGTGGACAAGGAGATTAAGTTAACCAACGCTGCTGGGGAGACGGTTGTATTCCAGAATCTTGGTGGAGATGAGCCCAATATCTCCGCATTCAACAGAATTGGAGGAAGCGCATCCACAGATCACGCTGATTTCTGGAACAGTTCTTTTGGAATCAGGAAATTCTTGGATCCCAACACTGCTCTCATCTACTCATCCAACCCTTGGTGCGACATCCGCTATGCGGAGATCCTCCTGAACTACTGCGAGGCATACGCCGAGAGCGGACACGGCAGTGCCGCCACCGCCAAGAAGGTGCTCAACGACATCCGTCACAGGGCTGCCTTCACGGACGACATCGAGCCTACTCTGGAGAATATCCTTCACGAGCGTTCAGTTGAGCTCGCGCTTGAGGGTGACCAGAGCTACACTCTCCACCGCCGCCGTTCATATCTCAACAACAGGTCCGGCTACATTGCCAGGAAGCACACATTGCTGCCAGTTCTTGACCTGCGTGACGGTGTTGACAACCCCAAATACATCTTCCCTCGTGTGAACCTGTATCACGGTGACGTGCAGTTCGCCCCCAATGGTCTCAACACCAACCTTGTTGACTATTATGGAAGTATCCCCAACTACGTCAAGAATGGTTTGACACCTAACCCTTCACAGCAATAATTAAAGGATGACAGTTATGAAAAAGATATTAGTTATATTATCATTGCTTATTCTGGCAACATCTTGTGAATGGTTCCTTTACGATAACCAGGAGCAGTGGGACGCCCAGGTAGAAGGAAGGATCATTGACAGCAAGACAGGCGAGAACGTACAGATGGCCTGGCCTAACAACTCAAGGATAGATATCTACGAGTTGGACTGGGACGAACTCGCATCAGAGAAATGGTATGTCAAGTGCAACGGCACATACGTGAACAAGCTTGTATGGGCAGGCAAGTACAAGATGGAAACCGTTGACAGGAACTTCTACCCTGTGTCAATTCCTTTCGAGCTTAAGAAAGGCGCCAATACGGTTGACTTTACCGTGACACCATATGCACGTATCATCGATCCCCAGATCACTTATGAGAACGGAAAGATCGTCGCAAGGTTCAAGGTTGAGCACGCAGATCCGTCCAAGACCACCAATATGGATGTAGCCCTTTTCGGTTTCACTGACAGATGGGTGAGCGACGGCAACAACAACTTTGACTTTGACAAGGTTCAGAAAGACGGAAAGCAGAAGAAGATCAAGACTGCAGACGGTCAGACCGTTATAGAACTCTCAATTGATCCTACCAAGGCCAGCGGTATGCAGTTCGTATACCAGAGGGAGCACTTCTTACGCATTGGCGCGGTTGCTACCGGCAGTGGCGTCAACTCAGGTAAGCGCTACAACTTCTCACCTGTATTCAAGATGTCAAGCGACTTTTCAAAGGTTGAGATAGTATCCAACTGGGACGAGGAATAATTGATCGATACCAGATAGTTTTCAATCGCAAGCCGGGATTCTTTTCCCGGCTTGCTTTTATAATTGCCCGATTCTGGCTATATTCGTATACACTATCCATCAATTTTGCAATCTGTTATGAAAAAGGGATTTAAGCTATTTCTTTGCGCCGTCCTGGCATTGTGCGCATTGTTCACTGCTTCGGCAAGACACAAGAATTTCAAGGTGTCGGTCTATGTCAGGGCTTTTGAAGTAGAGAAGATGAAGGATACCCAGTGGCTGGAATCCACTTGGAAGACCATCTCCAGCCAGCTGGACGTTGACAAGATTTACCTGGAAACCCACAGGGATATGCGCCTTGTGGACGACGCAACGCTTGACAAGGCCAAGAAGTTCTTTGAAAAACAGGGGATAGAAGTGGCTGGAGGAATCACCTACACTATCAGCGAGCCCAATGACTTTGAGACTTTCAGTTATTCAAATCCGGAAGACAGGGCCTGGGTGCAGAAGGTGGCTGAGCATACGGCCCGCCACTTTGATGAATTCCTTCTGGACGATTTCTTCTTTACAAGCAGCAAGAAGGATGTGGAGATCCTTGCAAAAGGGGACAGGAGCTGGACCCAGTACAGGCTTGAACTTATGAACGAGGCCGGCCGAAACCTTGTTGTAGGCCCGGCCAAGGCGGTCAATCCCAAGGTCAAGGTCATAATCAAATACCCAAACTGGTACGATCATTTCCAGGGCCTTGGATTCAACCTGGAGTATGGCCCACAGATATTTGACGGAGTATGGACTGGAACGGAGACCAGGAATCCCGCAGGCAATCAGCATCTTCAGAACTATCTCAGCTACAACATAATGCGCTACTTTGAGAACATCTCCGGAGGTCGCAATGGAGGCGGCTGGGTGGATTCCGGAGGAATAACGATGAGTATGGACCGCTATGCAGAGCAGCTTTTCCTTACCGCAATCGCAAAAGGCCGTGATGTTATGCTTTTCGCTTACAACCAGTTGCTGGATGTCAAGCTTAATCCTTCTTTCCGCGCCCCGTGGCAGGACCAGGGAACTAGCTGGAGCTATGACCAGATGACCGCACCGTTCCAGAATGGGAAGGAGACGGTCACTCCTACTACAATGGCCCGCATCGCAGACGTAGTCCTCCGCAAGACTGACGACCTTGTAGGCAAACTTGGAAACCCTATCGGAATTAACTCATATAAGATTTACCACGCATCGGGAGAGGAATTCCTGCAGAATTACCTTGGAATGATGGGTCTTCCTATGGATATGTATCCTGCCTTCCCTCAGGGCCAAAAAACGGTGCTTCTGACGGCACAGGCGGCATCGGATCCGGAACTGACTGCAAAGATTGAGAAGCAGCTGAAGGGCGGTGGAGACGTGTTCATCACCACAGGCCTACTGAAGATGGTTCCGGAGAAGATAGCCGACATCTGCGAACTTCAGTGCGACGACCTCAAAGCCATAGTTAACGATTTCGGCCGTTATGGCAAGAGCGATAAAGACATCCTTATCCCTCAGGTGCGTTACCTGACCAACGACAGTTGGGAGGTAGTAAGCGCCGGACGCCCTCTGACCAACGGCGTTTCCGGTTGGCCAATCCTGCACCGCGCTACTTATTCCAACGGCACTTTGTATGTGCTGACCATCCCGGATGACTTTGGCAACCTGTACGATTATCCCGCAGGAGTGCTCAATACCATCCGCCGCAATATGAGCAAGGGCCTTGACCTCTATCTGGAAGGGCCTTCAAAGGTCAGCCTCTTCCTATATGACAACAAGACAGTGATAGTAGAGAACTTCAACGACCAGCCGGTTGACATCAGGCTTGTGGGCAACCACGGGCAACTCTCTCTCACTGATCTTGAGACAGGGGAGTCAGCAAATCCGGCTATGACTATCAAGCCGCATTCCTACAAGGCATTCAGTTACAGATAATCATTTCATTAAGGGAAGACTAAACTTTAGAATACTATGAACAGAAGCGCACAAATCATCAGGACAAGTATCGTAGGCATAGTCACTAATGTACTGCTGGCCGCATTCAAGGCCATTGTGGGAGTCATCTCCAGCAGTATAGCAATTGTGATGGATGCCGTGAACAACCTCAGCGACGCTCTTTCCAGCGTCATCACAATCATAGGCACAAAACTGTCCCAGAAGCCGGCGGACCGCAAGCATCCGTTCGGCTATGGCAGGGTTGAATACTTCAGCGCCATCATCATTGCCGTGATTGTGCTTTCTGCAGGTGTGACATCGCTCATAGAGTCCGTTAAGAAGATTTTTGCGCCCACAAAGCCCAATTATACCACAGCCACGCTCATAGTTATCATTGTGGCCATAGTTGTAAAGATACTCCTTGGATGGTATGTAAAAAGGCAGGGAAACAAGCTTAAGAGCGATGCCCTAATAGCCTCCGGCTCCGATGCGCTTTTCGACGCCATCATCACCCTGGCAACGCTCATCTCAGCTGGTGTAATGCTCCTTTGGGGCGTTTCCCTGGATGGAATCCTTGGAACCCTCATCTCCATCCTGATCATAAAGGCTGGAATTGAAATGCTGGCGTCTCCCGTTGGCGAGCTGCTGGGCTCCAGAGTCTCTCCTGAACTGATCGCACAGATAAAGAAAGAGGTTATGGCGTATGACCAGGTTCACGGCGTCTACGACATTATCCTGCACAATTACGGCCCTGACGTAATGATAGGATCCCTGCACGTGAGCGTGGATGACGGGCTTACAGCCCAGGACATCCACGGCCTCACGCGCAAGATAACTCTCCAGATGTACCAGGAGCACGGTATTATAATGACCGAAGGCGTCTACGCCGTAGCCACCGGCCAGAACCAGCGCAGCGACTATCAGACCAAGGTATTGCGCGCCCTGACCGCCCACAAGGAACTGGTGCAGATTCACGGTTTCTATTACTCTGAAAAAGAGAACCTTGTTACGGTTGACGTTGTGCCTGACCTGACGGTAAGGGATGAAACTGCGCTATGCCAAAAACTAACCCGGGAACTTGAAGAACTGCTCCCGGGTGAAAAGGTCCTGATAACTATAGACCACAATTACAGTGAATAGCCGTTTCAGGCTGTCTTCCTACACTTCTGGCCGATAAGGAAGCATACGGCTGCCACCGCCATTCCGTTGATGGCGGGGAATCCCCATTTCACAAGGTTGGCCACCACTGCGCCAAGAACTACGCCGGCAATGGCAAACCAGTCCACCTTCTTCTCCGGAAGGGTGTCCTGGGCGTATGCCTTGCGGTTCATAAAATAGTGGAGGATGAGGATGATGCCCACAGGCGGCAGCGTGCAGTTGAGAACGTTGAGCCAGTCGCAGAAGTTCCAGTACAGCCAAACTGCGGCCACCGTTCCAATGATTCCGGAAATGATCACCATTGTCTTCTTGGAAAGTCCGAAGATGTTGGACAGGCCAAGTCCTCCTGTGTACAGAGCATTGTCGTTTGTAGTCCAGATATTGAGGCCCAGAACCAGCACTGCCAGATAGAACAGGTTGAGGTTGAGCATCACCTCAAAGATGTCGTTGCCTCCTGCATAGATGCTGGAAACGGCTCCAAAGAGGAACATAAGTGAGTTTCCAATGAAGAAGGCCACCACCGTTGTCCAGAGGCCTACCTTGGCGTTCTTGGCAAAGCGGGTGAAGTTTGGCGTGGCCGTTCCTCCCGAGACGAAACTGCCCACGACAAGGCCTGCGCCTGCAATTACTCCAAGGTCCTTGGTGCCTTGGGAGAACTGCTCTATAAGGCCCATATCGCCGCGGCGTACGGCAAGGATCATTGCAATTGTACCCAGGATGGCAACTGCAGGAACGGCGATATAACTGATGATTGTAAGGCTCTTTATGCCAAAGTAGGCGCTGGCCGTCATCAGAACGCCTGCGATGGCTACCAGAAGGTAGCCCTGCCAAGGCATATGGTCCGGTGTAACGTCAAGGCCCATAAGTTCCTTTGCCACGGGGATGGCGAACATTGCAAGGCCCACTCCAAACCAGCCTATCTGCGTAAAGCTGATCATAGCGCTGGGAAGATAGCTTCCCTTGGCGCCGAAGCTGCGGCGCGCGAGCATATCCAGCGAGAGGCCGCTTTCTGCGCCGATGAAGCCAAGTGAGCCGGTGTAGGCGGCAAGGATGAGGCCTCCCAGGAGGAGGGCCCATACGAAGCCCCACCAGTCAAGTCCGGCGGCGAGTTGCTGTCCCACCCACATACTTGCGGAGAAGAAGGTGAAGCCCAGCATCACCATAAACATACTCAGGTTGGATTTGCGGCCGGCACGGTCCACCGCACGGTCGGTGTAG
>JAEEGL015462482.1_pt1 | contig 11180 bp, 13 predicted proteins | sample 9134231 | NCBI WGS metagenome assembly JAEEGL01 (sample SAMN16246548, study PRJNA631951) | gut metagenome | biome: gut microbiome; feature: rumen; material: fiber-attached | host: Bos | place: Iran: Karaj | collected 2018-10
GCGATTAGGGTGACCTCCGGCAGTCAATCCTTCCTTTCTACAACAAAGGTAAGGAAAAACTGGCATATTTTCTCGTATATAGAACGTTAAATAATTTAAGAGTTATTGAGGACTCTTATTATAGACTGCAAAGTTAAAGAAGGGACGTAAAGATTACAGGCAGGCGGTTCTCTTTATTTGCCTGGCTCACTACTACACATTGGTCAATGGCCGAAGGCCGTTTCGCATATCTGTCCCCGAAAACTTCGCAGAGTTCAAAGGCCGAAGGCCTGGAGAGATTATAGACACATAAGTCCCCAGCTGCTTGGGGCATTACCACACATTGGTTAAAGGCCGAAGGCCTGGAAAGATTATAGGCAGGCGGTGGAGCGCAGCGAAACCCCTGCAATGGTGCATACAATCATCTAAACCCTGAAAGGGTGACAGAATCTGCCATACCTTCGGCATTCAATGAATTGCAACCTTTTCGCAGGGGTTCACGCTTCGCTTCACCCCTGCCTATGTTCTATCGCACTTTCAGTGCTCTAGGTCAACAGATATATCATTGCTTATTTCAAACCACTTGCCCTTCTCCGTTCTGCCGAATTTGTAATTCGGCAGCAATGAGAAGCGAATTTGTAATTCGCACAAAAGCACATGGATTGAATTTATGAATGCTATTGTATGCACAAATGATTTACGGGGAGAATGGGGATTACAAATCCCCAACTCAAGGCATCCGCATTCGGAAATGCGGATGAACGAGGTTTAAGGTTTAAGGCTTAGTAATGATATATCATTTGGCCTAGAGCACTGAAAGTGCGTCAGAACATAGGCAGGGGTGAAGCGAAGCGGAACCCCTGCGGAAAGGGATATCATTAATTAGTGCTGAAGGCACGACAGAATCTGTCACCCTTTCAGGGTTTTGATGATCGTATGCATCATTGCAGGGGTTCCGCTGTGCTCCACCGCCTGCCTGTAATCTTTTCAGGCCTTCGGCCTTTAACCTACGTCTGGTAGTATTCGGGGACAGGTATGCAAAAGCGGCCTGTCCCTAATTTTGTTGAAGTCTGCTTGTCTACTCGTCTGCTTGTCTACTTGTCTACTCGTCTGCTTTTCTACTCGTCTACTTGTCTACTCGTCTGCTTGTCTACTTGTCTACTCGTCTGCTTGTTTACTCGTCTACTTGTCTACTTGTCTACTGAATAATTGGTTGCGAAAAAGGGTACAGAGAGAAGTAATGAAAAAAGTCCCCAATCCTTTTCAATCTCAAATAAAATGCTTATTTTTGCAGGGAGATGAACAGAAAAGAACGATATAACTACATTTTGGATTATTTCCGAAAGACTTCACCGCATGTGACAACAGAGTTGGAGTTCGGGTCAGTGTTCCAACTGTTGTGCGCCACCGTACTCAGCGCACAATGTACCGACAAGCGCATCAACCAGGTGACGCCCGCACTCTTCCAAGCCTATCCCGATGCCAAGACCATGGCAGAGGCCACCCCCGACGACCTGCTGGCATATATCAGCAGTGTGAGTTACCCCAATGCCAAGGCCCGTCATCTGGTGGCGATGGCCCAGACGTTGGTACATGACTTCGGCGGTGAGGTGCCCGACGATATGAAGTTGCTGATGACCCTCCCGGGTGTCGGTCGTAAGACAGCCAACGTCATCCAGGCCGTCGCCTTCGGCAAGAGTGCCATTGCTGTGGACACCCATGTGTTCCGGGTGAGTCGCCGGATGGGGTTGGTGCCCACCACTGCCGACACGCCGTTGAAGGTGGAGTTGGCGTTGAAGAAGCATATCCCTGCTGAGTTGCAGGCCGATGCCCATCACTGGCTGTTGCTACACGGAAGGTATATCTGTCAGAGTAGGACACCGCGATGCGGGCAGTGTCCTTTTGACGAGATCTGTCCGAAGCTCGTCAACTTATGAGTTGATAGTGCATAGATGTTCTTTACGTTCTTCACTCTTCACTCTTCACTTTTATCGAACCTCCCTCAAACCGGATGGTGACTTGGGAGAAGCCCATGGAGCGCATCAGTTGGTTGAACTGTCGGGAGGCGTTCTGCTCGGCGCTCTCGATGTTCTGGCGGTTCAGACAACGGGCACGCATCCGTTGGCGGGCACGCTCATACATCATCTGGCGGTCCTCGTCGGTCCATTTGCCTGACTCATAGAATGCTTTTGTCTGGGCCTCGTCGATGAACTTCTCATCCAGCAGTTTGATGGGTGGCAGGGTGACGATGATAGTGTCTTTCTCTTTCTTGATCCATTGGCCTTTCACCTCGTTCATGTCGATGCCTAACCGTAATGTGCCGTAGTAGATACGTACCAGTTCGTCGTCGGCGAAAAAGCGGTTTCTGGTGGTGTCCACCATCTCCTCGTCAGAGACTGAGAGGAACTCCCATTCCCCGATCTGTTTGATACTTGCTATCTGTGTGGGTGTGATGCCTATCCGCTGATCCACCTCGATGTCGGCCCCTGTGGCCACGACAGAACGGTAGATGAGGTAGGAGGCAATGATCACGAGAAGGATGAAAAGGGCGATGCCGCCCAACACCCATTTGCTCACTGTCCCCAGGGCGTGGAAGAGGGTAGAGAGGGTGGAGGGCTGTGGTGTCTGCGGGGGTTGCGGAGAGGTGTTGCCCGTGAGCTGTTTGTTGTCGTTCATCGTGCGAATGTTTTTTGATCGAGTAATGAGGGAAGGTCCGAAACGGTATATTTCTTTCTGAAGGTGATGGTGATATTACTCTGGGGGTATCCCATCTGTTCAATCATCGGTATCAGCGTATTGGCGGCATTCTCCTGGGCCATGTGTATGATGCCCATCTTTGGGATGTCGTTGATGATCGCTGCCCGTCCTTGTTTCTCGTAGATCGACAGTTCTTCATCAGAGAAGTTGGCCCTCAGCAGGGAGACGTGTCTTTTTATCTCCTGGTGGTTGATCTTACTGCTGGTCATCTCCACCTTCGGGTCGGGCAGGATAATCTCTATCTTATCACCTCTCTTCCGGACGTTTTTCTCGGAGAAATCAGAGAAGTCGATATATGCCTTGAGGGAAGCATCCATGGGGATGGCAATCTTCCGTTTGCCCATCGGCAGGGTGATATCAAACTCTTTTTGCAGGAAGGAGCCTTTGAGTTTCATCTGATCGTCGTGGGTGACGATCTTATGCACCTGGTATTCGGCGGTATAGAGCTTGGCACATTTCTGTATCTGCATGACCATCATCGGAATGGTATCGAGTACTGGCGAAGGGTCGCTGGCTTTCTCTTTACCGCCACAGGCCATGAGGAGAAAGGCTGACAGGAGGATGAAGGGTTGTAAGAGCTTCTTTGTCATCTTATTCTTTTCTTTTGGGACAAAGATAATGAAAACGGAATGCAAAACAAAATAAATTGTGATTTATTTTTTTTGCTGAGGTATAGTCAATATTGTTTTCTTCTTTACTTCTCTCTGTACCCTTATGTTCTTTTTCTCTCTCGGCAGAGAGAGAAAAAGAACATAAGGGTACAGATAATAGTAATCAACTCACTATTATTACTAAAAAATGTCATTTTTGACGGTAATACCTTTAAAAAAGCAAATTTTATGTTGTAGGCTGTTTGTTGTTTAAGTAAAATAGGTTAATTTTGGAATCGTAATGACAGAAAAGAGTAAAATGAGAAGATTATCTATTGTTTTAATGGCTGTGTGCTCCCTCGTACTCACGTCGTGTAAGGAGAAGAAGACATCCACAGTGATCATTGCCCCCAAGCCTGTTGAGGAGGTGAAGAAAGACCCGTCGAAGATGCAGGAGATCAACCAGGATATGAATGTTGAGTGGATCGGCAAGACTTATCAGGTGGTGATCCGCAGGGTTTCCGACGAGAGTCTTCCGATGGTGAAGGATGAGGGTGGCTCGAAGTATTATGACAATGTGATCACCTTGAAGGTTATCCGTCCGGATGGTTCGGAGTTTTTCAGTCGTACGTTCAAGAAGACCGATTTCTCCAGTTATCTGGATGACAAGACGCGTAATAACGGAGCTTTGTTAGGTATTGTCTTAGACCGAGCTGAGGGCGATAATCTGATCTTTGCGGCCAGCGTAGGTTCTCCCGACCGTCTCAGTGATGAGTATATCCCCATGGTACTGACCTTATCCCGGATGGGTAATGTCAGCATCAAGAAAGATACTGAGTTGGATACTGCCAGTGATCGTACGGAAAGTGAGCTTACGGAAGAGGAGGATGACGGCGTTTAATCGTTGTCCGTCATCACCTCAATGAAATACACCTTAATATCTTTGTCGCTCCTGCTGTTGAAGTAAATACGGTTGCCGGCATGGTTATAGACCGGGTGGGGATGAGCATCTTGTCCCAGCCAGTCACTCTCATGCTTACACAGCGGGATCCATTTCAGGAGACCCTCTTCCCACAGGGGTACCACGCGTGAGATATATTCCCCGTCTTTCTTATGAGGATCCGGTCCGTTGTCTGTACTGTTCTCACGGACGATGGCTATATCGTCGGCGAATTTGAAATAGCCGTCACAACAGAGGATCTGCTGATGATCCATCGTGAAATGGCCGTAAGACTTATATTCCTCCGGCAAGGCTATCTCCCAGTATTGCCGGCTACGCAGGTCGTAACGCCCCACCATGGCCGGTCCGTCGGCATAGCCACCGTGATAGATAATGATATTCCCATCATCACTCCACATCTCATGACATACCCAGTCGGCTGCCTTCCGGGGATATCCCTTTGTGTCGCCTAAGGTATCTGTTCCTTCTGTGCGCACACGGATGATCTCATCTGTATGATGGTTGTATAGCCAGATACGGCGGATGCCACAGTCACGGCAAGGCCACTCATGGTTGTACATGATGATTTCCGGGTCGGCGGGGTTGAACTGCACGTGGGTGATCCAGCAGAGGGGCACCTGTTTCTCATAGCTCAGGGCACCTGTGGCTGTATCATAGACACAGAGATAACTGTTCAGTTGTTCATCCTGCACACGCTGGTCGATATTGTATATCGGTCGCTTGTCGAGTCCGCTGCCCTCCGTATCGGGATCATAGTCGAGGCATCTGCCGTCGGTCATCGGCACACACAGCCATCGCCCGTCGTCACTGACATGGGTGAAGGCCGTCATCCTGTTGTCAGGCACGTGGTTGAGCACCACCACCTTCCCGTCGAGGCCCACCTTGCAGATACAGTCGTCTTGTATGAAATAGATCACATCCCTTTTGCTGTCGAGTGACACGCTGGCCTTTCCCAGTCCTTCGTTGAGTGTCCCGTCGAAATACACATAACTCTTCAGGATCCCTTTCGTGTTATGCGTGAGCTGACGCTCCTCACCTGTCGTAAGGTCTTTTACGAAGACGTTGGGATGCCCGTCACGGTTGCTGATGACATACAGTCGTCGGTCGTCGGCACTCAGGGAAGAACAGGTGAAATACAACAGTTGGGTATCGTAATGCTCGTTTGCTGAGCATCCGCTGATCAATTGTCTTTGTCGGATGGTATGACTCATATCAGGCTCTTCTTAGGATGTTATAACTGTCGTTGAAATCCTTGGGATGGTTACCTAAGAATATAATATTCAGGAGGCAGTTGGCGGCCATCTCCTCATCTGTGAGGGTCACCCCTTTACTGCGTACGATATCTTTTCCCAACAACACATCCCAGTTGGCCTTGAAGTTGGAATCATGGGCTCCGAAATAACAGTCGCCGGAACCATCCTCAATAAGCAGGTATTGAATCTGTTTGTTGGTCGGCGTATATCTCATGGTGGTCAGCATGTCGAAGGCCTGCTTGAACTCCTTGCGATGACGTTTGGCATTGGGGTACATAGCCACGACGGATGGGAACAACTCATCAAACTCGAATGATTGTAATAATTGGAACAGTTTCATAGGTAAAGGGATAAAGGTGTTTGATTATCGGATAACCACTTCCACGGGACAGTGGTCACTGCCATAGATCTCGGTATGTATCTTTGCGGAAACCAACCGTGGTTGTAAGCGCTCGGATACGACAAAGTAGTCGATACGCCAGCCGGCATTCTTCTCACGGGCATGGAAACGGTAACTCCACCAAGAGTAGATATCGGTCTGGTCGGGGTAGAAATAACGGAAGGTATCTGTAAATCCTTCCTGTAGGAGTAAGGTGAATTTCTCACGCTCCTCATCGGTAAAACCGGCATTCTTACGGTTGCTCTTCGGGTTCTTCAGGTCGATCTCCTGGTGAGCCACATTCAGGTCACCGCAGATGATGACGGGCTTCTTCTGGTCCAGGCCCTTGACATATGCACGGAAATCGTCCTCCCACTGCATGCGGTAGTCTAATCGCCGTAAGCCGTCTTGGGAATTGGGGGTATAGCATGTGACCAGGAAGAAATCGTCCATCTCCAAGGTGATCACACGTCCTTCATGGTCATGAACATCGATGCCGATGCCATAGGTGACGTTGAGGGGCTGATGACGGGTATAGATAGCTGTGCCGCTATATCCTTTCTTGTCAGCATAGTTCCAAAAACTATGAAAACCTTCAAACTGAAGGTCCAACTGTCCTGCTTGCATCTTTGTTTCTTGCAGACAGAAAAAGTCGGCATCCAACAGTTTGAAGGTCTCACTGAAACCTTTTGTCTCACAGGCACGAAGCCCGTTGACGTTCCATGATATAAGTTTCATTGCCTAAAACTTTGCCATCTTGATGGCAACGACGGCACACTCATCTCCTTTATTACCTAAACAGCCACCGCTACGGTCTTTTGCCTGCTGCCAGTTGTCGGTTGTCAACAGTCCGTAAACCACAGGTATCTCACTGGTAGTATTCAGACGGGCGATACCATAGGTTACCCCCTGGCAGATATAGTCGAAGTGAGGTGTCTCACCCCGTATCACACTACCGAGGATGATAATGGCATCATATCCACCGTGGAGTGTCATCTGATGAGCTCCGTAAACGAGCTCAAAACTGCCGGGAACGGTCTTCACATGGATGTTCTCCGGTAGTGCCCCATGTTTCTCGAGGGTCTTGACAGTGCCTTCCAACAGCGCATCGGTAATCTCGGCGTTCCATTCTGCCACAACAATGCCGAAGCACATGTTACTCGCGTCGGGAACACTGGAACTATCGTAATCAGAAAGATGATGTAATGCGGTTGCCATTCAAGTATGAGTTATTCTGTTACGCGCTCGATGTATTTATCAATTTCCTGCATCACAGGAGAGTTGACATACTTCTTCTTGATATCTTTGTAGATAGAGAGAGCCTCTGCTTTCTTACCCTGGCTTTCCAGGATCTCAGCAGCCTGGATGAGGAAGGTAGGAGACAGACTGTTGTTTGCTCCGTCAGCGGCCTGGCTGTCAGCCATCTTAGCGGCCTTCTTCAGGTTAGACACAGCCTTGTCGAGCTGCTTCACATGCGCATAGGCATTGCCTAAGGCAGCCACAGCGGCAGGACTGATCATACTGTCATCCTCTGGTGAGTAAGCATCGAGGAACTTAACGGCCTCTTCCCACTTGCCGAGGTTTGCCTGACACAGACCGGCATAGAGATTAGCCAGATTACCGGCAGCTGTACTGCTATAATCTTTTGCGATCTTTGCAAAACCAACGAATCCCAGGCTGTCACCCTTCAGGGCCATCTCATAGTTCTCGTTGGCGAAATACTCCTGACCTTTAGCAAGAGCAGTGCTGGCCTTATCCTGACGGGGCTCTGCCACGTAGTTCTTATACAGGATGATACCGGCGATAATCACGATCAATGCTACTACAGCAATGGTAATTGCTTTCTTGTACTTCAGCAGGAAAGCCTCTTGTTTGTTGAGATTCTCAACATTTTTTTCTTTAACGTTTGCCATTTTTTTATTTTGTTATTTCAATTATTCTCGATTTTCCCTAATAGGCTGCAAAATTACGCATTTTATTGCAGATACTGAAATTTATTACCTTTTTTTTTCGTTTTTCTATGACAAAGTCCTTATCACCCATGTTGTTTTATTAAAAAAATAGTATCTTTGCAAGTTGAAGATATGATATTACAGAAGATTTCCATCATCAATTACAAGAATATCCGGGAGACCTCGTTGACGTTATCTCCCAAGATGAACTGCCTCATTGGTTTCAATGGGGCGGGGAAGACCAATTTCCTGGATGCGGTCTATTATCTCTCCTTTTGCAGAAGTGCTTATCACTCGTTGGATTCGCAGGTGTTGATGCATGGTGAGGATTTCTTTGTCCTTGAGGGAGAATATTCCCATGACGGGCAGCAGGAGGATTGTCAGGAGGTGATCTACTGTGGCATGAAGCGAGGCACGAAGAAGCATTTCAAGCGTAACAAGAAAGAGTACAAGCGGTTGTCGGAACATATCGGGCTGATCCCTTTGGTCTTTGTCTCTCCTGCAGATATCGTGCTCATAGAAGGCAGTAGTGAGGAGCGTCGGAAACTGATGGATATGGTGATCTCCCAGTATGACAATACATATATGGAGACGCTGAATCGCTATAATAAGGCATTGTTACAGCGTAACACCCTGTTGAAGATGGAAGAGGAGCCTGACATAGCGCTCTTACAGTTGTGGGAAGAGCAGATGGCCGAGGAAGGGGAGAAGATCTATCAGAAGCGGAAGGCTTTTGTGGAAGAACTGATACCTATCTTCCAGGAGATCTATCATTATGTGTCCACCGACAAGGAGCAGGTCTCTCTTCAGTATCTCTCTCATTGTCAGCGTGGTCCGCTTCTGGAGGTTATCCAGCGTGACCGTATGAAGGACAGGATTATGGGGTATTCCCTGCATGGTGTTCACCGGGATGACCTGGAGATGTTGCTGGATGGTTATCCCCTGAAACGGGAAGGCAGTCAGGGTCAGCATAAGACCTTCCTGATAGCCTTGAAACTGGCTCAGTTCCGTTTTCTCAAGCGAACGAGTGCCCACACCCTTCCCCTGTTGTTGTTGGATGATATCTTCGATAAGTTGGATGCCCAGCGTGTAGAACAGATCGTCAAACTGGTATCCAGTGAGGAATATGGTCAGATTTTCGTTTCGGATACCAACCGTGAGCATCTCGATACCATCCTGTCGGGCAGTGGTTTCGACTATAAGTTATTCCATGTGACTGAGGGTGAGATCAAGGAGATCTCCTCTGAGCAGGCTAAGGAAGACGAACGATTAGCGGAAGGAAAGGAGGTAGCGGATGTTTAAGCGAAATGTGATTCCACTCAGTGAGGTCTTACAGCGGTTCCTGCGTGATAATGGTCTGGAGACACCTTTGCAGCAGAAACGCCTCATCGATTCCTGGGAGAAAATTGCCGGGAAGGCTGTGGCCCGTTATACACAGGAGAAGTTCATCCGAAACCAGACCCTTTTTGTGAAGATCTCCAATCCCGCTTTACGGGCTGATCTCTCGATGATGCGGGAAGAACTGATGAACCGTCTTAACCAAGAGGTAGGAAGCCGGCTCATCACCGAGATCCGTTTTTATTGAGGATCCCTTAGTGGTTGATCAGAGCACCTCATCAACCTTGATGTCGTTGGCATCTGCGGGGATGCCCGGCATCTTCTGAAAATCAAAGCATACCCCTATCTTATAAGCATCAGGAAGGAGAGGCAGAAAACGGTCGTAATAGCCTTTCCCGCGTCCTAAACGGTTACAACGGGAGTCGAAGCCCATGCCGGGGACGATGGCCACCTCTATCTGTGAGTAGTCGGTGAAGGTCTTTCCTATAGGTTCCATGATATGAAAGAATCCACCCACCAGATCTTTCGGTCCTTCATAACAACGTAGTTCCATCTCTGTATCGCTGATAACAGCGGGCAGCAGGACCTTCTTCCCTGCCTTCACCAGTTGGTCGATGGTATCGTGGGTATCCACCTCGTCATCCAGTGAATAGTACATCATGATGGTGGAACAGTTCTTTACCCTGGGATGAACCATCATCCGTCGCATGATGGTTACCGACATTTCCTTCAACTCCTGTGGCGTGAAATGTCCTTTCTGCATGCGGATGAAATTACGCAGTTCTTTCTTGTTCATGCTTCTTGGGGAATGCTTCGTTCTTTTTGAAGACGTCTAATGACTTGAAGATGACAGGATCATCCAAGTTCAGATATTGTATCCAGGCATCCTCGTCCATGATGTTGTAGATAATACGACTGTGTATATATCGTTGCAGGAGAGTATGACTCTTCTGTATCATCAGGTTCCGGCGTTGCAAACCGAGCTTGTCGGCATAGGTGGCAAACTTATCTATCAGATTCTGTTTTACCAGATAGGCAGACAGCTCTTTCATACTCTTGAAAGTACTGAGTTTCTGACGGTTCTCATCCGTATATTTAAAGGCATATTGCAGAATCAGTCCACTCATGCTGGCCTGTCGATAGTAGGATGTCACGCCCAAAGTGTCTTCCGGCACGAAGAAATCAGGGGTGATACCACCACCTCCATATACCGTCCTACCGTTAGCAGTATGATATTCCGGTCCGGTATGTTTGATGCTGTCTTCCGAGAAGAACTCCCCATGTTGGTAACGTTCCAACAGGTCTTCACCATAGTTCTTGCTGCCTGGCTCGTACGGCTTTTGGATACAACGTCCTGACGGCGTGTAATAACGGGCGATGGTAAGACGGATCATACTACCGTCGGGGAAGCCGATCTGCTGTTGTACCAGTCCTTTTCCGAAGGAACGTCGTCCGATGATCGTTGCCCTGTCGTTATCCTGCATAGCCCCGGCGAAGATCTCTGAGGCTGAAGCACTTACCTCATTGATAAGTACCACCAACGGTATGCGCTGATAACTGCCCCGGCCGTCACTCCGGAAGTTCTGCCTCGGGGCTTTCCGTCCTTCCGTATAGGTGATGAGCTTATCTTTGGGAAGGAATTCATTAGCGATCTGAACGGCGGAGTGGAGATAACCGCCGGTATTGTCACGCAGGTCGATGATAAGGTTCTTGAAATTCTCCTGTGACAGTTGTGCCAAGGCGATAAGTACCTCAGGATAAGTGTTCTCTCCGAAACTCTTAATACGGATATACCCTGTGTTCTCGTCAACCATATATGTGGCCGAAACACTCCTGGTGGGTATCTCTCCACGGGTGACGGTAAACAGTTTCTCTTTCTTGTCACCAAAACGGAGTACACCGATCTTCACTTTGGTATCCTTCGGTCCTTTCAAACGATGTTGTGCCTCTTCATTGGTAACCTTCTTGCCA
>JAEEGL016001306.1_pt1 | contig 11180 bp, 9 predicted proteins | sample 9134231 | NCBI WGS metagenome assembly JAEEGL01 (sample SAMN16246548, study PRJNA631951) | gut metagenome | biome: gut microbiome; feature: rumen; material: fiber-attached | host: Bos | place: Iran: Karaj | collected 2018-10
GCAGTCTGATGTGCTCGGTGAGAGAATGTCACCTGTAACAGGTGATGACATGACCCTCAACTTCTGGATCATGATCCTCTGTGTAGCAGGCCTCATCGGTATGAGCTTCGTCTACACGGATGATGACGAGGAGGAAGAGGACAACGGAAACGGAGCAAAGGTGAAGAAGGCTCGCCGCTTCGGGTTCAGGAAGTAATACGTAGCAGATCTCAGCATATGATGAGATAAAAAGATCCCCCGATCGATATGATCGGGGGATCCTTATTTTGCATATCTTGCCTGTAATATCTTGCCTGTAATGTAAAAGGGAAGAATGTAACAGTTATCATGCGAAAAACAAAAAAAGACCCGGGTGAGCCGGTCTCCTGCAAGTTGACTCCTAGAATAATCTAGGTGGGGCACGGCTGCCTCTTTCCTGTCTTCCACTCTGCATTGCTGCTGCGGGCAAGCCCGCATGGAGGCCTGACATTTATCGAGGTTGAAGCTTTAGTCCCGTTTAAAGTATCTGTAGGTTCAAATACACAGAAGGTATCGCACTCCCCAGGCAATTTAATTATAACATAGCTGAAACGGATGGGATATAAATATCACTTTGCAGAGGATGTATTCTATGCTATACTATTGAAGTTGCGGAGGCAGATAACAGCAGTTTCCGCACATTGGTATGATTATAAGGACTGAACTGATAAACAGGAGGCAATAGAATGAAGCATATCAAGACACTGAATACAAGAGATTACAAGAAGTCAACTGTCACAGGCGGATGCGGTGAATGCCAGACATCATGCCAGTCAGCATGCAAGACGAGTTGCACTGTAGGCAACCAGTCCTGCGAGAACAAGAACAAGTAATCATAAAAAGCAAGACACAAGGGCGGCAGCAGGTCTCCTGTTGCCGCTATAATTTTGCTCGGATATTGACTGAAATAAAAACATGGTACACGAGTATAAAAACAACGGATTCAATATAGTGCTGGATGTTAATTCCGGAGCTGTACATGTAGTGGATGATATCGTATACGATCTTGTCCCGCTTATGGAGAGGAACGCAGAAGCTTCCGACAGGGAGCTTGCGGGGCTTCTTTCCGGCAGATACTCTGTCGATGAGGTACATGAGGCAGCAGAGGAGATCAGACAGCTGAAAGAAGCGGGGTCACTCTATACGCCGGATTCTTTTGAACAGTATGTACAGAGCTTTACAAAGGGGAAGCTTGAGCACCCCGTAGTGAAGGCTCTGTGTCTTCATATAGCCCACGACTGCAACTTAAGATGTAAATACTGCTTTGCCGAGGAGGGGGAGTATCACGGAAGACGTGCTCTCATGTCCTATGAAGTGGGATGCAGGGCACTCGATTTCCTGATAGAGCATTCCGGAGCGAGGAAAAACCTTGAGGTGGACTTCTTCGGAGGTGAGCCCACCATGAACTTTGAGGTCGTAAAGCAGCTCGTGGAGTACGGAAGGAAGAGGGAGAAGGAGTGCGACAAGCATTTCCGCTTCACACTTACTACGAACGGCATGCTCCTTAATGACGAGATCCTGGAATATGCCAATAAGGAAATGCACAATCTGGTCCTTTCGATAGACGGCAGGAAAGAGATAAACGACAGGATGAGGCCTACCGCCGGAGGAAAGGGTTCATACGACGTTATCCTTCCGAGATTCAAGAAGGCCGCAGAATCAAGAAATCAGACCAATTACTATGTAAGGGGCACCTATACCCATTACAACACTGACTTTGCACGTGATGTGCTTCATCTTCATGATGAAGGATTCGAGCAGATATCGGTGGAGCCGGTAGTGTGCGATCCGTCGGAGCCCTACGCACTGAAAGAAGAGGATCTGCCCGTACTGCTTGAGCAGTATGACATTCTGGCACGTGAGATCATACGCCGCAGGAAGGAAGGACGGTTCATCAATTTCTTCCACTTCATGATAGATCTGGAGGGTGGACCCTGTGTTGCAAAGAGGCTTTCGGGCTGCGGGGCAGGCTGTGAGTATCTTGCGGTGACACCGTGGGGCGATCTGTATCCCTGCCATCAGTTTGTAGGCGAGGAGAAGTTCCTGCTCGGCAACGTCTATGACGGCATAGTAAAAGAAGATATACCGAAGGAATTCGGCTCGGCGAATGTATATACGAAGCCGGAGTGTAAGAAGTGCTTTGCAAAGTTCTACTGTTCAGGAGGCTGCATGGCAAACTCCTATCATTCGACGGGAAATATAAATGGCAACTATACCATAGGCTGTGAGCTGCAGCGCAAGCGAATAGAGTGCGCCATCATGATAAAGGCAGCACTCGCTGAATAAGAGATGATACAGGCAGGGGCAGACACTTGCAAGAAAGCTTTAATATAGTTAAAATATAACGTTGGTTTATTCTTAAATATCAAGGGAGATGAAGTATGAAGAAGAGAACAGCGATAATAGTCCTTATCCTGATGCTCGCCGCAATGATCGGACTGGGATATCTGGACTACCCTATAATAAGGGACACGGTGAACACACCGGGGCAGGGAGAGTCGATCAAGCTCGGACTTGACCTTGCGGGAGGTGTATCCATCACATATCAGGCTACGGGAGAAGAGGATCCGTCAGCACAGGATATGGCAGATACCATCTACAAGCTGCAGCAGAGAGTGACGGGATACTCTACCGAGGCACAGGTATATCAGGAGGGATCAAAGCGTATCAACATCGAGATCCCCGGCGTATCTGATGCCAATAAGATACTGGAGGAGCTGGGTAAGCCCGGATCGCTTTACTTCATAAAGGAGACGGGATCAGACGGTACCCCCAACTATGAATACAACGGTGTAGGATTCCAGCTTACAAAGACGCTGGATGAGCTCAAGGCAGACGGCTCAATAGTATGTGACGGAACCAACGTCATATCTGCAGAGCCTGCTACAAGGACCGATACGACTACGAGAAAGTATGTCGTTAATCTTACCTTCGATGATGCCGGCACGGCAGCCTTCGGACAGGCTACCACGGATGCTTTCCACAACGGAGAGACGATAGGTATCTACTATGACAATTCATTTGTTTCCGTACCCAGGGTCAACGAGCCCATCACAGGCGGACAGTGTGAAATATCAGGCCAGGAATCATATGAGGAGGCTGACAGGCTTGCATCCACTATAAGGATCGGTGGACTTACTGTAGAGCTGGAAGAGCTTTCTTCATCAGTGGTCGGAGCACAGCTCGGATCACAGGCTATCAGGACATCCTTCCTCGCAGCAGGTATAGGTATCCTTATCATCTTCATCTTCATGGTAGCTATATACTGGGTCCCGGGACTTGCTTCCGGATTCGGACTCATCATATATACAGAGCTCGTGATAGGGCTCATCAAGGCATTTGACATCACGCTCACCCTGCCGGGTATCGCAGGTATCATCCTTTCGATAGGTATGGCAGTAGATGCGAACGTGATCATATTCGCCCGTATCAGAGAAGAGATTGCCAAGGATGTATCTGTGGCCACAGCTATGAAGACAGGCTACAGCAAGGCATTATCGGCTATCATAGACGGTAACGTGACAACGCTTATCGCTGCGGCAATACTCGGTATCAGAGGTACAGGTACAGTACAGGGCTTCGCAGTAACTCTGGCACTCGGTATCGTGGTATCCATGTTCACGGCTCTTGTTATCACAAGGCTCATCATGAACGGCATCTACGGTGCAGGCGTGAAAAATGAGAAATTCTACGGCAGGGCAAAGCAGAGAAAGATGCTGGATATAGTGAAGAGGAAGTGGCTCTTCGTTACGATTTCGGCAATCCTTGTCCTTTCGGCACCTGTGCTCATGCTGGTAAACAACAGCAGCATAGGACATCCGCTCAACTTCTCACTGGAGTTCCTCGGCGGTACATCCACTACGGTGAATATCGGAGAGGATATGACTCTGGACAGGCTTGAGAGCGAGGTAAAGCCTCTTGTGGCTGATATCACAAAGGACAATGCAATAAACATCTCCAACGTGGAGGGCAGCAAGGTAAATATCCGTACAAGGGAGCTGACACTGGATGAGAGAGAGCAGCTTACCGGCGTACTCGAGGATAAATACGGACTTAAGACCGAGGATATAGAGATGGAGAACATCTCAGCTACCATATCGAACGAGATGCAGGCAGATGCCATCTGGGCTACGATCATAGCTCTCATCTGCATGCTGATATACATCTGGATCAGATTCAGGGATGTAAGATTCGGTGCGGCATCCGTTGTGGCACTGCTTCATGACGCACTTGTCATAGTAGCCTGCTACGCACTGACAAGGATCAGTGTGGGTGGTACCTTCATAGCAGCAATACTTACCATCATCGGTTACTCGATCAATGCGACCATAGTCATTTTCGACCGTATCAGGGAGAACCTGCATGTGATGGGCAAGGCGAGCCTTGAAGATGTCGTGAATACTTCCGTGACCCAGACACTGTCAAGGTCCGTATTCACGTCGTTAACGACCTTCATCACGGTGCTGATGCTCTACATACTGGGTGTATCCAGCATAAGGGATTTCGCACTTCCTCTGATGGTAGGCGTCATCTGCGGTACTTATTCTTCGATCTTCCTTGCAGGTAACCTCTGGTATATCTTCAGGCAGATAAAGGGTAAGGCAAAGAAGTAATAAGAGCCTGATACAGTAAGGCAAATAGAATAAGGTATACAAAAAACCTCCGCGGTGCTCGTGCCGCGGAGGTTTTGCGTGATGTTATGAAGAGGGATCAGTCGAGATTGATCTTCTTCTTTGTGATCATGATGCAGGCTACATAGTAGACAACAGCCAGTATACCCTGCACTATCGCTGTAGTCGTGAGCATGCTTGCGTATATGGTGCTGAAGATCGAATCAAATTCCGTTGCAGCATCACCCATCAGACCGTAGAAGCCTGAAGAGAAGAGAGAAACCTGGCCGATGATCTGATTCAGGATATATAAGCCGATATAGCAGAATACCGCGCCGAGGATCTTATGCTTCTGCCACAACTGACCTACCGTGACACTGAAGTAAAGTGCAAGCAGGGAAGACAGAGGAGAGATCACTACTGTGAGTATCATCGCCGTTATGAAGCGTGGATCATTTACTCCGAATATGGACATCAGCTCATTTGCAAACTCCTGAAGCTCGGCAGAGCTTACATCTACTGAATTCAGTACGCCGGAAGCTGCTATAAAAAGCGAGCCCAGAGTGCATATGAGTGAAAGTATCTCCCATACGTACCCGACAATGACCTTGGCATTAATAATGCTGTTTGTGGTCACAGGCAGAGTGAAGGTGAGATAACCTTCTTCGGTATACAGGTTTTTGTGATAGCGCATCACGATATAGACCTGCATTATGATATTGGCAGCTATGATACCGATATAATAGATACCAACAAGTGCAAACAACAGGATGTATACGCCTGTCGACTCCACCATGGGGATGCCGGTGATCACAAAATATGCCATGATCCCGAGTACGATCAGAAGTGCATCAAGAGCCACCGGTACCTTCCATGTGGCTGTAAACTCATGTTTTAATAATTTGCTCAGCATCTGAATACCTCCCTGAATAAGCTGTCTACGGACTTGCCCTCGACACCTCTGATCTCTTCCACAGAGGTATATCTTACTATGTTCCCCTGCTGCAGGAAGATCACGTCATCGAGGATATTCTCCACGTCGGATATCAGATGTGTAGATATCAGTATGGTCGCATTCTCGTCGTAGTTTGTGATGATAGTGTTCAGTATATAATCCCTGGCCGCGGGATCCACACCCGCTATGGGCTCATCCAGTATGTACAGGTGTGCCCTGCGGCTCATGACCAGTATCAGCTGCACTTTTTCCTTGGTGCCCTTTGACATGGTCTTCAGCCTGTCCTTTGCGTTGATGCCGAGCTTGCCAAGCATATCGTAGGCTCTGCTTTCGTCAAAGTCCTCATAAAAATCCCTGAAATACTTTATAATTTCCTCCACGGTCATTGACTTGCCAAGATACGTGGTATCCGGGAGATAGGAGATGACTTTCTTACTCTCCACACCGATGGGATTGCCCTCTACTGTCAAAGTACCCGAGGTGGGCTGCAGCAGACCGCAGATTATCTTGATCAGGGTAGTCTTGCCACTGCCGTTGGGGCCGAGCAGACCGATTATCCGCCCTCCCGGAAGCTCAAAGCTTATGTTGTTCAGAGCGGTGACATTTCCATATGTCTTAGTAAGTCCGCTCACCGACAATAATGAACTCATATGTCCTCCTTAAAATTTTTCTTTTATCAGTTTAATGATCTCATCCTGCGTGAGTCCGAGCTTCTTCATCTGTGATACAAAGCTCTCGACTCCGGAAGCTGCGAGATCATTCTTAAGATCATCTATCATTTGCCTGTCCTCCGTGATATACCTGCCGCTGGTGCGCTCCGTCCGCATGAGACCGAGCCGCTCGAGCTCACTTAAAGCTCTCTGCATCGTATTGGGATTGACTGATGCTTCAGAGGCCAGCTCCCTCACGCTGGGAACTTTCATTCCGGGTGGCAGGGCGCCTGATACTATGTCGAGCTCGATATGCTCCACGATCTGAAGGAATATGGGACGATCAGAATCAAGATTCCATGACATTGCATTGCTCCTTTCCTGTTTTATTGTATTAAGCAAATAATACAGTAGAACAATAATACACTTTCGGAGGGGTGTCAAGCACTTTTATGTGAAAACAGCTGTCGTATATGTTAAAATTTATCCATAGGGTCTGGATGGCCTCTGTGAAAGATATAGGAGGAATAAGAAATGAGGATTCTGGGAAACATCTTGTGGATCATATTCGGAGGCCTGCTCAGTGCTCTGGGATGGTTGATCGCAGGAGTATTCTGGTGTATCACTATCATCGGGATACCTGTCGGACTTCAGTGCTTCAAGCTTTCAAGCATATCGTTCAATCCTTTCGGCAAGGAGATCGTTTACGAGGGCGGAGCCGGATCTTTCATACTGAATGTACTGTGGTTTATTATCAGCGGATGGGAGCTTGCTTTGACTAACTTTCTGATCGGCCTCGTTCTTTGCATCACCCTCATCGGCATACCCTTCGGTAAGCAGTTCTTTAAGATAGCCGGTCTGGCGCTGAGGCCTTTCGGTGCTGCAGTAGTTAGAACCAATTATCTATGATAGAATAAAAGAAGTATCGGATTCAGGCTTAAGAGAGGAGCGTTATCGGTGCTAAAGATAGAGGGCAAAGGGCTGTCACAGGGAGCCGTTATAGGAAAGATGAGATTTTACATGGCGCCTGTCTATGAGATAGACGAGGGCGACTATGATGACTCTGAAGCGGAGATAGCCAGGTTCGAAGCGGCCAGAGAAGCCGTGAAAGAGCACCTTATGATGCTTGCGGAGGCTGCGGAGGCGGCGTCCGACAAGGAAGGAGCAACGGTATTCAATTCACACGTGGATCTTTTGGATGACCACGGTCTTATCATGCGCGTAGAAGACTTCATCAGGGAGATGAAGAAGAGCGCGGAGTTCGGCGTGAAGGTCGGCTTTGAGAATGTGGCCGATGATATCAGGAGCCTGCCCGATCCTTACATCAGCCAGAGAAGCGATGACATACTTGAACTTGAAAGAGAGATCCTCGAGGAGCTTATAGGCCTCTCAAAGGGTATCAGATTCGGGAACGATCCTTATATCCTCGGAGCCTACGATCTGACGGCTGCCGATGTGGCAAGACTCGACAGACGTCATGTGATAGCCATAGTGATGAAGGAAGGAAACATGACTACCCACGCCTCCATACTCGCAAAGGGACTGGGTATACCGTGTGTAATAAGGGCAGAGACCCTGTCGGCTGCATGCGACGGCAAGGAAGTCATTGTGGACGGCACGGAGGGATTTGTCTTCGTAGATCCCGACGAGGAGACCGTGAAGAAGTACGATGACGTGATGCGAAAGGACAGAGAGTTCGCAGACTCTCTCATCCGCCTCAAGGGTAAGATGACCGTGACCAAGGACGGCCGCGAAGTAAGACTTTATGCAAATATTTCCAATCCGTATGACGTTGAGACGGTGCTTGAAAACGACGCTACGGGCATAGGTCTTTTCAGATCCGATTTTCTTTTCTTAAAGGACAGGGAATATCCTTCGGAAGAGGAGCAGTTCCTTGCTTACAGAAAAGTCGTTGAAGAGATGAAGCCGAGATCCGTGATCATTAGGACCGTGGACATAGGCTCTGACAAGAGCGTGCCCTATCTGCAGCTGCCGAAGGAGGAGAACCCCGCCATCGGCATGAGAGCCATACGTATCAGCCTTACAAGAGTTGATTTCTTCAAGGTACAGCTTCGGGCACTGCTGCGTGCTTCGGCATACGGCAATCTGAGGATCATCTTCCCGATGATCACCAGTGTGGCGGAGCTAAGGGAGTGTAAGGATATCCTCGCAGAGTGCGAGCTTGAGCTCGTCAAAGAGGGCGTACGCATGGGCAGCTACAAGATAGGTGTGATGATAGAGACCCCGGCATCCGTCTTTATTGTGGATCAGCTGGCAGAAGAGGTAGACTTCTTCTCGGTAGGTACCAACGATCTGACGCAGTTCACTCTGGCGCTGGACCGCGAGAACCCCGCACTCGACAAGTTCTATGATCCGCATCACCCGGCTGTGATAGAGGAGATCAGGATGACGATAGAAGCAGGGCACAGACACGGCTGTCTTGTGGGCATATGCGGAGAGCTTGCAGGCGATACCAGCATGACAGAGACTTTCATGAGGATGGGTGTGGATGAGCTTTCGGTCAATCCGCAGTTCGTACTGCCGCTCAGACAGAAGGTAAGGGAACTGGATCTTAGCAAATGAAAGAGTTGTGGTTTGAAACAAAGATACCCGGTGATTACCGGGCCATAGCCAAAGAATACGGAGTCTCGCCGGTAATGGCGAGGCTTCTTGTTAACCGTGGGATAAAGAGTGCAGATGAAGCTTCGGCATATCTCAATCCCGATGATACTTCACGGATATATGCTTACGATAAGCTGCCCGATATCGACAGATGTACGGAAATACTGGCAGAGAAGATACAAAGCGGTGCACATATCAGAGTAATCGGAGACTATGACATAGACGGAGTATGTGCCACATATATCCTCACTAAGGGCCTGCAAAGACTTGGGGCAAAGGCAGACTATGCCATACCCCACCGCATAACGGACGGCTACGGCCTGAACGACAGACTTATACAGGAAGCCGCCGATGCGGGAGTGGACTGCATCATCACATGTGACAACGGCATATCGGCTGTGGATCAGATCGCTCTTGCAGTAAGGCTCGGCATGACGGTGATAGTGACCGATCACCATGAGATACCATACCATACGGAGGAGGATAAGAAGATAGAAGACATGCCGGATGCTGCCGCGGTGGTTGACATAAAACGATCGGATTCTATGTATGGCTTCACCGAGATATGCGGTGCACAGGTGGCATTCAAGGTGATCATCGCTCTCTGTGACAGGATGGGCGATACGGAAAGGAGAGCTGCGGACGGCCTCATCGAGCTTGCTGCATTTGCTGCCATAGGAGACATCATGCCTCTTATCAATGAGAACAGGGCACTGGTAAAGCAGGGACTCAAAGCTTTGCAGATGACAGAGAATAAGGGCATGAGAGCCCTGATACGCGGACAGGGGATAGACGGTGCAGTACTGAAGCCGTATCACGTGGGGTTCATACTCGGCCCGTGTATTAATGCGACCGGAAGGTTAGCCACGGCTGAGAACGCCTTTGAGCTTCTTGATACGGATGATGAAAGTGAGGCGGAAAGACTTGCGGGACAGCTCATCGCCATGAACGCCGACAGACGTGATATGACTGAGAAGGGCCTGAAAGAGGCGCTCGCGATAGCAGCGGATGAAGCACATATTTCGGAAAAAGTACTTGTCATATACCTTCCCGATACTCATGAGTCAGTAGCGGGTATCATAGCGGGAAAGGTGAGAGAGGACACCGGAAAGCCGGTCTTTGTACTGACTGACGCTGAGCATGGGATCAAAGGCTCCGGACGATCCATAGATGAGTATGACATGCACTCTGCCATGACAGAAGCAGGCGATCTCTTTTCAAAGTTCGGAGGACACAGGATGGCGGGAGGACTGAGCCTTGCCGAAGGAGTCACCCCGGATATGCTGGCGGAGAGGCTGAACAAAGCCTGTACGCTTACGGAGCACGACATGGCGGCCAAGATACACTTTGACATGCAGCTTCCGTTTGCATATGCTGATATGGCGCTTGCGGAAGAGCTTGAGACTCTGGAGCCCCTCGGCTGCGGCAATCCAAAGCCACTCTTTGCAGCAAAGGACGTGACATTCACCAATATGCAGGTCCTTGGGAAAAATGAAAACGTATTCAGATGCATCGCATCTGATGCCTCGGGCAGTAAGCTTCCGGCTATTTTTTTCGGCGATGCGAAGACTCTGATGGGTTTTGCAAAAGAAAAACAGACATCGGGGGGATCGATCAAACTGCTTTATTATCCCGAGATAAACGAATACAGGGGGAATCGCAGCGTTCAGCTTAAGATAGAGCACTATTGCTGAACGGAATGTGTGAAATAGCGAAATGAAAAAGAAAAAAATAATAGCTTTTGCCATCCTTATAGCTGTGATAACAGTCATAGCGGCAATAGCGGCGTACGTCTGCCTGCCTGTACTGAAAAAGGCCGATGATCCCGAAGAACTCAGGATCTATATCGAGGGAATGGGTATGTGGGGCGTGGCTTTCTTTATCATGGTGACTGTCATCCAGGTCGTAGCTGCTTTCATACCTGGAGGGCCTTTGGAGATAGCTGCGGGATACTGCTTCGGCATGATACCCGGAGCAATTATCTGCGATATAGGGATGACTCTCGGAAGCATGGTTGTTTTCCTTCTCGTAAGGCGCTTCGGTATGGCGTTTATTGAGATCTTCTTTTCAAGAGAGAAGATAGAATCGCTGAAGTTTCTGAAGACAAACGGACAGTCAAGGCTTGTGATATTCCTGCTTTTTCTTATACCCGGTACACCGAAGGATATACTTGCCTACGGCGTGGGACTTACGGATCTGAGCCTTGTCTCTTGGATACTGATCACATCGGTCGGGAGATTCCCGTCCATCCTACTTTCCACGATGAGCGGAGATGCGCTCGGAGAGCAGCGTAACGGGACCTTCATCGTCGTGATCATAGTCATA
>JAEEGL017202592.1_pt1 | contig 11180 bp, 19 predicted proteins | sample 9134231 | NCBI WGS metagenome assembly JAEEGL01 (sample SAMN16246548, study PRJNA631951) | gut metagenome | biome: gut microbiome; feature: rumen; material: fiber-attached | host: Bos | place: Iran: Karaj | collected 2018-10
ATTAAATTGAATTGCTTGTTCCTTGTTTGGATACAACCTTATTTTTATTGCTCTTAACATATATTATTTATCTTAGATTATCTTGAAAATGTACTAAAAAAGTTAGTTTTGTTTAAATTTTTATTTAACTGTTAATAACACTCTATGATAGAACTCACAACCGTCACAGGTTTCTCCAGTTCTCAACTGTTTCCATTTACAGATTACATCCGGACCACAGTCATTGCAATCAAAATGAATGCAATGTTTGTCAATTTCAGGTTCTCTGAAACTAATATTATTGAACTTTCCCTTTTCCCTTTCTCATATCATTATACTAACTTGAAATATTCACTGAAACTCTTATATGAACCACAGGAGTACCATATGGGTCATCTTGACTTCATTGTGCAAATATACTACTTATTTTTAAAATAGCAAACAAATATCTGAAATATCGGGATTATTTAACGTAGTACCAATCCACCCATTATCCCAATCATAAAACTTATCATCGTTCCCAAGAGAATATATTCAGTCATCCGGAAATCCGAACTGCTCTTGATGTCACTGAACCTCATTACGGACTTCGCTGTGATAAGAAATCCGACAGCAGATAAATTACCCGTGCTGATAAACGTCACTATAAGGATTCTCTCGATATACCCGATTATCTTGCCGGCTCCTTCAAGGCCTGTATAGCTGGGGAGTTTTTCTATCCACAGTCTGAAGATTCTCTCGATAAGAAGAGATGACGGCATTGTCATCAATCCATATATGATTCCGTACATCCACAGTTTCTCTGATGACAGAGCAGTCTGAACTGAAGCGGCAACTGCGGACCAGTCTCCTGTCAGAAGCAACCATACTAATCCAAGCACAGTCAAGTGCGCAATCTAGTCACCAATGAACCATTTCACGTTGTCATCTCCGTAATGAGTCTTGGCATAGTCAATGATAAGATGACTCAAGAATATGATGAGTGGAACCCACCACAATGTCCACGTACCCAAGATAACATACACTGCTGCCGCATTTATCAGTGAATGAAGACATAATGTTGTCCAGGAGTTCCGTTTGTTTTTTGCAATCCAGTCTGACTGTAAGAAGAAGTCTCCGATTAAATGTGCGGCTATCAATTTGAGGATTGTTATCATCTCTGTTCCATATATCTTTTTATATAGTTGGAAGACCAGTCTATGGCTTTACGGACTTCCTTGTAGTTTCCGATGGATTTTATGTTCTCCAGGAATGATATAGACTTATACTCCTTCTCAGCGTTTCCGGATTTGTATTTCTTCTTCTTGTATATTTCCAGAATCTCATCATTGGTCTGTCCGAATACTACTCTGAACAACAACTCTGCGGTATGAGCCGACCATTCTGAGATGACAAGACTGAGCAGCATACAGCATACATTCAGGTCTTCCTGTACATTTTCATTATCCGTGGAAACTACAAGACGCTGCTTCTTCAATATTCTGTTGAGGCCTCTTCCGGCATGTACAAATCCTGAGCCTTGTGAAATGGAGAGCCGCTCATCAACTACTGGAACATCATTACCGAATCCTATACATATCCGTACATCACTATTGTTTGACAATACTGTAGATCTCAACAGAACTGCAACTTCAATTGCATATTCCGGATTATTCAACAGAACATAGAATGAGTCTCCGTCTGCCAAGTCACATACTACATCATAGTTCTTCTTTGCTTTTATTCCGGATACCAATGACTCTATCTTCTTCATCAGATTAAACAGACTGCTGTTGTCCATTTTAGATGAATTGACAATATCTCCTTTTAATACAGCATACATAATATCAATAATTTGTTTTTTATGTATTTATTTAAGATATTCTCACGTTACGCTGTCTGGGAAATATTTTCTCATCCACAGTTCAAGAATTTCTGATTCCCATTCCACATCATCTGAGAAATATTTTCTCACATACAATCCAAGAATTTCTGTTTCTCACACACTGTGAGTAGGAAATATCCACAGCAAATGCATTTAGTCACTATATATCACGATTTCTGTAAAGTCGCATTATATGATGACTTTATATAAAAAGAGCAACTCATTTCTGAATTGCTCTCATATATGTTGTATAATACAACCGATTAGTTTATTCCGTCATATGATGTTTCTCCGTCCCAACTCAAGATGTCAATGCATGCATCAGGAGACTCCAGACAATACTGGTCAAACTCTTTCTTGGCATCATCATAGTCGGTATATTCACCAACACATTCTCCATCAATATAAATGCAATACGGATACTCAACATCATCCGGAATCTCATTTCCGTAAATATCCGTATATGACTCATTCACTTTCTTCTTGGGCTTCAGACCGAATTTTGTATAGAACTCCTTCTCACTGATAACAGGAATTCCGAGTTCATCAGCTTTATCCAGTTTATTCGGTCCAGGCTTCTCTCCAGTCACAAGATATGCGGTCTTCTTTGAAACTGCATGAGTACATTTACAGCCGAGTTCTTTCTGGATGAACTTCTCAACATCATCTCCTTCAAAGTATGCTGACTTTCCAGAGAACACAACATTCATACTATCCGGAATATTCTCATCATTCTCATTCACGTTCCGTGACTCAAGAATACGCTGTTTGACTGTTTTAGCGATATTCTTCATCACTGACTCATAAATGGCTTTCTTAATTTTTTTATCCATAGAAATTCTAATTTATTTTCTCATTTCTTTATTTATTTCCTAAAGTTCGTTAAAAGAATGCTATAACTCTTGTATGGTTCAGAAATAATCACTATCTTTGCATCCGGAAAAAGGTTTTAGTTTTAGGTTAGAGCTTATGCGAGATGTCGTGAAGACATGGGGTGAATAAGCAATTTGTTTTAGGTACGTGGTGAGCCTAACGACTCGATTTGAGGGAGGAGAGTTCGTTAGGCTCTTTTCTTTGTCTATATTTAAATGTTAAATTATCCTGTTATTTTATGTTTTATTTTGTATTTCAAAATAATTATATTATCTTTGCAGCCAGAAACAACAATTCAAGTTTAATTTATATGGAGCAACAACAATACACTACAGTTCATCAGAGTCGGAAACTTCTGGAAATAGGAATATCTCCAGACACTGCGGAGAACTCTCATAACATTGTTGAGAAGTCATCTGGAAACAAACTTCCCAAGTGGACTGCCCAAGAACTGCTTGATTTGTTACCACAAGCAATTATTACTGACCAGTGGACAAGTGATGAAGTTGTCTATCACTTCGACCTCAGCAAGTTCACGGACGAGAACGGATACCGCAAGTATCTTCTCTTATATGAGTCTGAGCATTCTCCTGCTATAATCCGTATGGAGTATGAGACTATAATAGAATGTGCATACAATGCATTGGTTGCTCTTTCTGAAATCAAATCTTACAACATCAAATAATATGGAAGTTATACTGAACCTATCACAGAATCCGGATGAGATTACCGGAACAATGACCACAGAAGAACTGAAGTCACAGATGACCACAGACTGTATGGTCATAGACTGTCGTAGTTTTCCGGACACACTGAAAGTGCAGCCGCATATCCGCATCAGCCATGCATGTGATGCAACTGAACCGGAACAGACTCAAGTCCAGCGAGTAGTTGAAATGTTCTCCGACAGATGCTATATGACAGAGGAAATCATAGATGAGTTCGGAGACGGAATCGATAGTAATGACTTTCCGCATAAGTATCTCGGCATATGGGTGAACCAGAGATGTTTCCTCAATGCAGATGGAACTCCAAAGGATTCGGTAAAGAAGATAAGGGAATATATCGACATGGTTGCTGAATACTTCAAGAAGATTGATGATTCTGAGGATAAATAAGTAAAACTTCAACATTATATAATTATGAATATCAACGAACAGAAACTGGTAGATAGACTCACTAAGAAGGTTCTCAATGAGTCGGGTCTTGATTCAACTGCTGATGAACTTATGGATGAAGTCTACAATGAACTTGAGATTGCGCACAATGCTCTCCACAGAGCAATGATGAAAGTTCTCGTCGGTTCAGAGAAATGTCCGGAGTTCAAGGGCATCAAGAACTTCATCACTGATGCAGACAACTCAGTGATTGCTGCCCGCAAGATTTTCATCTAAAGCATACAGCAAGCCGACAATGATGCAACACTGTTCTTTCAAAAGAACATAAAGCATTAGCAAGGATAAAATTATGAAAGAAGAAGCACCTAAGAAGATTTATATTCCAAGACTTATAAGTGACGGGAAATTAATTCACGAATGGAATAATGTGCCATTTAAGAAATTCCATTTTTTCTTTGATAAGGAAATAGCAGAGAATATTGAATATACCCGCACCGATGTCTTTATTGATGACTTTGTTGAAAAGGCATGGGATTGGATTGATGATAATATACTATCTTCAAATCAGCAAGATAAGTCAGGTTTATATTGTGAGCAGTTTAGAAACTATATGACTAAAATTATGAGTAAAGAAGAGGTTTAATATATAGAGGATTTAGCCGTTGTTCCAGTCAAACAGCGGCTATTTTGTTAATGACTGTGAAATTATCTAACTTTTTCTAAAAAAATTTGCATATATCAAAATAATGTTGTACCTTTGCTCACAGAAAGATAAAACAAAAGTATAACAAATAAAAAATAAGCAATTATGATTCTAAGTGCAATAATCATCATCGGGGCTTGCTTCGTCGGCCTTCTTGCTGCAAAGTTAATCTGCGGTATATTCTCACTGCTGGCTGATATCTTCAACCTGTTCTTCGGTTAATAAACTCTGAGAGAAACAAATAATATTCATCAACAAATAAAAACAAATATAATTATGGATACAAAGCAATATAAAGTAGTGAATGGAATAAGTTTCCACACTGAGACTCCCGATGCAGTATGTAATATTCTGGCCCGTTACTGCGGAAACAGGAATCAGAGAGTCCGTATATTCTTGGGTGACACCAAGACTGGCAAGGACTGGTTCGAGTCTTATGACACTATCGGTTACATAGGCCGTTCATGTGGAACTGTAAAGATTCCACTCTTGATTCACAACACAAGAAGTATGGGCGGTGATGCTATTCTGGACCACTGCATCGTGAAGATAACTGTTGACAAGAAGACTGTCTATCAGCATCCGAACTACCACTGCCCGATTGAGAAGAGAGGCAATGAACTGTATGACACTGAGAAGAATGTTTGCATCTACCGCAATCCGGATGGTGTGGACCGTGAACTTCAGTTCTTCCTTGGTCAGAGAAATGCTCATTAACAATATGGAAGAAGAAACTAACAAATGCACCAACTGTCCGCTGAACGACACTGATTGTCCAGGCGGACTATGGTGCGATAAAGAAGACTAACATATGAAGAAGATTATTGACTATATCAAAGAGATATTCTGTCATCAGAAAAAAATTTCCGTACTGGAAATGATGATGAGAGAATGTCCGGAAGCAGTCGGTCCGACAGGCATCATTGATTTGCAGAAGGCATGTGATTGTTTGGATAAACAAAGAATCCAGACAATCGAGCAGATGATAGCAAGCAAGTATGCAAACAGGGGAGACATTGTTTTCAGAGAATATCTTGACTATGAATGCAATCCTCATACACCGAAGTTCTATGAAGATACCGTAGACTATGATTTCTTTATACGCGGATTCTGTGTAATCGGAGAAACCGTTTATATTTTTGACGATGAATGCAAGCGTCATCTCTTGACATCAATGAGGAACAGTTGGATTGAGAAGTTCTCGAAATACATTAATGATGAGAATAATTTGATTTTTGGAAATAAGTAATATGAACAAGACTCTGTTAAAATCAGTAGAAGATTTCAAGAAACTGATATCCGAGAATACAGGAAGACTTGGGTTCTACGGATTGACAACAACATATTTGGATCCAGATAATCCAAAATGTGCTCCAGAAACATATCCGTGTGTGATTGTATGGGAAATAGAAGACGACGACAACGGTCCGTCTATGCTTTGCGGAGAGTTCGTATATCTTAGTGACTTTGAAGAAACATAAACAATAAATCCATATGGCAAAGACAATAGACCATTCAACGACTATCCAGTCATACCTGAAGGAAGCATACGGTTCCTGTATGAAGGAGTTCGACAGCATTGACCCTACTTACACGTTCAGTGAGTTCTGGGACATTGCTTCATTGGGTCAGAATCCGTACAAGAGACTGAACATATCAGACTATAAGACGCTGATGTCAGTCGTAGCGAAAATAAAATGGTGTTCAGCCGGTTCACGGAAGCATATCAAGTACATGTATGATGACCAGTGGAGGAAGACGCTTCCAGCAGAATGTCTCAGCAATGAGGATGTTCTGGCAAAGGTTCTGGAATTCCTGTACAACGGTTCTGACTATTCCATCATAGCACACGACACACACCGATGGGTTTCCTGTGACGGATGGTATGAGGTTGAGTTCTGTATCACCAAGTCCGGAGAAGAAGACAACTATGGTGAGAAGTCAATCTATCTCCATACATACTGCGGCGATCAGGATACTGAAGACGTATGGTCATGCGATGGATACCAGTCTGCATCAGTGAATGATGTCATCACTTATATGAGAGATGATTTCGACTACCTGTATGCTATGCGGAATATCTCAGAAGACGAAGAGTGTTTCGGTTCACTGCCGGAAGACTTGAAGGAACTCATCAAGACAAGGATTTCAGAGTCATAAGCTATGTGCTGGATAGGATTCAATAAGGATAGGCATATTGCTACGGAACCAACGGTTGTGTATAAGATTCTGTTGGGCTATAAGGATTCTGAATTCGCTGCGCAGTTCAATGAACTTCCGGACTATGTGTCTCCGTTCATGAAGATACATTACGAACTCGGAGTCAAGTACACGGCAATCCCTATCACTACAGTACCGAAGACTACTAAGACGACTGCACTTGAAGGAGATGTCTATATATCAGACGGGATTCACTGCTTCAGTGACACCAGCTGTGTCAGACCAAGAAAAGAAAGATACAGGATGTTCAGCAAACTGGAAACAGCACTCCATGTAACTGCCAACAAGTATGCTGCATATCATACCCCGCATTCATTCTCATTCAAGGCCGCAGACGGAAACTATTTTCCGAACTCCGGAAAGCGTATCCTCTATGTTCCCGTCATCATCAGATGCATCATTCCGGAAGGTACTGTCTATTATAAGAACAAATACGGACACATTACCACAGAGTCTCTGATTTTTGAGAAGCAGTTAATGACTCCGGAACATGATACAGTCTTTAAAACAATGACTCAATAAATGACAGACCGGTTGCATTGTGCCGTATAAATTTCAATAGAAAAGATTTAAATCAAGTAGTTATGTTTATATTCATCAACCCTTGGGCTTACTACATAGCAAACGACGATATGCCGGAAATATATTCCGGAAATTCAGATGATGACTATGCTGTGATATGGTACATCATATACGTAGTCGTCGTGTCTGCTATATATCTGGTCGGGTCGCTATATCTGTTGAACGATTTGTTCTTTGACTATCTCAAGAATCATTTCATTTTCCATGTTATTGCGATATTCAGTTGCATATTCACTCTTGTTACAGCATATATTCTCGGAGCCAAATTCATTCTCAAATCAAAAATTTGATTTTTTTGTTATCGACTCAAGTCTGTTGAAGATAAGAGCCGATATTTGAATATCCATTTCTGATATTTAAATATCTGGAACCATATTTAAATATCAGCAGATATCTGAATATCCGAAGATATACACATATCTTTCCATATTCAAATATTGATATGGAAATAACAAATCTCCGATAATCATATACCGGCATTTGAATATCCGGAATCTTCAGATATCATATTTGAATATCAGACTGACTTCCATATTCAAATATCCATATTGAAATATCTGTTTCTAATCCAGGAGCAGTTCTCCAAGTTATTTTCATCAGATGACTATTTAAGGAATCATACAAAAAGAAATGGTGACTGCCATCAGAACTCAAGACTGTGCAGTCACCACCTCACATCAAATACTTCAAAATAAAACTATCATTAGAAGAATCCGGGCTTGCACATTTCATATGCTGCCCTTGTTCTTGAGTTCATCATAGTCAGCAATACTGATTGTCACTGCCTGTACTTCTCCTATTTCCGGAACTGGAAGCAGTTCAACCCAGGACGATATGTCATTATGGTCATCATATTCCCATCCGAACTCACTGATTTTATCATTTCCGTTCTCATCTTTGACATACGGAATATGCCAGCATTCTATGTTGTCATACAGAATAGACTTGCCGAATACCGGTTTATGGGCAAATATGGTAATCTTGTAGTCAGTAATTTCCTCTTCGGCATCAACGTCAAATATATGCGGTTGCTGGACAATCCAGAATTTGTCATCAGTGTCTGCATCATCTGTTGCAGGAGCGATAGTCACGACTACTTTCTTGATTCCGTCTTCAAATCTGAGGTTCTCATACGGAAGCAGGTTCAGCATCTTCTGTGTCTGGATAATCTTGAACGGATATGCACAGCATTCAACATCCAGTGCCTCATTCATATCGAATACCGGCATCATCGCTGACCTGTCAGTCATCGGCTTGAACTCACTGAAGAACTTGGCATCGGATGTCAGCAGCGTCACTCCTATTCCGGACGGTCCGTTGTATTTCCTTCCGTATATATCAGTGAATGACTTACTCATCTTTCTGTCTTTCTTCAACATCGACATAAGATACATTGGAGTTGATATGACTTTGAATCCGTTCATTTAATTCTTGTTTTATAAATTGTCCTTAGTTTTATAAATTGTACTTTATAATTTCCTTTCTTATATTTGAGTGGAGATGTTGTGTGGATATTTGTCTTTACATCTCTTTGGACTTGTTCCTAATAACTGTTAAATTCCATATTAAGAATTTATGTATCTTTTATTTGGTTGTCCAATATAACAGTCTGCTATTTTTATATTTGGTTATCCTGAACAACAGAAAAGTACTTTCATACTGTCTGTTTATTATATTCAGTTGTCCAAGATAGCGGACCGTTTTTATTGTACTTTTGTTTCATTTTATTGAGTTTTATAGTGCTTATTTATACCTGTTATCTAAATTGTACTGCAAATGTAAAATGAATTTTTCTAAAAAACAAATTTCTTGACTTAATTTTAGAGATTTTAACTGTTATTAAATAAAATCATTAGTGTTTTTGCACAAACTATTGAACTGTGTGCAAAAATAATTAATTTATATCATCTTCAGATGATCCGAATCCAAGACTACAGTCAGGTTTATGATCCAGCATCAAAAAATTATTGAATCCTTCTCATCATTTCTGGTTAATATGGATTGTTGATTTCCGTATAAGAACTGTTCTACAGAAAAATAGTCCTTCATGTATAACAACATGTGCGTACATGCAATTGCCGGTATCTCATTTATCACTTCAGTGTCAGATCTTTGTTCCCAGAATTGAAGATCCTTTCAGAGCTGCGATCCAGAACAGAAAAATTGCTGTACAGATGGGAAAATTTCAAGTTGTACGGAAAATGAATTTCCATATAAAGAAAAAGTATCCATATCGAAAACAAACATGCTTGCCAACTCACGGACATTTCCTTCCGTGCGCTGCGGAAAATATTTCCGCGTCTTCAAAAACATCTACATCCAGGCATATAATTTCCTATAAATAGACTAAATGGAAATTTCACCCAATAAGAGATGAGGAAATGGTTTATAGCTCTAATGATATCAGCAGTGTCTGCAATTACTTTGCCGGCACAGACAATATAGAATAATGATTCCGTTGTATTATACAGCAACATAAAGTTTCAGGTTAATACGGACAATATACTCCGAATGACTTTGGGTACTATCGCCTGTAAAGTATATGAAGGAGCATCTCTCCGAAATCAACAGCATATGCATTACCGGAACAGTATCACCGGAAGGTTCACTTCAGCACAACATTTATCTTGCCGGCATCAGATATCTCCGTATTGCCAGAGAATTTACGGATATTATAGACAAAAAAACTTCTGAAGCCCAATATTATTCCAGAGGATTCTTTAAGATTGTCTGGGCTTCTGGATAATTTCAGCCAATATTTCCACATAGTGACACTCATTACTTTATGAACATTATGTCTGAAAACATAATACAACCGGAAGTTCTATTACAGAACCTCTGGTTTTTGTTTGCTATATATTTGTCTTGTAGTTCATATATATTATGAATCTGAGAACACAAAATAAGCATTTTTCTGATATAATAATATCAGAAAGTCCTAATCAACATTAAATATGAACTATTATAGTTAAATACTGTTTAAAAATTTGCATATGTCACAGTAAATGCCTACCTTTGCATCAGAGAAATAAAAACAAAAGTGTAACAAATAAAAACATAACAGCAATGAAAGCAATCAACATCAAGTGGGATACGGATGACCAAGTAGTCGACCTCCCGTCAGAAGTAGAGATTCCAGAAGGTTACTTCGAGGATGACATAGCAGACTATCTGTCTGATGAATACGGATGGTGTTATTAACAGTTAAATAAAAATTTAAACAAAACTAACTATTTTAATACATTTTCAAGATAATCTAAGATAAATAATATATGTTAAGAGCAGTTAAGATAAGATTATACCCAAACAAAGAACAAGCAACAATGTTCAATAAGTTGCTTGGTTGCTACCGTGTTGTATATAATCAATGTCTTAACAGAAAGATTGAATCATATAAAAATGACGGAATAACTGAAAACTTATCTACGTTAGGTCAGTTTATACATCACGAACTCCTCAAAGATGATAATTTTATCTGGCTCAGAGAACAGAACACCAAAGTTTTAAAGCAGGCTGTGAAAGATATGCTGACAGCATATAAGAATTTTTTCGAACAACATTCTGGTTTTCCGAAGTTCAAGTCAAAGCATGACAACAAACAGTCTTGTAGATTCGAGCTTGGAGCAATCTCCAAGCGTAACGTCTATACAGACTACAGAATCTCACTTGCTAATATCAAGAATGTTAAGTTTAGATGTAACAAGAAATATGCTGAGTATCTTGAGAAACATAAGAAATGTATCAGACAGGCGACGCTGAAGCGTCTGCCTTGTGGAGAATACTACTTGTCTATATTAGTTGACGGAGATTTGATGCATCAAGTCAGAGAAACTAATTCTGC
>JAEEGL017243811.1_pt1 | contig 11180 bp, 16 predicted proteins | sample 9134231 | NCBI WGS metagenome assembly JAEEGL01 (sample SAMN16246548, study PRJNA631951) | gut metagenome | biome: gut microbiome; feature: rumen; material: fiber-attached | host: Bos | place: Iran: Karaj | collected 2018-10
CGGGAAAGACGTCGCGGAGCGCTGCGGCTATGCCTGGCCGGCAGATACGGAGAAAAACATGCTGAGTCTGATCAGAAGCATGAGAGGATAGTATCAGGAGGCAGGATATGAAAACAGTGATCATTTCATTCAGTTCAAGGCCCAACGGGAACTGCTCCCGGATCGGAAAACTGATCAGTTCGCTGACGCAGCACGCGGTTTTGTTCGACTTTTCAAAGTTCGACCTTCACCCCTGCGGCCACTGCGCTGCGGAGTGCTTTGCGGCGAGGGAGGACTGTCCTTATTCTGAAGATAAGGAATTTGAAATACTGGACGCCGTCCTGCACAGCGACATGGTTTACTTTGTGCTGCCGAACCATTGCGACTATCCGAACGCCAATTACTTCATTTTCAACGAACGCAGCCAGTGCTTCTTCCAGGGGAGGCCGGACCTTCTCGAAAAGTATCTGAAGGTTCCCAAACGCAGCATCGTCATCAGCGGCACAAACCGGGACAATTTCATCCGGGCGCTTGCCTATCAGTCGGATCAGGAACCGGAAATCCTGTTTCTGTCCGCGAAGGAATACGGAAAAAACAGTATCCGCGGCGATCTGCTGACAAGCGAGGAAGCCGTGAAGCGCGTCAGGCAGTTTATCGGTGAATAACATATTCTGAAAAAAGGAGAAAAGACAGTATGACTATTATCGAACTGACAGAGGAACAGGTTGAGGATATCGAAGAGCGGCTGAGCACGTATGACGAACAGTACATTACCTACAAAATGGACGGCTGCATCCAGATCGGCATCGAGGAGGACGGGAAGCTGATCGCGGGACTGGACGCCTGCATTACGGCATTCAAAATCCTGTATGTATCCACCGTGTTTGTCGATGAGGAATACAGGAGAAAAGGCATCGGCGCCAGGCTGATCCGGGAGATGGAGAAAAGGGCGGCCGCCCTGGGCGTCAATACGATCAGGCTGGACACCTTCAACTGGCAGGGGAAGGAATTCTATGAAGCGATGGGTTACGAATGCGCCGGGCATTACGATAACCCTGAGGACGGTTATTCCGAATACTTCTTCCTGAAAAGGATCGGCTGACGGGCTCCGTCCTGCCTTGGATGGCCGTTTCGGGGAATCTCTTTTGAAACAGACGCCGTCAGCGGCGGGAATGAGGAAGGAATATGAAAGGAATGTATGAGACGGAGCATCTGGTCATCCGGAGTTTCAGGGATGAGGACGCTCAGGAACTGTATGAAAACCACCTGGACGACGAGGTCAGGAAATGGTTCCCCAACGAATGCTATGCCGACCTTGAGGAAGCCCGGGACGCCATCGGCTTCTATGCCGACTGTGTCAGAAACGGACACCTGCCCTATGTGCTCGGGGTGGAACTGAAGGAAACCGGAGAACTCATAGGCGACACCGGGATCAGCGAAGTGGAAGGCAAACCGGACGAGGTGGAGATCGGATACTGCATCGGGAAGAAGTTCCGCGGCAGGGGATACGCCACCGAACTGCTGAACGCGACGTCCGCGTTTGTGGCTTCCCGGTTTGGAGTCAGGGTGATTTACGGGCGTGTGGTGCACGGGAACGGGGCGTCCGCGAAAGTGCTTGAAAAGAGCGGATATCAGTTCGTCCGTGAAGAGTTCGGCGCTGAGGACGATCCTTACGGCAAGGGAATGCTGGTTTACAGGAAAGAGTCCTGAACGGCCTTCCCGGGCCCGGCAGCATGACCTGCTCAGCAGGGATAAGGAGGAAAACCAGATGCGGTTTTTACGTTTCGGAACGGCAATGATCCTGACAGCGGTGCTCGTTATGGCTGTCGCTTTCGCACTTGGTGAGGGAGCCGGTATCAGTCCGGAAATCAATACGGAGTACAAAACGGACCTGTATCCCTATGTGGTTCATACAGCGTCTGCCGACTGGTATATCGCAAAGGCGGATATTGAGAGGTCAGGCCTGGACGAACTGTGGGCCGAACTTTCCGCGCTCATTGAAGACCAGGAAGCGGATTTCGCGGACGCGAGGACGGCACTGTCCGGGTATCTTTGTGAACCGGTTCCGAAGGTCAGGATCTTAACTGATTTCTGTGAGCACGCGGAAGCGGCCAAGGTGGGCGCCGCGTACTACAATTCCCGCGGAAACTTTATCAAGCTCTTCCGTGACTGGTTCCATGTCAGGGCGAGCCTGCTGCATGAGTATGTGCATTATCTGACGTTTCACTGCACTGACGTTGTCATCCGGGAAGGGTTCTGGGCGGAGGGCATCGCGGATTATATATCCGTACTGGCCTGCAGGAACCGCCTGTCGTGTTCCGTCAATATGGGACTGGACGCTGAACTGGTAAAGTACTGGAATGAACAGGGCGTATGGGACCCGGAATATGACTGTGTTCAGTCGACGGTGTATTACTACGGGATGGCGGAGGCTTACCGGGCCGGTGTGATGGACGGAACGACGCATTTTGCCGTTTCGAACACAGACGTCCGGCGCGCGGAGGGATTCGCGCGGAACCCGCGGGCGGACGACCTTTCGTTCAAGGAAGCGGCCTGCATGATGGTCTTCCTGATTGAAACCTATGGAAAGGACACCGTTTTCCTGAACTGGAACAGGGATCCGGAGAACATGCAGGACGTTTTCGGCATGAGCTTTCCGGAACTGTATGAAGAGTGGGCTTCCTGGAACACCCGGAAGTGTGAGGAGATGTATATCGTTCTTAAGTGATACGGCGCCCGGACGCCTGACTGCCGGCAAAATCCGGCCTGACGGGAGGAAAAGATATGAAGATCGGGATCCTGTCCGATACCCACGACCTGCTTCGGCCGGAGGTGACCGACGCGCTGCAGGGCTGTGACTGTATCCTGCACGCAGGAGACGTCAGCAGCCGGCGCATTCTCGACCGGCTGGAAGAAATTGCTCCGGTAAAGGTAGTCCGCGGCAACAACGACAGGGAATGGGCGGAAGATCTGCCGCTTTTCCTGGACTTTGAAATGGCCGGGCTCCGGATTTACATGACGCACAGGAAAAAGGACCTGCCGGAGGACCTGACAGCCTACGATCTGGTGATCTGCGGGCATTCCCATCAGTATGCCTCCGTATGGCAGGAATCTTCAGGTGGGAAGCGGACCCTGCTGTTCAATCCGGGAAGCTGCGGACCGCGGCGGTTCATTCAGCCGATCACCATGGCGATCCTGAAGACCGGCCCGGACGGATGGAAGGTGGAACAGATCAGTATTCCGCATACAGCAAAGGAAAAAGCTCCCGGAACCGGGAGCGGGGATATTCACCGGCAGATTGAGATCGTTGTGCGCGAAACGCAGAAGGGGCTGTCCTATGACGCCATCGCGCGGAAACACGGGATTGATCCGGAACTGGCGGAACAGATCGTCCGGCTTTATGTGACGCATCCCGGCGTGACGGTCGACGGAATCATGACAAAGCTTGGACTGCTGGGAAAGCTGTAAGGTAAAGGATACGGGAACTCACGGAACTGAGGAAGGGCTGACCGGACGGTTATCGGTCCTGCTTATTACTGTACCTTGCTTCCAGTGCTATGAACCAGTTTCGGTATTTTCGCCTGTCTTTTTTCATGGCGCAGCACCAGAAATGCACGGTTGCGCTTTCGTCTGAAAAAGGAACGGCGACCCGGCCGGGCTCCGGCACGTAGTGACGGAAGGAAATGTCCGTCTTGAAAGTGGCCATGGAGGAAACGGCGGCAATAGCTTTGATTGCGGAGTTGTCTTTCTGCAGGTAAATCCTGGCATGGGGCATCTCCGCTTTCTTTATGTCTTCCCATATGCCGACATTGGAAACCTGGAGAAATTCTGTCCCGTCCATTTCAGCAAAAGTGACGGATTTCCGGGAGGCCAGCGGATGCGATTCCGGAAGGCTGACATAAAGATGTTCCGATCCGCAGGGGCAGGCATATATTTCGTCATCCGCAGGGGCTTCCCGCAAAATGATCAGCTGAAAGATCCCCTGTTTCAGCATGGGGATCAGTTCTCCTTCTTTCCGCAACTCTGTTGAAACCGTGCGGTCTTCATATTCGGAAGACAGCATCGGAGACAGATCCATAAGCGGTCCGGGCGCACAGGAACCAACGGCGATGGTCCTTCTGCTCCGGTCCAGAGCCCGGACCCGGGCGATCATTGCTTCCTGCTCATTCAGCACCTGCCTGGCGCATTCCGCTGCCAGGATTCCGTTTTCGTTCAGCAGCAGCCTGTTTTTGCTGCGTTCAAAAAGAGGAACGCCAAAGTCTTCCTCGAGTTTCCGCATGGAACGGGACAGGGCGGGCTGAGAGGTCATCAGATGTTCCGCCGCCGCAGAAAGCGTTTTATAATCATGAAAAGCAACCAGTTGTTCCAGCAGGGATGTCCCGATCATTTCAACCCCTCCTCAGTATCCACTTTTGATATAGCAGAATTCGATATCGGCATTGTACATTCCTGCAAAAAACTGTTAAGGTTTATACGGAAACAGGAAGCTGGTTCCGATGAAAAAGAGGAGGAAGACAAAAATGATGAACTGGATGAATAACAATAACGTCCCGGTGATGAATATGGCGGCCCGGATGGCGGAAGACGTCGGAGCTCCCGAATTGCGGAATCCCCTGGCCGGCGGTATGCGTGCGAAAGTTTTTTTCAGCCGGCTGTTCGGTAAAAGAAAGTAAGCTGTACGGAAACTGGAATCAGCCGGAACGCGGGACAGGGAGGAAAGAGGATGCGTTTTCTGAACAGGATCATCGAACCGAAGCAGCGCCTGGCAGACAACCGGAAGATCTTTACCAACGCCATGCTGAAAGCGATGATCGTTCCGCTGCTGATCGAGCAGCTGCTGCAGATGGTGGTTGGCCTGGCTGATACGATGATGGTCAGTTACGCCGGGGAGGCGGTCGTAGCCGGCGTGGGCCTGGACACGATGATCTATACGATCTTCATCTATCTTTTCACCGCCGTTTCCGCGGGCGGCTCGGTCGTGGTGGCACAGTATATCGGCAGCAGAGACCGGGAGAACGGCGACCTGGCCGCATCCCAGATTTTTCATCTTGCCGGGGTGCTGTCGCTGGTCTGCATGTGCCTGATGCTCCTCTTCGGTTCCGGCCTGCTGCATCTGATGTATCCCGAAACGGAGCCGGCGACAATGGCCGCCTGTGAGACCTATATGTGGATCGTATCCCTCTCCTTCCCGGCCAACGCGGTCTACAATGCCGGTTCGGCCATTTACCGGACCATGGGCAGGACCGCGGTGACCATGAAGGTTTCCCTGGCTGCCAATATCGTCAACGTCATCGGCAACGCCGTCGGTATCTTTGTCCTGCATGCCGGTGCGGCGGGCGTCGCCTGGCCGACCACAATTTCCTGGTATGTGTCGGCGGCCGTCATGACCCGGCTGTGCTTCCGCAAAGACCGGGAGGTACGGATCAGGTGGAAGCATATGCTGCGCCTGAACGGCAGCATGGCAAAGCGCATTCTCGGGGTCGCCATTCCTAACTCCGTGGAAAATACGCTCTTCCAGGCGGCCAAAGTGGTGCTTGGCATGCTGGTGGCCACCTTCGGCACGTCCCAGATCGCTGCGAATACGACAGGCCAGACCTTCTGGTCCCTGGCGGCCTGCATGGGCATCTCGATGGGTACGGTATTCATCACGGTGGTCGGGCAGTGCGTCGGCGCGGGCGATACGGAAGCGGCGGAATGGTATATGCGCAAGCTCACGTGGCTGTCCGTCGTTCTCGCCCTGGCCTGGAATGTCGTCGTCATGCTGTTGACGCCGGTCCTGCTGCCATTGTATGATCTGAGTACAGAGACAAAACGCCTGATCCTGATCATCGTCGCCATTCATAACCTGTTCTCCGCCACGGTCCAGCCCTTCTCCGGGCCGCTTTCTTCGGGCCTGCGGGCCGCGGGGGACGTGAAATTCACCATGTGGGCGTCCATTTTCGCGACGGTGGTCTGCCGGACGCTGCTGTCCTATATCCTGGCGCTGTGGACGGGCATGGGCGTCATCGGCATCGCGCTGGCTATGATACTGGACTGGTGCATCAAGGCGGCGCTGGACATCTGGCGCTTCCGCAGCGGAAAATGGAAGAATAAAAAAGTGATCTGAAGGGAGAAACCGGAATATGGCCATTACGGTAAACCTGCGCTATACGGGCAGAAACGGGAACGCCCGGAAGTTTGCCGAAGAGATGACGGCCGACGGAACGGTGGCCGCCATCCGGGCGGAAGCCGGAAACCTGCGATACGAGTATTACCAGTCGCTGGACGATCCGGAGACGGTCCTGCTGGTTGACAGCTGGGAAAACCAGGAAGCGATCGATGTCCACCACGCGTCCCCGATGATGGCCACAATCGCGGCGCTTCGGGAGAAGTACGACCTGCACATGACCGTGGAAAGATATACCGATGCGGAAACGCCGGAAACCGAAAACCGGTTTATCCGGAAATAAACGGACAGGGGGGACGATATGCCCATCGTGTTTGTCTGTCTGGGATACATCAGCGGGGATTACCCGAAAATCAAAGCGCGCAACGAAGGCAGATCCATTTTTATCGAAGAACGAAAATGAGGAGGTCAACCATGGAGAAGATTCAACTGAACAACGGACTGGAGTGCCCGGTGATCGGGATCGGAACATTCATGCTGGCTCCTACGGACGCGCAGAACAGCGTACGGGAAGCCCTGAAGATGGGTTACCGGCTGGTGGATACCGCGAACGCCTATGTGAATGAACGGGCTGTCGGACGCGGTATGCGGGAGAGCGGTGTGCCCCGGGAAGAGATCTTCCTGTCCACAAAGCTCTGGGCATCTGAGTATGAGAACGAAAACGCAGTGGATGAGACGCTGGAGCGCCTTGGCGTTGAGTATGTGGATCTGCTGTATATCCACCAGCCCGCAGGCAACTGGCTGGCCGGATACCGTCAGTTGGAAAAGGCATACAGGAACGGGAAAGCGAAAGCAATCGGCATCAGCAACTTTGAGGGAAAGTACATTGCCGAACTGGAAACAAAATGGGAAATCGCTCCGCAGTTCATCCAGGTGGAAGCCCATCCCTATTTCCCGCAGGATGAGCTGCGCGTCACGCTGGACAAATACGGCATCCGCCTGATGGCCTGGTATCCGCTGGGACACGGCGATAAATCCCTGATTGAAGAACCGGTCTTCAGGCAGATCGGCGAAAAGTACGGGAAGAGCAGTGCCCAGGTCATTCTCCGCTGGCATACGCAGATGGGCTTTGTCGTTATTCCCGGAAGCAGGAACGTGGCCCATATCAGGGACAACCTGGATATTCTGGACTTCACGCTGACAGAGGAAGAAATGGCTGAGATCGCGAAACTGAACAAAGGAAAGCGTTATTATACCCGCACAGACGAGGCACTGGCAGGCTATGCTGCCTGGCAGCCGGTATACGAGGAGGAATAACAGCATGGAATTCACAGGCAGAAAGTCTGTCATAATCCCGGAAGGCGTTTTCATTATCGGTACCTATGACGAAAACGGTGTTCCGAACGCCATGAACGCGGCCTGGGGTATGCAGAGCGATATGGGTGAGATTACCCTGATGCTCGCGAAGCACAAAACCACCGATAATTTTGAGAAGACCGGCGCTTTCACCGTGGCTTTCGGCACGGCGGATACGGTTCTGATCTCCGATTATTTCGGCGTGGAAACCGGAAACAAGGTCAATAAGATCGAAAAGGCCGGCTGCCACGTCCATAAAAGTGCGCATGTAAACGCGCCGATTATCGAGGAGTACCCGCTGACGCTTGAGTGTAAAGTGAAGTCATGGGATACAGAGACAGGTTACCTGATCGGGGAAATCGTGTCTTCCCAGGCGGACGAGAGCATCCTGACTGACGGGAAGGTGGATCTGGGAAAGCTGAAGCCGATTATTTTCGATCCGTCCTTCAACGTATACCGCGTGGTCGGGGAAGCGATCGGGAACGCGTTCCGGGACGGCCTGAAACTGAAATGACCTGCTGACGTAACAATCAATGAAAGGGAGGGCAGTAATAATGAAGGTATTGCTGATCAACGGCAGCCCGGACGGAAAAGGCTGCATCCACACCGCGCTGACCCTGGCGGCGGAAGTGCTGAACAAAGAAGGCATCGAAACCGAGGAAATCCATGTGGGCAACAAGGATATCCGGGGCTGCATCGCTTGCCGCCGGTGCCATGAGACCGGGAAATGCGTGTTCAACGACCTGGTGAACGAAACGGCGCCGAAACTCGCGGAGGCGGACGGCATCATCATCGGCTCCCCGGTGTATTACAGCATGCCCAACGGAACGGTGCTTTCCTTCATGCAGCGGCTTTTCTACAGCTGCGGCTGCGACCTGCACATGAAGGTCGGCGCTTCGGTGGTTTCCTGCAGGCGCGGCGGCAACAGCGCCACCTTCGAGATTATGAACCAGTTCTTCGGCATCAACGGGATGCCCACCGTGCCCAGCACCTACTGGAACGACGTGCACGGATATAAAGGCGAAGACGTGCTGCAGGACGTCGAAGGCTGTGAAACCATCCGGAACATGGCGGCCAATATGGCGTTCATGATCAAATCCATCCGTGCCGGAAAGGAACAGTTCGGCAAGCCGGACGTGAAGCATACGCAGTTCTATAACTTTATCCGGTAACCGCTTCTGATATACAGGACGGTTACCTCATTATGACGTGCCGGTGGGACAGACCGGAGTTTGGGAGGCTTATGAAAGAGGCAACGCGGGAACGGCTGGCGAGGGTCGCGAAGGAACTGGCGCAGCTTCCCTTCCATGGCTTTGGGGAAGGGGAAGGATCCAATCTGGAGCCGATCGTTCAGCATTTTCCAGGCTGGACGGTTGAGGAGGTCGACAGGCTCTGGTGCGCGGCGTTCGTGTATTACTGCTGCAGGGAAGCGGGCTTCGGGATCCCGATCCGCCCGAAAGAATGCAAAACCTGCCATCTGGCAGGCTGCATCGCGTGGGAGGAATTCGCGAAGGGCGATCCGCGGATCGGGTATCATAAGGGCGGGGAAGGCTTTGCTCCGGAACCGGGGGACATTGTCCTTTATGACCGGGTTTTTGAAAACCGGGAGCATGACCATATCGGGATTATCGTTGAAAACAGGAGAGATACGATTCTCGCAGCGGAGGGGAACACAGACAACAGGTCGGGGATCGTTGAGCGCCCTGCCGACGGGCATATCCGCGCGTATATCCGGATCCCGGACGGATTTCAGTACGGGGCGGAGTGACGGATTCCGGACCCCGGTCAGCCTGACAGGAAAGGAATGAGACGAAACCGATGAAAAAAGCAGAACGCCTGGCAGCTTTGGTGCTGATTCTGCTGCTGGTATGGTGCGCTTTCCCGCACACTGCTGAAGCGGGCAGGACTTACACCGTGGAGGAAACCCCGGTTGAAGTCCTGAAAACCTATCCCTACCGTGTGGTTTCTGATTCCTTTGTGCTTTATCTGAGCCAGGAAGACATTGATTCCCAGGGCAGGGACGCCTATTTTGACGGAATGAACCGGTTCCTTGAGAATCTGGAAGAGGACCTTTCCGAAGCAAGGGAGTATCTGAAGGACTACCTGAAAGATGAGGTTCCGCCGATTGAGATCTACACGTATTTTACCAAGCAATCCCCGCGCGGTGCCGGGATATATATCAGCACGGCCAATAAAATTATGCTGTATATGGGCTGGGAGAGGGCGGCCGACAGCGTACTCCATGAGTATGTGCACTATCTGACGTATGACTGCTTCAGATATGGCCTTACAGAAGGCCTTTGGGTGGAAGGCGTCGCGGAATTTGTCTCTGAGCTGGCCTGCGGGAATAAAACAGCGAAAGCATTCAACTACGGTTTCAGTGATGAAGACGTGGCTGAGTATGTGTCCTGGGGCTTAACGGATGGGGACGGGAAGATCAGTATCCGGAAGTATCTGTGGGGATACGCGGCATCATGGGACAAGCCGTACAGTATCGGCCAGCAGTATACCGCTGTGAACGGTAAAACGACGATGATGACAGCAAGGATCCAGCAGAATCCGACGATGGATCAGCTGACCTATTCCCAGGCTGCCTGCTTTGTTGAGTACCTGGTCAACCGCTTCGGGAAGGATCGGGTTTTCAAACATCTGAACTGCAACGTCATAAAGTTCCGGGGAGTGTACGGGCAGAGTTTTGAGGAACTGTACAGCGAGTGGAAACAGGAAAACCTGAAGAAATGCATCGAGCTGGGGCTGGATATAGACTGAGAGAAACAGAACAGCCCGATTTCCGGCAAAAAGGCCGGTACCGCTCCCGAACGGGGCCAGTGCCGGCCTTTGGCTTTGTTCTGTTTACGGTAGCCTGTATACGTTCAGGCCGTCCCGTTCCCCGGTCCGGACAAACCCGGACTTCAGGGCGATATGCTTTGTGATTTCCTGCCCCGGGTCGCATTCGATGACCGGCTTTTTCCCCATGGAGGCGGCCCTGGCTATCATCTGCTCCGTCAGGGCGGAGGCATAGCCTTTTCCCCAGTATTCCGGCAGCAGCACCCAGCCGAGCTCCATGGTGTCTTCCTCATAGTCGTGGAAGATCACATAACCGATGAAGGTTCCGTCCAGTTCAGCCGCGAAAACCGGGGGCTTTTCGGACAGCCCCGCTTCGAGAAAATCCGCGGTCTGCTCCTTTGTAAAAGGCGGTTCCAGGAACCGCATCACTTTGGGATCTGAAAGCAGCCTGTGCAGGGGCTCCAGGTCCTGCTCCGTCATTTTGCGTATGGTCAGGTTCATGCTGCCGGTCCTTCCTCTCCTTTGTGAATCCGGTGATCAGGCTGTGCCGATTATAACAGAATCCGGAGCCCCGTAAAAGGTTCTGTTCCGTTCTCCCCCGGCCTGTGGTATGATAGACAGCGATAACAGCCGGGCTGCCGGCCGGATAACGGGCAATTCCGATCGGGAGGTCAATGAGATATGATCACGGATACCTTTGACAATCTTTCCCCGGCCATCATCAACCCGGGCAGGAAGGAAAACGCCCCGGAGGTGGACGTCTGCATCGTCACCTTCTCCCACGAGATTGAGAAATACGTGGCGGAGAACTGTGCCTGCGGCGAGATCGCCGCGCTCTGGTGCGCCTCGGGAAAGACGCCGGTCTACCTGATCGAGAGGAACGGCAAGCGGTTCGCGTTCTACAGGACCTATGTCGGCGCGCCGATCACCGTGGGGCTGCTGGAGGACGCGA
>JAEEGL017255342.1_pt1 | contig 11180 bp, 4 predicted proteins | sample 9134231 | NCBI WGS metagenome assembly JAEEGL01 (sample SAMN16246548, study PRJNA631951) | gut metagenome | biome: gut microbiome; feature: rumen; material: fiber-attached | host: Bos | place: Iran: Karaj | collected 2018-10
CATCAACCGTTCGAAGTTCCAGTACTTCTGGTAACCCATGAGTCGAGCTAACTTACGCGAGTTCCACCACTCACGACCTTCACCATCCGTCTCTTTGATAACCTCAAAGGGCGATTGCATCTCTTCAGGTGAGAACATCTCGATTTCGTTTATATTGTCCATATCGTATGCAAAGATAATCAATTTTTATTTTCTTTTCGGATTGACTTTTATTCCATCTTTTTCTGGAGTCGTTGAAGAAATAAAGCCTAAATCTTTTAGTCTAGATAACAAGGCAACATTCCCTGCACTGTTTTCAAGAACCGGATGTTTCCTCCTTTCTGCAATTACTGCAAACTTCCCACCTAATATCGATAATAGTGATGAGATTCCATCATTATTATATTTGTAATTTGAAAGCATTTGACTCGCAATGGCAACTTTGTTGTTTTCATTTTCTGCCATACTTAATAATTCGCTAAGCAAGTCTTGGCCTATCAATATATCATTAGCCGACAACAAGATTTCAATTATTTTGTCTGCAATGATCTTGGTTCCTGTTATGACTTTAGGAGATAATATTCCTACTATTCTTCTTTTTTCTTGCAACGAGAACTCTTCCGAGTTTAGCAGAGTCAGAGCATCATTGACACCTATATTGTAAATATATCCCATATTGTTTAAGAATTCATTATGATAATGAATCAGGTAGTCAGGATAGATTGCCATTTCTTGCATTATAACAATATTAGCTTCAGAAAAAGCGATTTTATTATCATCCAAAAGAATATAAAGTCTTTCCTGCTCTAATTGATTGACACCTTTAAAACCATCAAAGACATTATCAAAAGCCTTACATATAGATTTATATGCATCTATACCCAGTTTGTTTGTCCCTAACAATTCTTTGAAAAGAGTTCCTTTTGATTCTATGTCATCTGCACATTCATCTTCAAATTCTGAACAATAATGCTCAATATAACATATCAATTCATCGGTAACCCCTCCTTCTTTATTGAAATAAGAATTCACATTCTCCCAAGTTGGAGTGATTATTTGTGATTTGATTGCAATATCCCAAAACTCATCATTAACATCTGTAAAATCATCTAACAGATTTTCCTGTCCTTTCAAATATGATATTTTCTGTTCAGGTTCCAAATCCTCATGATTTAGAATATATAAGATGTTCTCAACAGATTCATCTTTACAATTAGCAGAGAAGCACGTAAACGCATCTATAAAGGCATGTTTCACATACTTTTCTAATTCTGGATGATGGGTATCAGTAATTCTTGTCAGATTTAGATTGTTGGCATCTGTACCACTATCCTTGTTCAGAAAATTAACGATAAAACAAAGGTTCTTCGTACTGACATCATAATGCCATTGCTCTATGACTTCGGAAAGAAGTTCCTCACTATTATCATCAATATCTGTAAAGAGGCATCCTTTAATCAGTTTTTTGCACTTTTCTAAACCAATATTCTCCACTCTTGATGAGAGAAAAGAATAGTTTTCATTAAGCCAAAGTGACTGCATTTCGGTTACCTCATCACAGTATTTTAGCCACCCCTCTCGTAGAAGTTGTTGTTCTTCAGTATTGCTATGAGCCTCTATCATCTGCCAGGACTGATCCGTGTTCCATTTGATAAATTCAGAAAAAACTTTTTCCTTCTGTTTACCCAACTGATAATATTGAGCTAAGAAACCTAAAGGAGCATCCGCTTTTTCTAATCTTCCCATCATTTGTGCAAACATATCACGCTCTTTGGCATTATTCTTAGGAGCTAAATAATCCAATAAGTCATTATTTAGTATTGCGTCATGTTCAAACATATATGGTTTCAACTCTTTTACAAAGTTGTGTATCTTGTCTATATGATATGTGTATTCTTGTTTGATTTGACGTTTCATGGACAAGAGTAAATCTCGATCAGCCCAAGATACCATTCCTGGATAGAAATATGAGATGTAATCATAATAATCTTCGTCAATATATCCCTGACGGATAAAGACATCCATCAATGGGGATAGGTTGAAGCCTCTATACAATTCACTATCACCTAGATTGTATGTTTTCAAAAGAAGATATAATTTCTGTGACTGTATTTTAAACCTCTCTTTTTGAAGTTCTTTTCCCTCTTTTTGAATAACTTTACCAGCAGCTTTTATAGCATCTATTCTTTCTTTAAACTTTATTTTCTTATCAATAGAATCAAAATTGTATTGACCAGATTGGCTTTGCATTCTTCCATAAAATGATTCATGAAACTGATATCGTATGGATGATAACTTGCTTAACTTATCAAATATGTTTTCATTTTGAGAAATCTGTCTAAGTGTATAGTATTGATTGTCTATCTGAATAGACAACATAGATACATGGACTGCCTCTCGCAATTCCTGCAAGAACAAATATCGTAAGTCTGATTCCTTCAAATGTTCATTTTCTTCTATTCGCTTTTTCTTTTCTTCTAATTCTTTCTTTTTCGAATCTAATGCTTTCAACGCTTCTGCAACAAATAAATGTTTGGAAATGATGCATTTATAGACATCTCCCTCTCTTCTATGTAATTGAGCAAAGTCTTTCGGGAAATAGTTCTTATAAACTATCATTGCCAACAACTTTGTCAAATTGAGATTCTTTTTATTGGGATCATACAGTTTCTTGCGATATTGACTATATTCATTGGCAATATTAGTCAATATTCTCATATCCTGAATAAAGAAAGCCATTTCTGACAAGTCATCATCAGGGATTTCGTCATCTTCAAATCCTCTGGCATGCAAAGCTGTTTTTAATTTTGCTTTTGAATTCGAAGGATTGATAACAGGTATTACTGTTGTTATGTAATCAAAAAACTTAGTTCTTGCTTCATCCACAAAAACATCATCTTTGATAGCATAAAGAAAAACTATATGGCGACCAACAATCTTAGACTCATTCACCAACTGGTTCAGTTCTCTTAATTTCAGGTATATCTTTTCAGTTTCAAATCTGTCAAGATCTTCTATTACAACAACATCATAAGGCGTAACCTGAAAGAAATACAATATTTCATCGAGATGCTTGTTGAAGATAGAATTTTCTTCTTCAATTTCTATTTGTGCATCCTTCAGATTGAGCTTATTTAGTTTGGAGTTTGAATAGGATTTAATGATGTACCTGAATATATGGTATAAGGCCCATAATAAATAAAGAGAGGCAAAGAAAACTATCAAGGCTTTATATTTCACCAAATGAGAAAAGTAAAAGAAGCCCTCTATAAGATTTGGAAAGAAAACTGATATAAAAGCAAGAATAAACAAAACTCCACATATCGAATAGAACCGTAAATATTCCTTCTCTATATGTACAATCCTCTTAAATCTTGAATTTGGGACAGTACTCGCTTTCTCCTTATAAATGATTTGTTGGAGTATGCTATATTCAATCTTTCTGTTTAATGCCTCAATGTCTTTGTCACTATTATTTGATGTTTTCCCATCCTCTTCTGCTTGCAATGTTGCTAAGGAGATAGGGAGGTAATGGAATTCTTTATGTTCTTCCATTAAAGTTTGGATAATAGAACTTTTACCTGAACCATATGGACCAGTCAGTGCTATATTTCTAATATCCTCATTTTCCAAAGCATGATTAAGCACCTCAGCCAGTTCATCCACTGTCTGATGCGAAGGATCACCCTCCTTTAATTTAATCGGTAATAATGACTGTAACATCTTTAATATTCTATTTACCTGTTTCTACAGGACCTTCCGCTGCCATATCGAGAGGCATATCACCCTCGTAAGGAATATCGTGCCCTGCCATTTCCAAATCAGTAATGCACATTCCTGTTGCATAGCAGTACATGGTGAGGATGATATTGATAGCGCCACTGATTTCCTGCTCTGATGACGTTGGAGAAATATGCGATTCTGCATTTCTCCAGTCCTTCACCATTTGCAGATATTGGTACAAACGCTGGTGGACATCTTCCTGACTGAATTTCAATTGCCACAACGCCTTTACTGCATAAATAACATTAGCCCACGTCACATCCTCGCCTTCATGTCGTGGCTTCACCTCTTCACCTTTATACAGGTAATAGAGTTTTTTCAAATAGGCCTCAAATTTTGTTACCAAAAGATTGAAGGCAACATGTTTATCCACTATTGTGGCATCCTGTTTAAAGAGATTTACGAAAGCACGATGAATGAACACACCCACCCCATCCAGGGTTTCCAGCGATTCCTTGTCTATCACATACATCAGTGCGTTGACTATTTCCTTCTGTGGACGCATATTCTGACTTACACCCATTAAGGTAAAGGAAATAATCTCTTCAATTCTAGCCTTTATCTCATTGATATGCGGTTCTACACCACCTGATGATGTTTGTGGATTCTCCAGATTCTCAAACTGGTCGTCAATATTTTCATCGTTCTCTTCCTCCACATTTTCTATCGTCACATCGTCGTGCAGGTATGCGTAGAGAATCTTTTTGCGACTTTCTGCACTCAGAATAAACTCTTTCAGCAGATAGCTCCACTTTGTCATCATGAAAGGAGGCGCAACAGGCGTTCCCTCAACCATCTCAATAAAGGTGATAGTTTTCTCCTTGTTGATAGACTTACGTAGTTCTGTGAAACGTTCAAAATAATTCAGGTTTTCCTCTGTGACATTCGACGTCATGATAGCTTTCAGTTTATCGAAGTCCACACCTGTGGCTTCGTGCAGAATGAGCATCTGATCGAACAGTTCCTTCAACTGATATTCGTTGATGTAGTCCTGCAATGTCTTTCCTGGCTCTGGACGCAGGTCGCCACGCTGTATATCGTGCAGTATGAGAATAGCTGTGCGCTGGTCCTTTTGTGTAAGGGTAGCAAAAGTCTTGTGCAGTTCCTTCAAGGCTTCCTTGGTCATTTCGCTACCAGGACCTTCGTTGTATAGCTGCTTAATGAACTTTTCAAACTTTGAGTTGATGTATTCAGCATCTATCTTGCCCGTACTGATTTCAGTAATAAACACATTCTCAGGATAGTCAAAATCTCTGCCAGGAGTGCGAGGTCCATCATGACCATCAAATAGTTCTTTATAACGAATTAACAGTATCTGATATGTCTGCTCATCAAACTCCATCTTTACTGTAGTGACACTATTTTCGTGCTTGAAGAAATATTCCCTATGCTCCCATTCAAATCCTTGGAACTTGGCAGCCTCTATCAGTCGGGTCATCTGGACAAAGTCCTGAGCAAACATCCTGCAGTCAACAGTTGATGGTGGCAACTTCTCGAAATTCATGATATTGTTCGACTGGAAGATGTCACGAATGTGTAAGAACAGGTCGTTGATATATTTCAGATTCTGCTCCAGCTTATCCACAAAGACTCCTAATGGTCTGTCCACATACAAATCCAAAGCAGCTTCAATATTCTTCTCCATGGTGTATGGGAAGGAATAATAGTAGATGTTACCCCAAGGCTTATCTATCTTATTAAAGATACGGTTAGTACGTGAGAAACCTTGAATAATATCCACATAAGCCATCAGCTTATCAACATAGAGCGTATTCACCCATTTTGAATCATAGCCTGTCAGCATCTGAGTTACCACAATGAGCAAGTCTATCTGTTGCGAACGGTCATGTTCTATATTCGTATAAGGTTTCTTGTGTGCCAGACGCTTTGCCACATCCTTCTTATACTTTCCATAATTGGGCAACGCAAAGTTTGTCTGATATTTCGCATTATAGTCAGACAACATCTCCAACAAGGCATCCTCCTTTGCTATGCCCTCATCTGTGTTGTCTATGTTATTATCAAACACTGCTACTACGTTCAAGTAACTATACTGTTCCTTGAATATCTTATAGTATGCCATTGCCTCAGGAATATTCTGTGTGGCAAGCATGGCATGGAACTTATAGTTCTTGCTCAGCACGGCAAACTTCCTCGAAATGTGTTGTGCCACCTTTTGGTGGTGTTCAGGCTGCTGATATATATCCTTTTTCCCTCTAGGCAGATAATACTCAATTCCATGCTTCCTCACTCCGTCTTCCATATAGTCTGACGGCATCTGCAACTCGTTCATGAAGCGGTTGTAAACACGCATCATTTCCTCATTGCCCTGTATCTCCTCCAGCGAATGAACATCCAGTTTATAGAATGCAGCTTTTTCTCTCAGTTCCTGTTCGTCACTATAAGTTATCTCTTTATAGACATCAAACCCGAGAACATTCTTATCTGGTATCGCATGAGCGATGGTATATTTGTGCAACATGCTGCCAAACAGCGTCTCCGTCTTGATATCGTTGTGTGAGTTCTCGTCGAATACAGGGGTTCCAGTAAATCCAAAAAGCAGAGCCTTGGGGAAGGTGTGCTGAATGTTGAGAAGCATCTTGCCAAACACGCTTCTATGGCATTCATCCACAATGAATACCAGTCGCTTCCTGCTTATCTTTTCTATGGTAGCATCTGATACCAGCGGATTGCCCTTGATGTTCGACATCTTCTGAATAGAGGTCACTATCAACTTATCGTCGCTATCAGAACTCTCCAGTTTATTTGCCAGTATCAGAGTATTCTGAGTGTCCTGTATGGTGTCGTCCTCTCCAGCAAAACCTCTATATTCGTCCAAAGACTGTATGCTCAGCTCTATGCGGTCCACCAAGAACACCACCTTGTCTGCATCACCACTGTTGGCAATCAACTGTGCAGTCTTAAAGCTGGTCATGGTCTTACCAGAACCTGTCGTGTGCCAGATATATCCGCCCTTCTTGCCTTTCTCGTCCCAATTCGTCTTCTGTGTTACATCCCAAATGGCAATAACAGCCTGATATTGATAGGAGCGAAGCACCTTCAGCGTCTGGTCTTTATCATCAGCTATCGTGTAATAGCCTATCAACTGGTGAGCCATAGGAATGTTAAGCAATTCCGTAGCAACTCTATGCCAGTCGAAAATCTCGTCATTGTTAAAGTCAGCCCAATGGAACTGGAACTCTTCAGAAAAACCATCTTCCTTGCCAGGATTAGCAAAGTAGAGCGTCTTCTCTGGTGTCATAGCCACAAACACCTGCACCAAAGAGAATATGCCTTGACTGAACACACCCTCATGCATATAGCGCTTAATCTGCCCTACAGCATTTGAAACAAAGTCGTGTGAGCGTTTCAGTTCTACATGAATCAGCGGCATACCATTGATCAGTAGCATCACATCCCCTCGTCGGTCACCTGCCAGAGGATGAGCAGTCTTGAAGTGAGGCTGACGAGCTATCTGGTAACGACTTTGTCCGGCACATATCTCGTTAGCATCAAACAGCTTCAGATATACCTCCTTGCCATAGTTGTGAGTATCCTTCTTATTGTCACGCTTGATGCTCACCAGTTTGGCGTTGATACGGCTATTGATTTCGTATGGCGTATGCCAACTGTTCACCTGATCAATGATTTGTTGCATCTCAGTAGGTGTCAGTGGGGCATTTCCGAGTTTCTCCTGTTCACGATTATTCTCATAGATTATCTGTGCCCAGTTCTCCAGCAGTTCCTCTTCTGTTGGATGATTGAATATCTCAGACTCCCATCCGTGCTGCTTCAGCACTTCACAGAGAGCCACCTCGAAATCAAGTTCCTTATCAAAGGTTTGTATATTCTCTTTGCTGTTCATCTTGTGGATTCTTTAGTTACACAAACATTTTATCTAAGCATGCAGCCTTTATCTGCTTCAGCTTCTCTAGTCGCTTTTCCTGCATGGAGATTTGCTTGTCGAGACAGGTAAAAAATGATGCTATCATCCTTTGCTCTTTATCCTCTTTTGGTATAAATAGTTTTTGTTTATAAAGATCATCCCAAACTATATTCTTTCTACAAACACTAGCACCAGATGTTGTTGCATTTAAGAAAAAATCTTTTGTTTCTTCTCTTTTTATCCAATGAGATAATAGTTCAGCATTACAATCATGAATATAATAAATTTTATAAGCAGGTGATACTATTCCATGTTCAAAACGCAAATTTACATTTGCATTTCCTAAATGTAAATTTTGTGCAGACAAAATTAACATGTTTTTCTTCACCTTTCTGTAGCCTATATTTGATTGCCCTCTAAAATGGCTAAACAATTCACTATTTAGATATAAGCCATCAATTGCAGAAGACAACAATACATCCTCATCTTCTGAGGTGGTTTTGTCAAAGCATTCTGTTATAATAGAGCCAAAATTGACACATTTCCATTCTCCTTCAAATCCTTTGAATCTGACACGGGGAGTCGTTTCACCTGCCTGTGGAAACATAGAAACAAGACAAGCCTGCTTCACCTGTTTGAGCGATTCAATCTTCTTTGTAGTAGATTGAAGCATAGAATTCAATGACTTGAAATAATCCGCTATTGCTTGTTGTTCCAAGGAATCGGGCACAAACACCCCAATTTTTTCTATATTATTCTTCGAAAGGCTTGGGACTCCCGTGGACTCGTCATGCATTCTCCAATTTATTGTTTGACAGAGAGAATATATGAAATCAAGGGAATAATCATCTTTCACGGTCATGAAAAATAATGTATCTATTGTCCAAAAGGGAGCTTTAAGTAATTGAGGCGCATCAATAGTACCTTTTCTACCTATACCAATGGCATCTTTATCGGATATGCTTCTATCCACACTTAGCATATAACCTCCAGTACCATATACAGGAATAACTCCAGGCTTAAGATGCTTATAATCTTTCCCGGAATTAACAAGTATGACTTTAGAGAAAGAACATTCCTTCCATTCCCCCTCAAATCCCTTAAGTCTTATTTCTGGTTTTGCCATAGCTTAATCCTCCTCCTTCTTGTTTTCGTCATTCAGGTTCTTGAGTCTCTTGACAGCTTTGTCAAAATCGCTCTCCAGCAGACGCATTTCACGCTCACGATAAATCTCAAATTCGTGTTCAGCTTTCTCAATGGCTTCCTGATGCGAAACAGTACCAGTACCTTCGAGGATATTTTTACGCAATCGCAATATCTGATCATCAAGGGCTGCCACCCAATCCGCCATCGTCATAGGATTCTGCTCCAAAGCCTGGAACTCGGCATAGTCGAGGAACTGTGAGGTGAGTAGGTTCAGTCGTTGCAGTTCCAACTCCGTCAGGTAGTTCTTGGCTATCTTCACATCGTCGCGCGTAACATAGTTACCCTTGAAATTGGTCATACCCACAAAAGGCTTCTCGTTATCTACACGTTCATAAATCAGTTCTGCTGCCGTATGTTCATGCACAGCATAGTGCATCTTGTTTTGCACAGTAGCGAAGAAGAGCTTGGTCGTCTTCGAACGTGGATCGTAGTCAGTAGATGTGGCATAGATGTCCGTCACCTGCTGATAGAAGTTGCGTTCACTGCTACGAATGTCGCGAATGCGCTGCAGCAACTCCTTGAAGTAACGGTTACCACCCTGCTTCAGTCGCTCGTCATCCATCGTAAAGCCTTTCTGTATATACTCGTGCAAGCGTTGTGTTGCCCAGCGACGGAAGCGCACAGCAATGGGCGACTGCACACGATAACCAAGGGCTATAATCATGTCAAGATTGTAATGGTCAATCTCTCTTTGCACTTGTCGTTTGCCCTCTTGACGAACTAACAAGTATTTCTTGTGAGTTGCATTTTCGTCCAGTTCTCCGTCTGCATAAATACCTTTCTGATGTAGGCTGATATTCTGTTGCGTCGTGTTATATATATCAGCTAACTGCGCTTGTGTGAGCCACACATCCTCATCAGCAAAGCGTACGTTTACGCTCAGCTTTCCCTCATCATCTTTATAGAGTATAATCTTATTCTCCATCGCAGCTTATCCCTTTAAAGAGTTCTTAAATTCATTGAGGCCCCGAATGGCATACTCATCACCTGTCAGGTCGGAAATGAGGCTGGAAAGTTCGTCTTGTGCTGTCACAAGTTCTGCATTCAGGTCATTATATGATACTGCATACTTCGACGACAGAGCCTCTACCTGTTTGATCAGTGATTCAATGACCTCAGAAGCAGTAGCAATAATACCACTCTGCACAGGAGTAATCCACTGCTCATGCAAGAAGTGCTTCACCTCTTCATCTGTCAGGTTCTGAATGGCATGGACAGTATCTGCTTCCAGCTTTATCTTAGCAGCCTTGATGGCTTTGTTAACCTTTGTCTGCTCATCCCACAGAGCAACCATCTTCTTCAGCTTTGCCTTGGTGTCAGCCTCTATCTCATCACTCTTGGCCTTGGCGTCTTTCTTAATCTTAGCCTTGTCCATCTTGGTGTTATCGTCAGCATCCAGATACTCCTGGCTTTCGTCTTCTGTGAAGCTGTCGCGAATCTCATCAACCTCACCATTGATGTCTTCAACACGCTGCTGCATATGGGCAATATTTGCCAAATCGTCAGCAAACATCTCTTGCTGAATCATCTCAAAGGGAATGATACGACCTTTCAGTCCATCAGGGACTTCTATCTCTTCATCACCCTTCTTCACCAGCTTGGTTGCCTCTTCAACCGTACGGGCAGCATCGAGACCATCCATCTCATCAGACTGGAGCGTCTCAATGTCGTTGACAATAGCCTGCCAGTTATCGCTCAATGCCTGATAGGCTGCATAACGGTCTATCAGAGGAATGTCTTTCAGACGACGGAAAATATCGTCAGTAATCTCGTCCTGTTCCTTCATCTCGTTTACGCTCATCACGTTAGTGATAAGGCGAGTATGAAGCTCATCCTCGAAATCAGCAAAGGCATTTGCCATCTGTGCCTTGAAAGCCTTCACGTCAGCATTCTCGTTCACAGAGGCTGCCACATCCTCCACAGCCAAACGGGAATAAGGAATGGCTCCTTCTGGCTTAAAAAGTTGCTTGTGGAGTGAAGGAAGCACATCCCAATACTGTTGCATATTGGCAATGTCGCTGTTAGGAATGCCACCATTCATCGTGGCATAGATGTCGTACTGCTCAGGAGCTTCTGAAGAATTGACATAGCGAGGAATATTCAGGTTGTAGCCATTCTCACGAATCTCATCACGACTGACAGTACGAGAGAAGCCTGGAACAGTCTTACGATCTCGCCAAGTGTCAGCAATGCGCCTAACATCAGAGGCACGCAACTTATTCTGCTTGCCATCCTTGACAAAGCCCTTTGAGGCATCAATAATCAGGACATCATCATTGTCCCTGTGCTGTTTTAGTACCATGATGAGTGTGGGAATACCTGTACC
>JAEEGL017410029.1_pt1 | contig 11180 bp, 5 predicted proteins | sample 9134231 | NCBI WGS metagenome assembly JAEEGL01 (sample SAMN16246548, study PRJNA631951) | gut metagenome | biome: gut microbiome; feature: rumen; material: fiber-attached | host: Bos | place: Iran: Karaj | collected 2018-10
ACAGCGTCAATCATGAGGATGTAACCAGTAGCGCCATTAGGCTGATGGCGGATGGCGATGTAGCCCTCCTGTCCAGCATAAGCGCTCAGGTCAAACTCATAAGTGCCCCATTGGTTGAGAACACCAGGAGTCGTCGCGGTTCCAACTTCGGTGAAGCTGTCGAAGTTGGTGTCGGTGGTGGAAACAAGCACGCTGAAGTTCTCAACATAGTTAGCGCCAAGGTCAGCAGCCGAAACTGAAAGCGTGCCACCGAGGTTAACCTTCGAGCTGATCAGCCAGTTGTCACCAACTACAGGGCTGCTGCCTTCAATAGTAACTGACTCCGAAACGATGCAGTATTCACCATCGGCAGCCACGAGAGGAGTGCCACCCATGTTCCAATCGGTGATCTTCAGGATTTGCCAGTTCAGGCCGTCACCGTTGGCATCAACGAATTGCATTCCAGTAACTTCGTTTTCGAAGCTCTCGTCCAGATTGGTCTTTGCACGATAGCGCAGGTTGTAGGCCTCAGCCTCGCCGTTCCAGGTGGCCTCAGCACTCTTAGCGGTGATCTTGCCGATCTCGAGGTCGGTAACAAGCGGGAACTGCAACGGAGTGGTGAAGGTGCAGGGCTTGCTCCAGATGCTCATGTCCTCGGCAGTGCAGACTGAGCGAACATAAACCGTGTAGGTCGTGTTCTCTGCAAGGCCAGTGAGCTGAGTGGTGGGCTCGCCGTTAACGGTGATGGGCTCAACAGTGTTGGGATCATATTCGCCAACACCGCAAGCAACCTGCCACAGGTCTTGCTCCTCGGCACCGGGTGTCCAAGCCAGGGTAGCGCCGTTATAAACAACGTTGGTGGCTGTGAGGTCGGTGGGACGCGGGCAAGTAACGCGATTGATTTGGAAGGTGGTGAGAACGCCAGGCGTGGGAACGGGACCATTGCTGCCAGTGCCCTGGAATTCATAGATGATGCTTCCATCGGGGGCAGTCAGCGTGAAGCCGGTCTCATAGGGATAGCTTCCTGCTACCCAAACCAGATCGTAGTCAACACCGTAGCACAGATTAACGATGCCTTCGGCATAGTTGTCATTGGGTGTGCCGTTAACTTGTCCGGGGATGAAGAGGTCGGCAATCAGCACATCGGTACCGGCAATGAAAATCTTGAGGTGGTTGTTGTTCCAGCCGTCACCATAGCTGTCGGTGAGGACATACTCAATTTCACCCATGTCAGCCTCGTCGCAAGCGGGCGTAGCGAATGAACCGTTTGCCCAACCGCTCAGGTTGCCATCGCCATAGTCGGCTTGTACGCGAACCTCATAGGGGGTACCGCTCTCAAGAACATCGAGAGTGATTGTGGGCTCGGTTACTGAGCCGGCAGCAATCCACTCCTCGGTGCCTTTAACCCTGTACTCTACGTTCCATGCACCCTCGTTGCTGCCGGGATTCCAAGCGATGACTGCGCTGTTAGGCGTCAGGTCGGTTGCATGAACGTTGGTGGGCTTGTAGTAAACCACACCACCGGCAGGCTCAAACGAGAAGGTGGTCATGGGCACGAAGTCGCGCAGGTTGAGGTTGCAATCGTCCAGTGAGCCGTAGCTGTAACCCTGAACAGCAGCGCCGATAACTTCAGCACCCGAGAAAGTAGCGCTCTTGTAGGTGCCCTTCTCAACGCCATAGACACCAACCAACAGGTTGCCGCCTCCATACTCATAGGGGGTAGTGAAGGTGATCTTCAACACCTCTTGGGTGCCGTCTAGCGGGCCTTCATACACAATAGTAGCATTCTCCGGGCCGATGTAGTTGTCGAGGGTGTTTTGTTCAACTTCCTTGACGAAAATCTGGAAAACACCACCCCATGCAACCTCGGCAGGGGAGCTCAGATACCACTTCAGGCCGGTGATCGTACCGCCTGTCATGGGGGACAGCTCGTCGGAGTTCATGATGAACTCAACCTTTGAGTACGCGTCGGCATAGAAGCCGTAGACTGGTACATAGGCATTAGTGGCTCCGCCATCATACACGGTCAGGGTCTCCTGAGCGTAGGATGACATGAACCCTATGGCCATCAATACCAGGCTAAATAGTAATTTCTTGTACATAGGATAAAAAGAATTAGTTAAACATTAAGTAATAAACTCATTAAATTATTTTTAGTAATAATCTATCTTTCAAGTAATTTATCGAAGGCTTTTTATAGTAATGTGAAACTTCGAACGATTAATCACCGCAAAGATAATATATTGTTACGAAAATATCAATAATAATTTAAAATAAAAGCAAAAACTACCGAAAATGGTAGTTTTTGGGGCAAATGAAAAATCATTTGAAACACTCACCTGGGAGTGTGTGCATCAGTTGGTGATGGTGTAGCCGTAGCCCGAGGGGAGAACACGGTATTGCCGCATGCCCACCTTGCTGTTGATGGCGACGCCGCTCACGGGACCCCCAGCTCCGGTCAAGGGGTTATAGCGGGAGCCGCAACGGGGGCAGACAGCTTCAAAATTCTCGGGATTGATCGAGAGGATGATGCTCTGACTCGCTTCGACGGGACATGACAGGTCATAGGCCATCGGGGCATCTATGCCCATCATCAGCAACACGCCGCCATAGCCGGTAAAGGTGTTCACGTTGTAGGGGAAATTGGAGGGAATGCCTTTCTCGCGGTTAAAGATGCGGTAGTCTCCCATGCCGTTGACACCATAGGTGTTCCACAGGGCGACGTTGCCCAGGTCGATGCGCACGGTGAAACGGGGAATCGACTTGTTGTCAATGTGATCACACGCGCTGGCCATGACCAGCAAGAGCAGGGCTGAAATAGCCGTGATTAGCTTTGAAGTCTTCATGTGGTTCTTATTTTTTTAATTATTAACGTTAAAAATAGCCGTTTGATTGTAAAAGTTCGCAGAAAACTATACCTTTGCGTCCTACTAAAACCGTTATACTTGAGCATGGGACCGCTATTTTCAATCATCACCGTCACTTGGAACGCTGCCGATGTCATCGCTCCCACATTGGAGAGTGTGCGTCGCCAGACGAGCAGCGACTATGAGATGCTCATCATCGATGGCGCGTCGACCGACGACACGCTAGCCATCGTGCGGGGTGAGTCGATTGGAAACCTGCGCGTGTTCAGCGAGCCCGACAAGGGCCTGTATGACGCGATGAACAAGGGTATCGCTTGGGCACGGGGACGCTACATCATGTTCTTGAATGCCGGTGATGCGCTTGCCGACGATACTGTGCTTGCACGACTGGCGTTGCTCACTGCCGACAACCCGGGCGTCATCTATGGGCAGACACAGCTGGTCGATGCTTCGCGCGAGGTGGTGGGGAAACGCCATCTGACGGCTCCCAAGCGGCTCACGGCCGACAGCTTCCTGCGCGGTATGGTGGTGTGTCATCAGGCTTTTGTGGCACGTCGTGACCTGGTGCCGCAATATGACCTGCAGTACCGCCTGAGCGCCGACTATGACTGGTGCATCAGGGTGCTGAAAAAGTCGCCCGCCAATGCCTATGCAGGTCGCAAGCCCATCATCAGCTACCTGGCCGAGGGGATGACAACGCGCCATCATCGCGCATCGCTGTGGGAGCGATTCCGCATCATGCGACACCATTACGGCACCGCAAACGCCGTGCTTGCCCACTTGAGCTTCATCCCGCGTTTCTTGAAGCGCCGCCTGGGCAAGAATGCTAACCGCCAGTGATGGCGGCCGATTTTACCGAATAACCTCACACTATGATACATGAACGATAAAAAATCTGAAAATATCATCAAGCGCTACTGGCACCGTTTCAAGGTGTGGTACAAGGGATTGTACCGCGGTCGCCCCTGGTGGGTCAAAACGCTCGCCGCGCTGGGGACGTTCATCGTCCTGTTTTTGCTCTACCTCATCGCTGTGGACATCAATTTCCTCTGGCTGTTCGGCAAGTCGCCCAGCACCAGCAGTATCATGCACCCGCGCAACCCCGAGGCGAGCTACCTGTACAGCGCCGACGGGAAAACCATCGGCAAATACTATGACGAGAACCGCACGCCCGTGCCCTATGACTCGATCAACCCGCAGTTCTTCAAGGTGCTCATCGACACCGAGGACGAGCGCTTCTACCACCATCACGGCATCGACTTCAGCGGTCTGGGTGCCGCGGCCAAGGACATGATTCTGCACGGCCGTCCCCGTGGTGCGAGCACCATCACCCAGCAGCTGGTGAAGAACATGTTCCGCACTCGCAGCGACTATTCCACCGGCCTGTTGGGCTATATCCCCGGCGTGAAAATGCTCATCATGAAGAGCAAGGAGTGGATCATCGCCACCAAGTTGGAGTTGTTCTACAGCAAGCAGGAAATCCTTGAGATGTATGCCAACACGGTGGACTTCGGCAGCAACGCCTATGGCATCAAGACGGCGGCGAACACCTATTTCAAGACCACCCCGCGCAACCTCAAGCTCGAGGAAAGCGCCGTGCTCGTGGGATTGTTGAAGGCCACCAGCACCTACAATCCCCGCATCAATCCCAAGAACAGCCTGCGTCGCCGCAACCAGGTGCTCAAGAACATGGTGTCGCGAGGTGACCTCACCAAGCAGCAGTATGACTCGGTGTCATCGCTGCCCATCGACCTGAAATACACCATCGAGAGCAACTATGCCGGCGTGGCGCCCTATTTCCGCGAGGCCGTGGCTCGCGAGATTGAGGATATCGCCAAGGCGCAGGGCATGAAACTTGACCTGGAGCGCGACGGCCTCAAGATATACACCACCTTGGACTCCAAGATGCAAGAGTATGCCGAGCAGGCCGTGAGCGAGAAGATGAAGGTGGTGCAGCAGAACTTCAAGAGCCACTGGGGCAATCAGGACTGCTGGCTGGACGACAACAGCCAGCCCATCGCCAACTTTGTCGAGGACAAGGCGCGCAACACGCCCATCTACCACGAGCTGCTGGCCCGTTACCCTAACGACCTGGACTCGGTGAACTACTACATGAACCAGCCCCACATGGTGCATTTGTTCGACTATGAGAACGATTCGCTCTACATGGAGATGAGTTCGATGGACTCGGTGCGCTACATGCTGCACTTCATGCACTGCGGTTTCATCGCCATGGAACCCAGCAACGGCCATGTCAAGGCTTGGGTGGGCGATGTGGATTTCGACACATGGAAATATGACAAGGTGCGCGCCAAGCATCAGCCCGGTTCCACCTTCAAGCTCTTTGTGTATGCCATGGCGATGGAAAACGGACTCGTGCCCTGTGACCGTCGCCTCGACGAGTATATCGACACCACGGTGTGGAACGAGGAAAAGCAGGAACTGGAGCACTGGCGTCCCACCAATGCCAACGGCACTTTCTCGGGGTCCGATATGACCCTGCGCGGCGCTTTTGCCCAGAGCATCAACAGCGTCACCGTGCGCGTGGCCCAGGAGGTGGGCTTCAGCGAGATTGCCCAACTGGCACGCGACATGGGCATCAAGTCGCCCATGGAGCCCAAACCGGCTTTGTCGCTGGGTGCCAGCGATGTGGACCTGTTGGAGTTGGTCAATGCCTACTGCACCGTGGTCAACGACGGCATGATGCATGACCCCGTCATCGTCACCCGCATCGTGGACCGCGACGGCAAGGAAATCTATCGGGCTCCCGATCATCAAAAGCGCGGCCTGTCTTACCGCTCGGCATGGCTCATGCAGCAGATGCTCATGGCGTGCCGCACCGATGCTGGTGGCACCGCGATGGCCCTCAACGGCTACATCACGCGACCGCTCTATGACGTGGACCTGGGAGGCAAGACCGGTACCAGCAATCGCCATGCCGACGCTTGGTTTGTGGCAGTGTCGCCTGGCTTGGTTTGTGGTTCTTGGGTCGGTGGCGAGTACCGCCAGATTCACTTCCGCTGGGGCGCGTTAGGGCAGGGTAGCCGCACGGCATTGCCCATCTGCGGACGTTTCCTGCAACTCGTGTTGAGTGATCCGCAGTTCAAGCGCTATCACCAGCGCTTCCAGCCGGCCAAGGAACCGATCAATGCCGATTTGTACTCGGGTTGTTCGTCCATCGCGCCTATCGAGGAATTTGACTCCACCATGCTCGACTTTGACGAGGATTCCCTCGCCATCCCGTTGACCGATGACTTCAATCCCGACGAGAAACTCAAGGTCGAAGACCCGTCTTCCTCACCCGACTCGATTTGATGAAGCTTGTCGCATAAGAATTACCTGACCCAATAATGATTAACCGTCATGTTGGGTCAGTTTTATTAATGAGGAAGGTAAAAGTTTGTTTTAGCTTTGGCGGGCGTCGGTGGCGAGCAGGCGGTGCCCCAGGCGGCAGTAAATGCACTTGCGGGCTTCGCAGTAGTTGCGGCGCAACTGGATGAGGGCTTGGCTGGTGAGGGCGTCATCGCAGCCGATGCCCGCATCGCTGAACATCTTCACGATGCTGTTCTGCTCGGGACGCAAGTCTTCCAGCAGCTCAATGGCACGGTCGGTCATGGTATAGTCGTCGGTCATCTCGCCGCGGGCATAGTAGAGTGGGGCGACCGTGTTGATGAGCACGATGTCGATGCTGCTGCTGGACAAGGCGCGTCCGGCACTGGGTGAGGGCTTGCCGAAACTGTAGTGCGAGGTCCAGTAACCGCTCAGTTCCACGTCAAACAACTGTCGCAGCTGCTTGGTGTCATTGGCACCCAGGATATCGTTCATCAGATTGAAACCGCCGTGGACAAACTGGGCCAGCAGGGCGATGCGGCGGAAGGGGAAATTCTGCGGGCGGCTGCGGAACAGGCGCCATGCCGAGCCCTCGATGGGGCGCAGCGAGAATTTGTTGGCCAGGAAGGCATACTCGCGCATGAGCTGCTGGTAATAGGTCTCATCGTTGTGCGCACCGTTCAACAGGCCCGCTTGTCCAAACAGCAGCGCCTCGACCTGCAGGATGGAGTCGCTGTGCTTGTGCAACAGGCGCAACGGCGTGACGCGCGCCAGCCGTTCAAAGGCGTCGCCGTTGATGCCGAAGCCCAGTGTCCTGGCCAGCATCACATAGCAGATGTCCTCCCAGCTGCCGTTGTAGCGGTCATACAGGTCTTGCACACGATTCACCTTGCCGTGCAGCCGTTCAAAGGCCAGCGCCTCGATCCACTCGGTGACGGTGAGCCGGGGCACCTCCTTGAGGCGTGCCGCACAAGGCAGTTCCACCTTGGCGTTGACCAGGCGGTCATAGCACTCGTTGAAGCGGGGCGACACCTTGAGTTCAACTTGCGGGATGAGTACGCCGTTGATGCGATGCACGGGCGCATCGTCCTTCTCGACGACGTGCAGGATGACGCTATCATAGGCCGGGTCCTCGTCGTGGTGATGGCGCTTCCAGTCACTGGCGCGCACATGAATCTCCACGTTGCCCACCCACAGGTGCCCGTCAATCTCAACCTTGGCGTTGAAGAAGTCGGGGCCCGCATCGGTGTTGAGCAATCCTGGGTCGATGACACGCACACGGCGCCCATCCACCGTGACCATGTCCTCGCTCAGCCACAGTTTGTGTTGCCAGATGTATTGCAGCAGTCCTTCCATTTGAGTTTTTAGTCCCTAGTCCCTAGTCCTTAGTCCCTAGTCCTTAGTTGGACATTCGCTAAAGCCTAAAGCCTATCGCCTAACGCCTAACGCCTTTCATCATGCGAATTTACTGCTTTTTCTGCTTTTTCTCGTCATGAAGCTTTCAAAATGAGTCTAAAAAAAGAAATTTTGGAAATTTCTGCCAAAAAATTTGGTCACGGCAAAAACTCGCCGTATCTTTGCACTCGCTTTTGAAAGGTACCTTAGCTCAGTGGTAGAGCAGTGGACTGAAAATCCGCGTGTCCCTGGTTCGATCCCCGGAGGTACCACATCAAAAACACGAAGCGACCGACTGAGAAATCAGCCGGCCGTTTTTTTGTTTCCGCGTTTCCGTTTTTTCTGCGTTTGCCCGTGCTGCCATGCTGGCTAAAGCCTATTGCCAGTCGCTCGACATCATCAACCGGGCTTACCTCATCTCCCGCTAGACCATCGGCGGCAAGGAGTCACGCGGCCTGCACTACTCCATCGACTATCCCCTCAACCCCAAAAGTGAGGAAGGCCTGTAGAAGAAAATCTTTCAAATTAACGGTAAAAACAACCACGTCAGCGGGATCTAGGCCCTTGCTGGCGTGGCTGTTATTATTGCTCGTCGGCAGCTCGTTGAAATGATTGAAGTGGTTTGTCGAGCCAACCGATGAATGGATTATCCTATGGATTTATTATTTGTACTTATTATAGGCCCTCTCGAGTTTGATGTGATACATATTATCCGTGTAACCAGGGCCATTGTAACGATAAGCAAAGCCTGCCCAATCTTTTTTCTGCAGGTAGGTGTGCAGTTTGTTGTTCTTAATAAATGCCACAAACAGCATGAGCTGCTCTCTTTCACTCTGGCACATTCGATTAACAAATTGACTTACTGAACTGCATCCGCAGGTTTTGTAATTATTACCCATGATTTGGAACAAGCCCCAACTGGCTGAGGCATTGGCTGCATCAGTGTTAATCAGGCGGGCCTTCTGCAGGCGGGCAAACTCACCCACGCCACCAACGTAGTATGCCTTACCTTGTTTCCATGTCTCGTTCAAGATTTCAGGGTCCTTATAAGTTCTGGGATTGACTCCGAGTTTCTTAAGTTCTTTCCAGAATATATGGCTCTCGAACAAGATGGTAGGATGATTACTGAACACATATCCCGCTCCACCTGCTTCCACGTCTTTGACGGCTTTGACCACGGCGACTTCAACGCCTAACGTATTGGCGGCATCCCTATAATCCTGCTCACTGATTTTACTGTTGGAAATCCTGCATTTGCCCTGGTAGATGAGTTCGGTCCAGGTTGCCGATCCAACGATGCCATCAGCAACTAAGCCATTAGCAGCTTGGAATTTTTTGACCTGATCCAAGGTCAGTTGACCGAAAAAGCCATCGGGTTTCAATGAATATCCCAACTCGTTAAGTAGGGCCTGCAGCAGCCATGCTTTAGGATTGCGGGTCTTAAAACTGGTGGTCACCTTTACAATACCCAGGTAATTCAGCACCTTGGAGCTGACTTTACTTTTATTTACACTTGCGGGTTTGGCCGATCTTGTAGCCACACTTTCTAGAGGCCTGTCAACACTGATGTTAATGATATCATTGATTTCAGACTCACCATTAACGTCACTTAATAGACCACGCTCAATAATTTCAAATTCTTCTTCCATAATGATTTAGGGTTTTAAGATATTAAATGTTGTTTGCTCTAGGCTTGTTAATTGATTTGATGCAAAGATACAATAAAAAAGTTGATGAACAGAACAAATACATCAAAATTTATTAACTATCTGCAATCTTTAGTGTGAACGGTAACGACTTTTTTGATGATTTCTGATAAATGGCTATCTTTGCTGAAAAGCGACCGACTTCCCGTGCGGATGCCATATAAGATTCTTAGCGTCTTGGCGTCTTAGCGTGAGGCAGGAATATGCGTATGCCATCCAGATAATCCCTAAAATCCGCTGACGATAAAGGACAAATATATTGTGTTGATAAACAATACATTGTATTTATTGTTTTCAAAATCAGTTTCCGCTTCTCAGGCCTCCCACCAGGTCGTCGTTCTCGACGGTCTTCTCGGTCTGTTTGACGCGAGTGTTGCTGGAGCCGAAGGCATAACTTAGCGACAGTTGCACATTGCGCTGATTATAGTGGCCCACGCCGTGGTTCACATAATCGCCCTGCGTGATATATCCCTTGGACACCTCATACTTGTGCAGGATGGAATTGGCGGTCAACTTCACCGTCAATCGGTTGTCCTTGAGGAACGAACGCGACAGACCCAGCATGATGGTCGGGTCTGGTATGGTGCTGTAGCCATACACATGACGCACGTCGTGCCCGATGCCATACCACATGCAGGTCGCCGTCGCCCGCAACTGCCACGGCAACTGTTGCGTGAGTTGGGCATACAGGTTGCCGCCCCATCCGCTGTTGGTCAAGTCCTGCGAGGGGCTGCGGTAGCGCTTGTAGCACATTTCCCCGTTCATGTAGAAAGTGGTCTTGGATGTCATCATCCACTGCACAAAGCCGCCCACACCCGCCATCAGGTAGCGGTAGTCATTGCTGTTGGTCAAGTGGACAATGCCGTCCTGGACTGTGCGATAAGTGCCGATGAGGTTGTTGGTGATGGTCAAGGTGGGCTTGATATTGAAGGTCAAGCGGTTACCCGTGTGCTGGAAGTTGAGGCTCAGCATGTTGTTGCGGGCACTCGACAGGTGCGGATTGCCATATTCTATCGTCGTGGTATAACGCCTGACTGCGGGGTTGAGATACGCAATGCCCGGACGGTTGAGGCTTGTCGCCCACGACAGGCGCAGGCTGTTGAACGGCGACAGTTGCCAGTGCACACTCGCCGAGGGCACCAAATCATGCAGGTCGCGCCCGAAAGGTTCCCCGTCACCATTGGGATAGCTGGCGCGGAAGTGGCTGTGCTCGTAGCGCAGCCCGCCACGCAGGGTGAAGTCACCCACCTTGTAGCGCCATGAGGCATAGGCGGCACCCACATGCATGTCGTGCTTGAAGCGGGTGTCGGTGTCCAGTTCAGCAGTGCCGTTATACTGCATGCGGTTGTGGCTCTTGTTCAAGCGCAGGATATACTTGCCACCTACCTCCAACAGGTGATGGCCCCATAGCGGCAACTGGTAGTCAAGTTGCCACGTGTGCTCGACGAAGCGTTCCTTGCCCCACTTGCTATAGGCCGTATAGTCAAACGGCGGATTGACCAGGTTGATGAGCGAGTCGTATTGCTCCTCGTGCTGGCCCGTGGTCGAGAACATGTAGGAGGCGGTCAGCACCTCGTCCTCGCGGCTCGTGCGGTGCTCCCAGTCGGCACGGCCGTTCCATGACATGAAACCATACTGCGGCAGGTTAAACGGGTTGTCATAGGACGTGAGCAACTGCCCTGCCGCGTCATGATACTCGATGTGGCTGTCACCGTAGATGTTCAGCCCGTAACGGTAACCACCGAAGGAGGCTGTAATCAGGTTCAGCGAATCGATTTCCAGGCTGGCGTTCAGGCTAAGGTTATAAACCCAAGCGGGCTGCTCATTGCGATAGAGATGATACATCGTGGTGCCCGTGTCCTGATAGGTGGTCCATGTCTCGTCCTCGCCGGCAAACTGGCGA
>JAEEGL011046297.1_pt1 | contig 11179 bp, 5 predicted proteins | sample 9134231 | NCBI WGS metagenome assembly JAEEGL01 (sample SAMN16246548, study PRJNA631951) | gut metagenome | biome: gut microbiome; feature: rumen; material: fiber-attached | host: Bos | place: Iran: Karaj | collected 2018-10
CTGACAGACGAAACGGAACGTATCCTCCGAGAGCAACAGGAACAGAAGATGACTGACCGCAATCGCAAGATCTTCGACCAGAGTCTGGTGGGACTGGCTTTCTATGACAAAGACGGAAAACTAATGGCTGCCAATAGGAAAATGCGCGAAATCCTGAATTTCCAGACAGAGAATGACCCCTATTATTACAACAATACCATCTACGACATGCCTACGTTCAGGGAAGTGCTCTATGACCGACAGGCACAGGAACTCTATTTCTGTACGAAGAGTGTGATCATCGAGCGAGGCGTGAACTGCTACACAGAGATGCGCCTCCACCCTGTCTATGACGAAAAGGGCGAACTCTTCTTCATCACCTTCTCGATTCGAGACATTACTCAGGAACGTGAGCTCTATCTCGAGAACAAACGCAACGAAGCACGTATACGACAGCAGAACGAGGCTATCCAGCGCTACGAGAACGAGCTGCAGTATCTGATGGAGAACTGTGACATGCGTTTCTTCCGCATTAACATCAACGAACGTATCTGTACCTTCTATAAAGGCATGAGCAGCCCTGTGCTGCGCCTGAACTTTGACGAGCTCATCGAGCATTTCGTCGACAGTCCTTTCAAACAGGGTCTGAGAGAATATGAGACCTATTTCAGTGTGCAGCGTACAGACCTGACCCACATGCGCCCATTCTTCAAGGAAAGCGAGGACTTGCAGTGGTACTTCATCGAGAGTGTGCCCTTCTTCGACGAGAACGGCAAGATGATGGGAACCTATGGCGTTGTGCGCAATGTCACCAATCTCATTGAGAAACAGGAACGCCTGAAGGAGGAAACAGAACGCGCCAACCAGTCGGGTCTACGGAAGAGTACCTTTATGGCTAACATGACCCACGAAATCCGTACACCATTGAATGCCATTGTTGGCTTCTCGGATGTACTGCCCATGATGACCACTACCGAAGAGAAACAGGAGATCATCCGAGTCATCATGAACAACTGCGACATGCTGCTCAGACTGGTGAATGACATCCTCGCTGTCTCATCGCTTGAGAATGAAGGCATTGAAATCACTGCGAGAAAGGTGGACTTCGCCAAGGTGTTTGCAGATGTCTCGACCATCCTTGCCCAGCGCGTTCAGAACCCAGAAGTAAAATTCATCTCAGAAAACCCCTACGACTCGTTTGTCACTGTCATCGACAGCGGACGTATGCAACAGGTCATCACCAACTTCGTAACCAATGCCGTGAAGTATACCCAACAAGGACATATCAAGATAGGCTACGAATACCAGCAACGCAATGGGCAGAACGGCCTTTACATGTACTGCGAGGATACGGGTGCAGGTATTCCCAAAGAAGACCAGTCTAAGGTGTTCGACCGATTTGTGAAACTCAACGACTATGTGCAGGGAACAGGTCTCGGTCTGAGTATCTGTAAGGCCATCGCCATGAGTTGTAAGGGTGATATCGGTCTTACCTCAGAGGGTGTGGGTACAGGTTCTACCTTCTGGATATGGATTCCCTGTGAGAGAAACTAAAGTGAATTTATGAAGATTATATATAAAATTCTATTGGGCTTAGCCCTGCTGGTTCCTGGTACAGTCTCGGCTGCACCTCAGGACAGCATCATCGTATACAATCAGAACAAGCCCCTTATCTATGAGGACGCATGGGACCTCTGGCCTTACGTGTTCCTTAATACGAATGGAGAGCCTGATGGATATAACATCGACCTGCTGAAACTCATCTTCAAGGAACTTGACATCCCTTACATCATCAAACTGAAGCCTACACTCGAGGCTCAGTCGGACCTGAAGAATAAGCAGTCGGACCTGATGTTGCGTATGGATGCTGACTTTGCCAGAAGCAACTCATCCTATGGTCAGTCGATCGTTCAGCTTTTCACCCACAGCATTGTCGTACCCAAAAGCAAGAGCATCAATATCCGTGATGTCAATGATTTGAACAACCATCGTGTGATTGTGCATGAGGGCAGTTTCAGTCATCATTACCTTCTGGATCACAAGATCAATGTCCAGATTGAGGCCTATGAAGACATGCGGGATGCCATTCTCAAGGTCAGTACCGAGAATGACGGTATCATCCTTTGGAACACCATGTCGCTGAAGTGGCTCATGCAGAAATACCAGACGGACCACCTGCAACTGATTCCCATTGACCTGCCCTATGGTGAATATAAGTTCTTCTCGAACGACCATCATCTGCTGGCACAGATGGATAGTGTGTATAACGTGCTTCGAGCTAACGACCGTCTGACAATCATCCAGAACAAGTGGTTCTACCCTGAGCGCAAAGACTCGGGTATTCCTGCCTGGATCTGGCAAGTCATCTACTTTCTGGCCATTGTCGCCTTATTCTTCCTCTTCTATTATATTATATATAAGGTACGCGAGCGGAAGATGACCAAGGAGATTCGTAAGAGCAACGAACGGTTAACCCTCATTCTGGAGACCAGTCATGTGAGTTTCTGGACCTATGACGTCGCATCGCAGATCTTTACTGTGATGGACCAGCATGGTCGTCCAAAGCACACCTATACCTCACTGGAATTCTCACAGCGCTATAAGGCCGATGGCTTCAACAAACTGACTAATGCCCTGAAGCAGGTCATCACTGAAGAAGTTCCGAGTGTCTCCATTAACCTCCTTGTCTGGGAGGCCGATCATGCAGATGAACCACGAGACTTCAATCTCATCCTCTCAGTCCTGCGACGTGACAAGCAGAAGAAGCCTTCAGTCATCATCTGTTCGCGCAATGACGTCACAGAGGACCTTGCCCGTCATCGCAAGGTGAAGGACGCCATGCTGCGCTATCAGTCGATCTTCAACTCAGCCATGATTGACATGGTGGCTTATGATCAAGACGGTTATATCACAGAGATGAACCAGAAGTCGCTCGATGCCCTGGGCGTCAGTATAGAGACCATCCGCGAGATGAAGATCCATGTCAAGGAGGTGTTGGGCCTCAAGGACTTCTCGATAGAGGACATGGATTATATCTACCTGACACAGATCTACACGAAAGAGGATAAACGACCACTCAACAGACTCCTGAAGCGCGACGAGATGTATTACGAGCTACAGCTGATGCCTGTCAGAGGGAAGCAGAACGAGATCCTGGGTATCTTTGGTACTGGTCGTGATGTCACAGAGACCGTTTACGCCTATCGCCAGCTGAAGGCCAACACCCAACAGTTGCAACAGGTGAACAATGAGATGACAACGTATGTGAAGAATATCGACTACGTGCTTCGCGTGGGAGGTATCAGCATGACTACTTATCATCTCGACACGCATACACTTACCATCTATAGCGAAATCGGAAATGCCCGTTATGCCCTTACCCAGACCAGAGCCATCTCGCTCGTGGCTGAGGAGTCGAAGAAACAGGCCCTGCGCATGCTCAACAAGATGGAGAATCTGGCAACAGGTTCGTTGCATGGTGAGATCAAGAGCATCATCCGTCAGAATGGGAAGCCCCTCTACCTGGAGTTCCACTTCATCCCCCTCTACCATCAAGGCGAGATCAAGGAGTACTTTGGCATGTGTCGTGACATCAGCGAACTGAAAGCCATCGAGAACCAGTTGGCCAAGGAGACTGTCCGTGCACAGGAGGTGGAGGTCATCAAGAACGCCTTCCTCCGTAATATGAGCTACGAGATCCGTACCCCACTCAACTCTGTAGTCGGATTCTCTGAACTCTTCGAGATGGAACATACCCCAGAGGACGAGGCTGTCTTCATCGATGAGATCAAGAGCAGTTCAGCATCGCTGTTGAAGCTGATCAACGATATCCTCTTCCTCTCGCGCCTGGACGCAGAAATGATTACCATCAACCCCAAGCCTGTTGATTTCGCTGCTATCTGTGTCAGTCGCTGTGAGGCAGTATGGAATAACCTGAAGCAGCCTGGTGTCGAGTATATCGTGCGTAATCCCTATAAGCGCATGGTGGTTGAGATCGATGAAGCCAACTTGTCGCAGGTCGTCGATAAGGTCATCACCAATGCCGTCCAGCACACCACAAAGGGTACGGTAGAGGCACGTTACGACTATATGGGTGACCAGTTGATCATCTCTGTCGAAGATACAGGTTCAGGCATCCCCAAGGAGGCCGTCGAGCACATCTTCGAACGCTTCGTCACTGGTGCCAACACAGGCGCAGGTCTGGGTCTTAGCATCTGTCATGAACTCATCGAGTACATGGGTGGAAAGATCCAGCTCAAGTCTGAGGAAGGCAAGGGCACCACCGTCTGGATTACCCTGCCATGCAAACTGATTGAAATGGAACGCATATAATAGAAGATACGACATGACCAAAAGAATATTCTCCATTCTCCTCATCAGCCTCCTGACTGCCTTCTGCAATATCTTACCTGCAGAGGCCCTCTTCATACGCGAATATACCGAGGACCGTCCCCTCATCATTGTCTGCGACTGGGAGTTTCCGCCTTATGAGTACCGTAATGACAAGGGTGATGCCGATGGTTATAATGTCACTGTACTACATACCATCCTCAGCAAGCTGAAGATTCCCCATCGCTTCGAGATGAAGGAGTGGTATCAGGCCGTTGAGACCTTTAACTCGCGTCAGGCTGACCTCATCCACGCCCTCGCCTTTATCTATAATGAGCGGCCCTATGTCATGACACAGAACATGATCACCTACTACAACGTGAAGATGGCACGTCTGAAGGGGACTAAGGCCATCACCAAACTCAGTGAACTGGGACCAGAGGATACGTTGTGTGTCAAGAAGAACGACTATGTTGCCCTACGCATCTCAGAACGTGAAGGTGATCAGTTTGCCGTCGAATACCATAACCCTAGAGAGGCACTCACAGGCATTCGTAACGGTAAGTACAAGTATGCAGCCTGGGGAGAAATGCCGCTCAGTCTGAAGATCAAGGAACTCGATATAGATAACATTGTACTTGACGAGATCGACATCCCTGCTGGAGAGTTGCGTATCATTGGCTACGACAAAGAACTCATCGACGCCATCGACGATGGCTATGCCCGTCTGGAACAGTCAGGCGAGCTCGAACTTATCCGTGACAAGTTCTTCCATCCTGAACGAGTACACAACGACACCTCACCTGTCGCACTTATCGTCCTGGCTGGTGTCATCATTCTGCTGATTATCGCCTTCCTGCTGGGCCGACTGATCCGAGCTCGTGTGAAACAGGCTGTGCGCAAGACCTTTGACCTCAACCAAATGATGAGCCAGGCGCTTAACATGGGTAAATACTACGTGGTGGTGTACGACCTTCATACAGACCAGTTGCGTAACCTCCATGGCTCACTCCTGCCAGAGGAAGGTATCTCCATGGACGAATACCTGTCCAGAATCTACATGGAAGAACGCCCTGCCTTCCATGAAGAAATCCGTGAGATGGCCGAAGGAAAGAAAGACATCTGGAACATCCGTCGTCAGTGGAATGTAGGTACTGACGAGGCTCCTGAATGGCGTTTCTTAGAGGGGCATGCTGTCACTGAACAGGTGGATGGCAAGCCTCGCTATATCATCGGCACGCTCAAAGACCTCACTCAGGAAATCAATGAGGAGCGACTGACCCAGGAAATGGGTACTAAATATCGCCAGATGTTCGACACCAACCTGATTGCCATGTCATACTATGACAAGGAGGGTAACTTCGTCAACGCCAACAACAGCATGTGCAAGCTGTGTCAGCTCGATGAAAAGGGCTTAAAGTTCTTCACCAATACAAACCTCTTTACTACACCCCTGGTGAAAGGACAATTCGATCCAAAGAGCCATGATAACTTCCACGTATGTCAGCACATGTACTATCCTGACTTGAACCTCGACAAGTATATTGAGTTCAAGATCCGTCCTGTCGTAGACGACAATGACGAACTGCAGTACTACCTCGTGACAGCCCGTGACCTGACAGCTGAGCGTAACACCTATCTGACCCAGCGTCAGCACGACAAGCAGATTATCAGTGCCAACGAGGCCATTGAACAATACGAAGAACAGCTCCACTACCTGCTCGACAACAGCCAGATGTTTATCTGGAGCTACTTCCCTGATACAGACGAGATTTCCTTCTCGCGCAGTATCAGAGATAACCAGTATAAGGAGACATTGGAAGAGTTCTTCGAGGGAGTCGTCGAGGACGAACGGGGCAATGCTGTCAGTCATGTCAGAACGGTCGTCGCCTCGCATCAGCCTTTCGAAGCTATTCACCACTATCTGTACACGCCACTTGAGCGCCACCAGGTCTGGTATGCCATCAGTGGTGTACCACAGTTTGATGACAATGGCCAACTCACCCATTACTTCGGTCTTGCCCGTAACATCACATCACTGATGATTGCCCAGGAGCGACTGAAGGAAGAGACTGAACGTGCAGAGAACTCTGGTAAGATGAAGAGTGCCTTCCTGGCTAATATGACCCACGAGATCCGAACCCCGCTGAATGCGATCGTAGGCTTCTCAGACCTCCTGCCTATGGTGGAAACCAACGAGGAACGCCTGCAGTTCATCCGCATTATCCGCAGCAACTGCGATATGCTCATGCGCCTCATCAACGACATCCTCGAAGCCTCCAATATGGGACAGGCTCTTGCCATCCTTCCTGAAGAGATCGATATTGCCAAGGCTTTCGACGATATCTGCCAGACACTCGAACAACGTGTTCAGGAACCTGGAGTGGAGTTCATCAAAGACAATCCTTACGACACCTATCTCACCTATCTGGACAAAGGACGTATCCAGCAGTTGCTGACCAACTTCGTTACCAACGCTGTGAAATATACCCACAAAGGTCACATCAAAGTGGGTTATCGCGAAGAAGCACGAATCCCCAAAGGTGGCACAGAGACGACAAACGGCCTCTACTTCTACTGCGAAGACACAGGTGAAGGTATCCCCAAGGAGAAACAGAGCAGCGTCTTTGAGCGCTTTGTCAAACTCAACGACTTTGTGCAAGGAACAGGTCTAGGCCTCAGCATCTGCAAAGCCATCGCTGATCACTGTAATGGTCAGATTGGTGTCACCTCCGAGGGTGTGGGCACAGGCTCGACCTTCTGGATCTGGATTCCCTGCGAACGCAAGTCATAACCCAATACTAACTAATCATTTATCCAGACACGAACCATGCAAATCAGTAAATACCTGTTGGCCAACGAACGCGATGCCCTCTGGGGACTCACAGTCAGTACCATCGGACATGAGGAGATTGCCCCTGGTGATCCTTACCCTACTCGTGGACATGCAGACGGCTACTACTTCAACGTCGAGAAGGGACGCATCCTCAATGAGTACCAGCTGCTTTATAACCCTGAGGGAGAGGGATGGTTCCAGAGTGCCCACTGTTCTCGTCGTCGACTGAAAGCAGGAGATATGTTTCTCCTTTTCCCAGGCGAGTGGCACAGCTACCACCCCATGGAACATACAGGTTGGAAAAGCTACTGGATAGGTTTCAAAGGTCGAAATATGGACGATCGTGTCAAGGCAGGTTTCCTCTCACCAGAGAAACCCATCTACCACGTAGGCTACTCAGCTGTCATTGAGACGCTTTACAAACGGGCTTATGAGGCTGCTATCGAGGAGGCAGCCTACTCCCAGCAGGTCATGGCTGGTATCGTCAATTACCTCATTGGTACCATGTACTCCCTTGAGCGTAACAAGGAATTCAGCAAGAACCAGCAGCAGGTGGACATGATCAACAGAGCCCGTCTGCGTATTCGTGAATCACTGGAGGCTGACCTGACGATTCAACAGGTCGCTGAGGATCTGGGAGTCAGCTACAGTAATTTCCGCAAACTATTCAAGGAATACACAGGTCTCTCGCCTGCCACCTATCAGCAGGAGCTGCGCCTGCAACGGGCCAAGGAACTCCTCACAACCACAGACTACAGCATCAAGGAAATAGCCTACCGCCTCAACTTCGAGAGTCCAGACTATTTCTCCGCCAAGTTCAAAGCCAAGATGGGCATCAAGCCCAGCGAGGTTAAGGCTAAATAAAAGTCCCACCCCATGGGACAAGTTGTCCCACCGGCTGGGACACTTTGTCCCATGGGGTGGGACTTTTGATCAGGTCGTAGTAAACTATCCGAAGATAAACGTACGCTCCAACCAGTAGATGAGTATACCTGCCAGATAGCCCGTAAAGGCCACCCAGGTGATCTTCTTCATATACCAGCCAAAGGTAATCTTCTCCAGACCCATCACCACTACGCCAGCAGCAGATCCGATGATCAGCATCGAGCCTCCGACTCCTGCACAATAGGCGAGCAGCTGCCAGAAGATGCCATCGACAGCCATATCGCCAGCAGCCTGAACAGGATACATACCCATACAACCAGCCACAAGAGGCACATTGTCGACGATGGATGAAAGCACACCGATGATACCTGTGACAAGATAGTGATTGCCCTCGAAGGTAGCATCGAGGAACTGGCCTAACAATGTGAGCACACCAACCTCCTGAAGTACGGCTACTGCCATCAGGATGCCCAAGAAGAACATAATCGTTGAGAGGTCGATCTTTGACAACAGGTCAGAGACACGCTTCGCCATCGTATCGTCCTCAGCAGTATTATAATGGAAGATCTCAGTAACGGTCCAAAGGACGCCCAGTACGAGAAGGATACCCATGAACGGTGGGAGATGGGTCAGAGTCTTGAAGATGGGCACAAAGCAGAGGCCACCCACACCCAACCAGAAGATGATATCGCGCTGCGCCTTCGTGAACTGTGTCACGTCAGCCTTCGGAAGGTTATTCTCCTTGTCGAACTTACCGTTGAGCTGATACTGCAGGATAAAGGCAGGCACAAGCATGGAGACAAGCGAGGGAATGAAAATCTCTGTGATAACACCTTGGGTAGTGATAACACCCTTGATCCACAGCATGATAGTCGTAACATCGCCAATAGGCGAGAAAGCACCTCCTGAGTTGGCTGAAACTACCACAAGAGCTGCATAGATCAGACGATCGCCACGACTCTGCACAAGTTTGCGAAGCACCATGATCATCACGATCGAGGTGGTGAGGTTGTCAAGAATGGCTGAGAGGAAGAAGGTCATGAAGGCCATACGCCACATGAGCTTGCGCTTGGAGCGCGTCTTCATCGTATCACGCACAAAGTTGAAACCACCATTGGAGTCAACAATCTCAACGATAGTCATGGCACCCATCAGGAAGAAGAGGGTACCAGCGGCATCGCCCAGATGATGCTCGATGACCTCAGCGATATGATGTATCACATTCTCGCCAGGGATGGCGGGATAATAAGCTGCAGGACCCATCATGAGCAGTGTCCAGCAGAACACACACATCAGCAGGGCAATGGCTGCCTTGTTGACTTTTGTCAGACTCTCAAGGGCAATACAAAGATAGCCAATGCAGAAGACAATGACAATAAGAATTGTTAATGTTGACATTTTGACTTGTTTATTTTATTGTTTTAATTATTTCTTCTGCAAAGGTACAAAAGAAAAGTGAAAAGTGTCTCATAAAAAGTGAAAAAATATGCCACGTATCAAAAATTAATGTCCAAATATCAAATAATGAGGGCTACAATGCCATTTAATACGTACCTTTGCCCTCGAATCTGCTAATCAAAGAATAAAAAGATGAATAATAAAAGCTATTTCTTCGCCGTTGATCTGGGAGCCACCAGTGGACGCACCATCATCGGAAACATTGAAGACGGACAGTTCAGCCTGGAGGAAGTGACACGCTTCCCCAACAACCTCATTGAACAAGGCGGGCACTTCTACTGGGACATCTACGCCCTCTACTTCGAGATTATCAAGGGTCTGAAGGAGGTAGCCAGAAGAGGCTTGAAGATTTCATCGATAGGTATCGACACCTGGGGCGTGGACTTCGTCATGATTGGCGAAGACAATGATATATTAAGGAACCCACGCGCGTATCGCGATCCTATTACATTTGATGCAATGGATGACTACCTGAAGCACATCATCTCGAAGCGTGAAGTGTATGATGTGACTGGTATCCAACTGATGAACTTCAACTCGATTTTCCAGCTCTACGCCATGAGGCGCGAGGGCAATGCTGCCTTGAAGCATGCCAAGAAGATCCTCTTCGTGCCTGATGCCCTGAGTTGGATGCTTACAGGCAACGAGGTTTGCGAATATACCATCGCTTCGACCTCTGAGTTGCTCGACCCAAGGACGAAGCAGCTCGATGAGCGTCTGTTGGCATCACTGGGTCTGACACGTTCCATGTTTGGCAAGATGGTGAATCCAGGCACATTGATCGGTGTGCTGACTGACGAGGTGCAGAAGATGACAGGCTTAGGTCCTGTGCCCGTCATTGCCGTAGCAGGTCATGATACAGGATCAGCTGTGGCTGCTGTTCCTGCCAAGGATGAGAAGTTTGCCTACCTCTCAAGCGGCACATGGAGTCTGATGGGTATCGAGACGAAAGATGCCATCATCAACGACCTGAGCTACGAGCGTAACTTCACCAACGAGGGTGGTATCGAGGGTACGACCCGATTCCTGAAGAATATTTGTGGCATGTGGCTCTACGAGCGTTGTCGCCTGGAGTGGCCTGAAGAGGTCAGGAAACTGTCGCATCCAGAATTGCAGGGTTCAGCTATGCAGGTGGAAGCCTTCAGGAGCCTCATCAATCCAGATGATACTCTGTTTGCCAACCCCTCGTCGATGATTGGTGCCATCCAGTCTTATTGCCAACAGACCAACCAGCCAGTTCCAGAGACACCAGCAGAGATCTGCAGATGCATCTTCGACTCTCTGGCCCTGCGTTATCGTCAGGTGTTTGGATGGCTCAAGGAGTTTGCCAGCTTCGACATCGACGTACTGCACATCATTGGTGGTGGCAGTCTGAACAAATATCTGAACCAGTTTACAGCCAACTCTACTGGCACTACTGTCTTGGCTGGTCCTCAGGAGGGTACAGCCATTGGCAACATCATGTTACAAGCCAAGGCAGCAGGACTGGTGAAGGACATCTGGGAGATGCGCCAGATCATTGCCAACTCGCTTGAACTGGTGAAATATGAGCCCCAAGACCAAACTGCATGGGACGAGGCTTACGAGAAGTATCTGGGGATATTAAACATTAAAGATTAAACATTAAATATTCATTATAAAAAACAAACGATTTATGAAAGCAGAACTGATTGAAAAAGCTTATGCCGTAGC